>Ga0268386_10000151_pt1 | contig 40737 bp, 40 predicted proteins | sample RVTome_15_FD_200260 | JGI IMG/M metagenome (GOLD analysis project Ga0268386, IMG submission 200260) | Soil microbial communities from uranium-contaminated site in the Upper Colorado River Basin, Wyoming, United States - RVT150D86... ... | reverse complement strand
AGGTCTACGGGGTCACGCGCGAGCGGATCCGCCAGATCGAGTCCAAGACGATGAGCAAGCTGCGCCACCCGTCGCGCTCACAGGTGCTGCGCGACTACCTGGACTGAGGCTCTCTCGTCGCGCGAGCATCACGCGGTGAGCGCTGCGCAAGCCTTCTCGAGATTTCCTTCGAGGCTGTGCTGTGGCTCGAGGATCACCTCGCCGGTCTCGAGGTCGATCTTCACCACGCCCGTGAATCCGAACGGGACCTGACCGATGATCAGCAGGACCGCCGTGCCGTCCGGCTCGACCCGGACCTGATCCGCGCCGACATCCCGGAACCTGTAGGTGTTGCCGTCGGCCATCGCCGTGAGCGCGATGTTGAGCGTTCTGAGCTCGACCAGCCCCGTCCCCTCCCCGGAGAACGTTCGGACGATCACGTGTCCCTGCGCGTGCGTCATGACGTCGACGCCGCAGGTCTCCGTGAGGAACTCGTCCGGAGTGGTCTCGTCGATGTCGAAGCGTTCGATCGTGGGCGCGCCCGCCGCGGACGCGCCGGGTGCGAGGACACCAGCCACGACCACCAGGACGCACGCCAGCCACGCGATGATGCCTCGCCTCGTCATGTTGCCCCCTCGTGACACCGCGGCCAGGCGGGCGGCGGCTGTCCTGAGGCTCGTTCATACCACTCTCGCGTCAACAGAGCTCGGCATACTGGGTTTCTGGTGAACTCTGCGGCCGGGGGCGTCGTCGGCGGCCCGACCGACAGGATCGATGTGCATGTCGGGTGTGAACCCGCAGGTCCCCGCACAGCAGAGGGGAAACCGTCCTGTTGGTCGGGCCGCCCGGCGGCGACGGCCGTCTGTCACCGCCCACCGGTGAACGGTGGTTCGCCTTCCTGGAGCGGGCGGAATCGGAGCGCGGACCAGACGTCGTCGACCGCCACCTGTGTGATCGGCCGCATTCCGTACTCGCCGAGGATCGGCCACAGTGTGTCGCGGTTGATGTCGGCCCGGTTCGCCTTGGGATAGGCGACCCAGAAGACGGCCGGCCCGGCGAGCTCGTCCTGGTTCGCGGTGAGCACGGAGCGCAGCGACCTGGCGTCCGGAGCGAAGACGAGCGCCGTTGTCGCCTGGTCCAAGCCGTCCACGAGGCGTACGCCCTCAGGCAGCGGTTCGATGAGACCGACATGTGCGGGGTCCGAGGACCACACGGTCGTGTTCGGCTTGATCTGGAGCTTCTCGGCGACGGACTTCGCACTCACGGCGTGCCTCTTCAGCTCGGCCCCTGTGCGCCTGCGGGCGCGTAGGTGAGCGAGAGTACGCCGGTGCTGAACGTCGTGGACTTCACGAGGTTCAGCGGGATCTGGTCGAACCCGTCCTCGAACAGGCGCTTGCCGCGGCCCACGACGATCGGGTGGACCAGAAGGTTGAACTCATCGAGCACATTGTCCCGCAGCAACGACCGGACGAGGGTGGGGCTGCCGGTGATCGAGATGTTCTTGCCGGGCTGCTCCTTCACCGCGGCGAGCTCCTCGGCAACGTCGCCCTTGATCAGCGTCGAGTTCTGCCAGTCGACGGTGTCCAGCGTGGTCGAGGCGACGAGCTTGGGCGTGCTGTTCATGAAGTCCGCCATCTCGACGTCGCTGCCCTGGTGTGGCCAGTAGCCGGCGAATTCCTGGTAGGTCACTCGGCCGAGCAGCATCGTGTCCGCGTCGGCCATCTGCGATCCGACGACCTGCGCCATCTCGTCGTTGAAGTAGGGGAAGTGCCACGTCTCCGGCGCCTCGACGACGCCGTCGAGAGAGATGAACAGGCCTGCGACGATCTTTCTCACGGTGATCTCCTCAGTGGGTTGTCGGGGTTCAGGACCGAAGTCGACGGTCTCTGAGATGTGCCCATGCTGGCCGGTCGACTCCTCACGGTCTTGAACGAAACGACTTCGTGTCGTTCAAGACTCACACCGACGAGAGATATTGTCAAGACAGTTCAAACTGTCGGCCATCATCGCTCGCTATGGTCCGGCGGTAAGGTCGTCGGCCGAGGACGGTCCACCGGACGGAGAGGCGCCTGACCATGTACACCGCTCCGTCCTGCCTCACGGCCGGTCCGTACTGAGATGGCCGCGACGAGTCTCGGCGACGCCTGCGTCCTGATCACCGGTGCATCGAGTGGGATCGGCCGCGCCTGCGCGGAAGCGTTCGCAGCCGAGGGCTGCCGGCTGGTGCTGGCAGCACGCAGACGTGACCGGCTGGAGGATCTGGCGACCGCACTGCCCGTGCCGACGCTCCCGGTCGAACTCGACGTCCGCGACCGGTCGGCGGTCGACGCCGCCATCGGTGGGCTGCCGCCGGACTGGGCCGACGTCGATGTGCTGGTCAACAACGCCGGCCTCGCGGTCGGGTTCGGCCCGCTGCCGGACAACGACCCGGCCGACTGGGACCGGATGATCGACACCAACGTGACGGGTCTGCTCAACGTCATCCACGCCGTGCTGCCCGGGATGCTCGCGCGCGGCCGCGGCCACATCGTCAACATCGGCTCGATCGCGGGCCGCGAGACCTACCCCAACGGAGCGGTGTACTGCGCGTCGAAGGCGGCTGTCGACCGCATCACCGCCGGCCTGCGGATGGACGTCGTCGGGTCCGGTGTGAAGGTCTCGGTGATCCAGCCCGGCCTGGTCGAGACCGAGTTCTCCATGGTCCGCTTCGGCGGAGATGCCGAGCGCGCCGAAACCGTCTACGCGGGTCTGGATCCGCTGACCGGAGCCGACATCGCCGACACCGTCCTGTGGGTGGTCAGCCGCCCGGCGCACGTCCAGGTGGCCGAGGTCGTCGTCCTGGCCGGCGCGCAGGCGTCGGCGACGATCGTCCACCGGCGGTGAGGACGAGGTCAGCCGACGATCGCGGCGAGCAACCAGGATCCGGCGATGAGCAACCCGGCGAGCAACTCGATGAGGATGGAGAGGCCGACCGCCTTCAGGGCGTGTACGGTCGCGGGCCACGCTTCGGCGTGGCCGGGCAGCCGCACCCGTTCGGCCAGGTAGATGCCGAGGACGAACCCGATGAACAGCCCCACCACGGGGATGACGAAGAAGCCGACGATGCCGAGCAGGGACCCGACGACGATGCTGCGGGTCGGCACGCCGGCGTCGCGCATGCGGCGCCCGGGCAGCAGGTACTTGACGACGGTGCCGGCGAGCGCGAGCACGGTGGCCAGGACGAGCACACCCCAGGCCAGGGGGGTGCGCTCGACCAGTGCCCAGACTGCGACCGCGCCCCAGACCAGCAGCAGTCCGGGAATGACGACCAGCACGATTCCGACCAGGCCGACGACGATCGCCGCGCCGACGAGGACCAGTCCAATGGGCTCCACGGGGGGCATCGTGCCAGGAAAGGCGAAGGCCCCGGTCGTGACCGGGGCCTTCGCCGTGTCGTGCGACCAGATTCAGCGCTCGTCGGCCATGGCCGTGGCGGGCGTGTCGATCAGTCGGTCGGTTTCGTCGTGCCACTCGGCGGCGAGTGGACGGAGCTTGCCCTCGTGCCGCCGCCCGTGGTGGCCGCAGAACAGCAGGTCGCCACCGCCGGCCAGGACGACGCGGATGTATGCCTGAGCGCCGCAGCGATCGCAGCGGTCGGCGGCCTTGAGTGGGCTGACGACGGCAGTGGTCACGGTGCTCCTCTCGCGTGGTCGTTCTGTCTCTCGTAGAACATGTAAACAGACCCACCCTGTTCCTGAGATGTCGTGCACAGGCACTTCGCTATGAGCGAAGCGACGTTGGTCACAGCGACGTGCCGCTCGCGGCGTGCCACGGCTATCCGGTCGGCAGCGCCGACTACCCTGGCAGCGCCGGGAGGAGCGGCCCGGCGCGCACCCTCGTCGGAGGAGCCCGACCCGTGACCGCACAGCCGGCCGAGCTGCCGATCCGGACCACCCGCACCAAGGGGTCCGGAAACGGCAGTGTCCAGCCGTACACCGCGCGGCACCTGTCCGTGCTCGAGGGCCTCGAGGCGGTCCGCAAACGCCCCGGCATGTACGTCGGCTCGACCGACTCCCGTGGCCTCATGCACTGCCTGTGGGAAATCATCGACAACGGCGTCGACGAGGCACTGGCCGGCGTCTGCTCCATCATCGAGGTCACGCTGCACGACGACGGGTCGGTCGAGGTCCACGACGACGGCCGTGGCATCCCGGTCGACGTCCATCAGCGCACGGGCCTGTCCGGCGTCGAGGTGGTGTTCACCAAACTCCACGCCGGCGGCAAGTTCGGCGGCGGCTCGTACACCGCCTCCGGCGGCCTGCACGGGGTGGGTGCCAGCGTCGTGAACGCACTCTCCGCCCGGCTCGACGTCGAAGTCGACCGCGACGGCCGAACCTACGCGATGTCCTTCCGCCGCGGGGAGCCCGGAATCTTCGACGCGGCCGGACCCGATGCCGCCTTCACGCCGTTCACCGACCACTCCGAGCTGCGCGTCACCGGCAGGGTCCGCAAGGGCGTCACCGGCACCCGGATCCGGTTCTGGCCCGATCCAGAGATCTTCCTGCGCGAGGCCGCCGTCGCGGTCGACGAGCTCGTCACCCGAGTCCGGCAGACGTCCTACCTGGTCCCCGGTCTCGAACTGGTCCTGCGCGACCGTCGTCGTGTGGATACCGGCGGTGAACCGGACGAGCACCGGTTCCGCCACGACGGCGGCATCGCCGAGTTCGTCGGGTTCCTCGCCGCCGACCCGGCGGTCAGCGATGTGCTACGCCTGCACGGCACCGAGTCGTTCACCGAGACCGTGCCGGTGCTCGACGATGCCGGGCACATGACCCCGCGTAAGGTCGAGCGGCAGTGCGAGGTCGACGTCGCGCTGCGCTGGGGAGCCGGGTACGACACCGAGCTGCGCTCGTTCGTGAACGTCGTCGCCACACCGAAGGGCGGCACCCACGTCGCCGGCTTCGAGCAGGGGCTGCTCAAGGCGCTGCGCGACCTGGTCCGCGGCAACGCGCGGCGGCTGAAGGCGGGCGACGACAGGATCGAGAAGGACGACGTCCTCGAGGGCCTGACCGCCGTGGTCACCGTTCGCCTGGCCGAGCCCCAGTTCGAGGGCCAGACCAAGGAGGTGCTCGGCACGAGCGCGGTGCGGGGAATCGTCGCCCGCGTCGTCGAGCGCCGGCTCGTCGCCACGCTCACCAGCACCAAGCGAGGCCACAAGGCGCAGGCTGCCGCCGTGCTCGAGAAGGTCGTCGCCGCTGCCAAGGCGCGCGTCGCGGCGCGGCTGCACAAGGAGACGGTCCGCCGCAAGAACGCACTCGAGACCAGCGCATTGCCGACCAAGCTGGTCGACTGCCGCTCGGGTGCGTTGGACCGCTCCGAGCTGTTCATCGTCGAGGGCGACTCCGCGTTGGGTACGGGCAAGGCGGCCCGCGACGCCGAGTACCAGGCGCTGCTGCCGATCCGGGGCAAGATCCTCAACGTCCAGAAGGCGTCGGTCGGCGACATGCTCCGAAACGCCGAGTGCGCGGCGATCATCCAGGTCGTCGGCGCCGGAAGCGGCCGGAGCTTCGAGCTCGACCAGGCCAGGTACGGCAAGATCGTGCTGATGACCGACGCCGATGTCGACGGTGCGCACATTCGCACCCTGTTGATCACCTTGTTCTTCCGCTACATGCGCCCATTGGTCGAGGCCGGACGGCTGTTCGCCGCCATGCCGCCGCTGCACAGGGTCGAGCTGTCCAACCCGCGGAAGGGACAGGAGCGTTACATCTACACCTACACCGATGCCGAACTGCAGCGCACGCTGCGCGACCTCGATCGCCGGCTGGTGCGGTACAAGCAGCCGCCACAGCGCTACAAGGGCCTGGGCGAGATGGATCCCCACCAGCTCGCGGAGACCACCATGGATCCCCGGTCCAGGCGGCTGCGGCGCATCAACGCCACCGATGCGGAGGCGGCCGACGCGGTCTTCGAGCTGCTCATGGGCAACGACGTCGCCCCCCGCAAGGACTTCATCGTCGCCGGGGCCGCCGAGCTCGACCGCGCCCGCATCGACGCCTGATCGCCGTCAGGAGAACGGCAGGACCATCGCCGGCTACTCGTCGAACGTGGACAACATCAAGATCGACCCGTTCGGCAACACGGATCTGTTGACCGCCACCCTGGCCGAGTAGGACACCCGACGCACCCGGCCTGCCGAGCTCTGGTCTGAGGCTCGACAGGCCGGGTGGTTCGTCGGTCACCCCTCGCTGGATGACGCCCAGAGGTTGATTCCGGCGTCGACCGCGTGGCGGTCGATAGTCGCCAGCTCGTCGTCGGTGAAACCGAGGTTGTCGATCGCGGCCACGTTGGCCTCCAACTGCCTGACGCTGCTGGCACCGACCAGGGCCGACGTGACCCGTTCGTCGCGCAGAACCCATGCGAGGGCCATCTGCGCCAGGCTCTGGCCCCGCTTTGCCGCCATCACGTTCAGCGCGCGGATGTGGCCCAATGCCTCCGGGGTCAGCAGGTCAGGCGACAGCGACGTGTGCTGCGCGGCCCGCGAGTCTGCCGGTATCCCGTCGAGATAGCGGTCGGTCAGCATGCCCTGGGCCAACGGCGAGAACGCGATGCAGCCCACGCCCTCGACCTCGAGCGTCTCGAGCAGGTTCGGCTCACCCTCCTCGACCCATCGGTTGAGCAGGGAGTACGAGGGCTGGTGGATCAGCAGCGGCGTGCCTAGATCGCGCAGGATCGACGCCGCCTCGGCCGTCCGCTGCGCCGAGTAGGACGAGATGCCGGCGTAGAGTGCCCGCCCCGACCGCACGGCCGTGTCCAGCGCTCCCATCGTCTCCTCGAGCGGCGTGTCGGGATCGAATCGGTGACTGTAGAAGATGTCGACGTAGTCCAGGCCCATGCGGTCGAGCGACCGGTCGAGGCTGGCCAGCAGGTACTTGCGCGAGCCCCACTCCCCGTAGGGACCCGGCCACATGTCGTAGCCCGCCTTCGTCGAGATCACGAGCTCGTCGCGATAAGGCGCGAAGTCCTCGGCGAAGACCCGCCCGAAGTTGGTCTCCGCGGAGCCGTAGGGCGGGCCGTAGTTGTTCGCCAGATCGACGTGGGTGACGCCGAGATCGAATGCCCGTCGCAGGATCGCCCGCTGGGTGGAGGTCGGCGTGGTGTCGCCGAAGTTGTGCCACAGGCCGAGTGACACGGCCGGCAGGTGAAGGCCGCTGTCTCCCACCCGCCGATAGGTCATGCGGTCGTAGCGGCCGTCAGCCGCGACATAGGTCGATGTCATGGCGCGCAGTCTTGCCGATCGCAGTGCGCGAAGGCCACGTCACTCGCACCGAAGGGGTGCATCTGCGACGTAGGCCACGGGCCGGACGGCGGCCTTGCGGCACGACTCCGGGCGTGGTGGTTCCAGCGCAACCGGCCTGACCTCCACGGCGAACTGCCGGCCGTCGCGGTGCGTCACGAGGACGTGCCAGGAACCATCCTCACGCTCCCTCACGGCTGCGACGTCGAGGTCGTCCAGATGTTCGGCGCCGCTGTGTCGGCGCACGGCGGCCTCGGCGGCCTGCCCGGCCCGGTCGAACGTGCTGCGGCCGCGGTAGCCACGGACGGGCTGGCGTCCTTCCCGAGCCTCTGTGTACACGTGCAGTGCATCGGCGGGATCGAGCCGCCCGTACACGACGCCGTGGGGGAGCAGTGCGGCCGTGGGGGCGAACCGGTGGCCGCCGAGGTGGGTGGTCTCCCACACGCGTCCGTTCAATGGCTCGCACAGTGCCGCGGCGAGGGGGCGGCCGAGGTTGGCACAGCAGACGTCGCGGCGGGCGTTGGTGCAGACGAGCAGCAAGGGCTCGGTCTCCGGTCGCAGAACCGGAAGCGACGCCCGCACGAGCGAGCGGTCACCGGCTTCTATGCCGGTCCACGACAGCGCCCCGAGCTCGGCGACCTCCTCGACCGATCCGCCCAGCAGCCAGGTCCGTCCCGGGCGGGTGGAGGCGATCCAGACCCGGCGCGCCCGATCTCCTACGTCCGGGTGCCGTCCGGGCCGGCGAACCAATGCGACCCGAGCACCGTGGGCATTCGACGCCGTACCGAGCGCAGCGCCGAGAACCGGATCCAGGTGGGACTCGGTGAGCGCCTCGCGTCCCCAGGGCCCCGGCTGCTCGAGCACGATCCACGACGCTGCCACGGGAGCAGTGCCCACGATGGGCTCGTCGAGTCGGCGGCTGATCTCGGAGCACGCGCTCACGCGAGCCCCGAGCGACCTGGATCCGCGCACATGGCTCGCAGCCTGCCAGGCGCGCTTCTTCCAGGGCCGTCCGACCCGGCCTCGCGCCCACAGAACCCTGTCGGTGCGCATCGATACGGTGCGCGTGACGCCGTGAGGAGATGGTCGCACGTGGTGAGACGAGATGGATACCCGCCTGGCGTTCCGTGCTGGGTCGACACCGTGCAGCCCGACCCGCAGGCCGCCGTGAACTTCTACCGTGGTGTGTTCGGGTGGCAGGTCGAGGACCGCATGCCGGCCGACGCGCCGGGCCGGTACTTCGTCGCCCGGCTGGGCGGACGCGATGTCGCCGCCGTCTCGTCCCAGCCGGAGGTCGGTACGCCCGTACCGGTCTGGAACACCTACATCTGGGTCGACGAAGCCGACGACACGGCCGCACTGGTCAGGGCAGCCGGAGGTCTGGTGATCACCGAACCGTTCGACGTCGTCGACGCCGGGCGGATGGCGGCGTGTGCCGACCCGTCCGGTGCGGTGTTCTGCCTGTGGCAGGCGGGAACTCACCGGGGTGCCGAGGCGGTCAACGAGCCCGGCGCGTGGAACTGGAGCGACCTCAACACCCGTGACATCGACCGCGCGAAGGCCTTCTACGGGTCGGTGTTCGGGTGGGAGACCGACACGCTCGACATGGGGTTCGGCGAGTCGACCATGGTCCGGCTTCCGGGGTACGCCGACTTCCTCGAGCGGTTCGATCCGCAGCTGCGGCACCGGCATGCCGAGCATGGCGCGCCACCCGGCTTCTCGGACTGCATCGCATGGATGCAGCCGATGACCGGCGACCGGTTCGCCGACGACGTCCCGTCGCACTGGGGTGTGACGTTCTCGGTCGCCGACTGCGATGCCGTCGCGGCCACGGCGGTCGAGCTCGGCGGCCGGGTCGTGACGCCGCCGTTCGATGCCGGTCCGGTCAGGGCCGCGGTGTTGAGTGATCCGCAGGGCGGGGTGTTCACGGTCAACACCTACAAACCCGACGAGCCCTCGGGGGCGTAGCGTCGAGGCGACGACACGGAAGGAGCGCCCATCGTGCCCGTCGACCCGGTGCCGGAACAGTACGGTTCGGTGACGCCATCGCTGACGGTCAGCCCCTGCGCCGAAGCCATCGAGTTCTACACGCGCGCCTTCGCAGCCGTCGAGACCGCGCCCAGGATGACCGGGCCCGACGGCAGGGTGGCACACGCCGAGATCCGGATCGGTGACACCATCGTCATGCTCTCCGACGAGTCTCCCGAGTCACCGACCCGGTCGCCGCGGACTGCCGGTGCCACGACGGCGGTGATGTTCATCTACACCGACGACGTCGACGTGATGTGGGAGCGGGCCATCGCCGCCGGAGCCACCCAGATCTTCCCGCTGGAGCTCCAGTTCTACGGCGACAAGGGCGGGCGCATCGAGGACCCGTTCGGCCACCAGTGGGGACTGGGTCAGCACGTCGAGGACGTCAGCCCGGAAGAGATGGAACGCCGGGTGGCCGACTACCTCAGCCGGTGACGCTATCTGCAGCGGCCGATGACACTGGACCGCTGACCGCGGCGATGGCCTGCGGAGCGGGCGTCCCGGAGCCGTCGCGTCGTCCGGTGGCCTCGGGCAGCGCTATGGGCACCCCGCTCCCGGCGGCGGCCATCGGTGGCGACCCACCGGCCCATGCCAGCAGCAGAGTGTCCTCGCCCCGAAGGAACCGGTGGCAACGGACACCACCGGTGGCCCGGCCCTTGGCCGGGTAGTCCCGGTACGGGGTGACCTTCACCGTGCCCGGCTGGGTGCCCGGCAGGGCCGTGGACGAGCCGGCGACGGTCACCACAACCGCCGCGCTGCCGGTGCCGACCGCCCCGAAGTGGATCACTCGAGCCCCGGCGGCGAGCCGCACTCCGGCGATCCCCCCGCCGGCGCGCCCCTGCGGCCGCACCGACGCAGCGCTGAAGCGCAGTAGCTGGGCGTCGGAGGTGACGAAGACGAGGTCCTCGTCGCCCGCGCGCAGCTCGACGGCTCCCACGACCAGGTCACCGTCGTCGAGCCGGACGATCTCCCAGGAGTCCTTGTTGGCCGGGTGGTCGGGCACCACCCGCTTGACGACGCCGCGCCGGGTACCGAGCGCGAGGCCGGGGGAGCCAGGGTCGAGCGAGGTCAGGCACAGGGCCCTCTCGTCGCGGTCCAGTTCCAGGAACTCGGTGAGCGGGGCGCCACCGGCCAGCGTCGGCGCCTGTGCGGTCGGCGGCAAAGCCGGCAGGTCGAGCACGGGCATCCGCACCAGCCGGCCGACGCTGGTGACCACTCCGATGTGGCCGCGAGCCGTGGCCTCGACGGCCGAGATGACGACGTCGTGCTTCGCCCGTTTTCCGCCGGGCGGCACCGGGTCCACGGACGTCGTGCGCGCCAGCAACCCGGTTGACGACAGCAGGACCCGGCACGGGTCGTCGGACACCTCGAGCGCGGCCGTGACTGCCACGGCGGGCTGACCGGCCGACTCCAGCAGGACCGTGCGGCGGGGAGTGGCGTGGGTGGCGGCGACGTCCGCCAACTCGTCGGAGACCAGCTGCCGCATCGCGGCCGGATCCTCGAGGATCTCGGTCAGCTCGGCGATGGCGCGCCGCAGTGTCTCGCCCTCACCCTCGAGCTCGAGCCGGTCGTACCTGGTCAGCCGGCGCAGCGGGGTGTCCAGGATGTACCGGGCCTGGACCTCGGACAGGTCGAACACCGTCATCAGGCGGTCGCGCGCGACTGTGGCGTCGTCGGAGGTCCGGATGACCTGGATGACCTCGTCGATGTCGAGCAGCGCGACGAGCAGGCCCTCGACCAGGTGGAGCCGGTCCCGGTGCTTGTTCCGCCGGTGCTCGGACCGACGACGGACCACGGCGAGGCGGTGCGTCACGAAGACCTCGAGGAGCTCGCGCAGGCCCAATGTCCGAGGTTGACCGTCGACCAGGGCAACGTTGTTGATCGAGAACGAGTCCTCGAGGGGAGTGAGCCGGTAGAGCTGTTCGAGCACGGCCTCGGGGACGAAGCCGCTCTTGAGCTCGACCACGAGACGCAGGCCCGTGTTGCGGTCGGTGTAGTCCTCGACGTCGTTGACACCGAGGAGCTTCTTGCTGCGCACGAGATCGGCGATCCGCTCGCGGACCCGCTCGGGGCCGACGGCGTAGGGAAGCTCGGTGATCACGATGCCCTGACGGCGGGCGGTGATGTTCTCGATCCGTGCCGCCGCCCGCGTGCGGAACGAGCCGCGCCCGGTCTCGTAGGCCTCGCGGACACCGTCGAGCCCGATGATCCGGCCGCCGGTGGGTAGGTCCGGTCCCGGGACGAAGCGCATCAGGTCGTCGAGGGTGGCATCGGGGTGAGCGAGCAGGTGCCGTGCAGCCTCGATCACCTCGCCGAGGTTGTGCGGCGGCATGTTGGTGGCCATGCCGACGGCGATCCCGCTGGCCCCGTTGACCAGCAGGTTCGGGAACGCGGCCGGCAGCACCTCGGGTTGCTCGTAGGTGCCGTCGTAGTTGGGGACCATGTCGACGACGTCCTCGTCGAGCGACCCCGTGAGCAGCGTGGCCGGTTCCGCCAGCCGGCACTCGGTGTACCGGTAGGCAGCCGGACCGTCGTCCAAGGATCCATAATTGCCGTGCCCGTCGACCAGTGGGACGCGCATCGCCCAGGGCTGGGCCATCCGCACGAGCGTGTCGTAGATGGCGCCGTCGCCGTGGGGATGGAGCTTGCCCATGACGTCGCCGACCACCCGGCCGCATTTGACGTGCGCGCGGTCGGGGCGCAGGCCCATCTCGTTCATCTGGAACAGGATCCGCCGCTGCACCGGCTTGAGGCCGTCGCGAGCGTCCGGGATGGCGCGCGAGTAGATGACCGAGTAGGCGTACTCGAGGAAGCTGCCGCGCATCTCCTCGGCAACGTCGACGTCGAGAATGGTCTCCTCGACGTCTTCGGGCGGTGGGTTCCTGGTCGTGCGGCGGGCCATCGCGGCGATGCTCCTCACGGCGGTCGGGGGGTCGTGGCCCATTCTGGCCCGCCGAGTTCGGACCGGCGCGGACCGACCCGCGACGAGGTGCGGCTCGTGGACAGTGGCGTGGAGGCCGGTCGGGGCGCAGACTGGTCGCATCAGGTCTGGCGATCCTGGGAGACGTGTCATGTCGACCGACGAGAACCACGTGCCCGTGCCCGAGATGCTCCCGATGCTGTCGCGGGGCAAGCACCGCAATCCGCGCAAGGGCGCGTGCTTCATGGAGCTGGCGTCCTACCTGGCCGGTGAGCGCTGGAGCGACCATCCCGACTGCACCCATGCGCTGCTGGCCAGCGTCGCCCGGCTGGTCAACGACTACACCTCGGATGAGGCCCGGCCGAGCCTCGCCGGGCTGATTCCCTCCGTGATCGGGCTGACCAGTGACGATCCTCATGTCGACGCGCTGATCGCACTGCGCTCGGCGAGGCTGGCTCTGCCGGTCGTGTCGGCCGAACGGCAGCGGGTCATGGCGGTGTCGGTGCTGGTATCCGAGCGGGTGCTGGCCGAGCTCGACGGACGACCGGCGGGCAGCCTGCACGACGAGAGCCGCCGGGTGCTGGAGGAGGTTCCGCACGCGGCCGACTGGGCGCAGAGCTTCACCGGCGACATCGGCACCCGCCTCAAGGGCTTCCGGCGCCGTGCGGCTCCGCATGCGGTCCGGTGCGCCGTGGACGGCATCGCGCGGTCATGCGTACCCGACCCGGACGACAGGCTTCGCGAGGTCCTCGTCCAGGCGATCGACGCGGTTGCGGTGAGGACCGAGCCGCGGACCGACCGCCCGCAACAGTTCGCCGGGACGGCCTGGGCCGAGGCCTGCCGGCTCACGGGTGTCGCCGCCGACAGCTGACCTCGGGGCCGGCGCCGAGCGGCTACTGTCGGTGCCGTGGACGGGCCCGTCGCGCCGTACCCGGCGCACTGGGAGGCCGACGTCGTGCTGTCCGACGGGGCGACGGCACACCTGAGGCCGATCCGTCCCGACGACGCCGACCGCTTGGTCGAGTTCTACGGGCGGGTCAGCGACGATTCGAAGTACTTCCGGTTCTTCGCCCCGTATCCGACGCTGTCCCCCCGGGACGTGGAGACCTTCACCCAGGTCGACCACACCGACCGGGTCGCGCTCATCGTGCTGACCGGCGACGAGATGATCGCCGTGGGCCGATACGAGCGGATCGACGCGGGCCAGGCAGAGGTCGCCTTCCTGGTCGAGGACGATCACCAGGGCCGAGGCGTCGGCAGCGTCCTGCTCGAGCACCTGGCCCAGGCCGCCCGCGAGCGTGGCATCGGCAGATTCGTCGCCGAGGTACTGCCTCACAACCACAAGATGATCACCGTCTTCAGCGAGGCCGGTTACACGATTGCCAGCCGGCTGACCGACGGCATCGTCCACGTCGAGTTCGAGATCCGCCCGACCGACGACTCGATCGATGTCATGACCGCCCGCGAGCACCGAGCGGAGGCCCGCTCGATCCAGCGGCTGCTCACCCCACGCTCGGTCGCGGTGATCGGGGCCAGCCGGTCGCGGGACAAGGTCGGGCACGCGCTGGTGCGGAACCTGGTCCGCGGCGGCTTCACCGGTCCGGTGTACGCGGTCAACCCGGACGCCACGGCGGTGTCCGGCGTGCCGGCCTACCCGAGCGTCCGCGACGTGCCGGGCGAGGTCGACCTCGCCCTGGTGGCGGTGCCCGCCGATGCCGTGGCGGATGTGGTGCTCGACTGTGCGGCGCGAGGGGTGAAGGGGTTGGTGGTCGTGTCTGCCGGCTTCGCCGAGACCGGCCCGGACGGCCGGGAACGGCAGGGCGAACTGGTCCGCATCGCGCGGTCGCACGGCATGCGCGTCGTCGGGCCCAACTGCCTGGGGATCGTCAACACCGATCCCGCGTACTCGCTCAACGCGTCGATGGCGCCGGTCGTGCCGCCGCCGGGCCGGGTGGGCTTCTTCTCCCAGTCCGGTGCTCTGGGCATCGCCATCCTCGAAGCCGTGGCGGCGCGCGGTCTGGGCCTGTCGACGTTCGTCTCTGCGGGAAACCGGGCCGACGTGTCGGGCAACGACCTGCTCCAGTACTGGTACGACGACCCGGCCACCGAGGTCGTGCTGCTCTATCTCGAGTCGCTGGGCAACCCACGCAAGTTCTCTCGCCTGGCTCGCATGGTCGCGGCTGAGAAACCGGTGGTCGCCGTGAAGAGCGGGCGGTCGACGCAGGGCGTGCCGCTCGGGCACACCGTGCGCGTCACCGACACACCGGTCGCCGCGCTCGACGCCATGTTCCGTCAGTCCGGCGTGATCCGCGTCGACACGCTGGCCGAGATGTTCGACGTCGCGCAGGCGCTCGCCCTCCAGCCGCTGCCGGCGGGACCGAGAGTCGCCGTGGTCGGCAACTCCGACTCGTTGGGACTGCTCGCGGCGGATGCGGCCGCTGCCGCGGGCCTCGAGGTCGTCGGAGCGCCGGACGACCTCGGTCCCAGGGCCACCGCGGCCGACTTCGAGCAGGCGCTCACCCGACTCGTCGACGACCCCGGCGTCGACTCGGTCGTGGTGGTGTATGTGCCGACCCTGGAGTCCGGCCGGGCCGAGGAGGTGGCCCGCGTGCTGGCGGCCGTGGCCGCACCCGGCACGAAGCCGGTGGTGACTACGTTCCTCGGTAGCGGGGGCGTGCCGGAGGCGTTGCGCCTGCTCGACGACCGCGGCGTCCCGGGCCGTGGGTCGGTGCCGTCCTATCCGTCACCGGAAGAGGCGGCACGGGCGCTGGCGCACGTGACGTCGTACGCGCAGTGGCGGGTCCGGCCACGGGGTGACGTGCCGGTGATCGACGGATGCGATGCCGAGACCGCCCGGAAGCTGGTCGCCGCCGAACGTGCGGGGCGACCCGGTGGTGGCCCACTCGAAGGGCCGGCCCTGTCGGAACTGCTGGCGAGCTACGGGATCACCCTGCTGGAGATGGTGCCCGTGGCGACGGTCGACGACGCCGTTCGGGCCGGTGAGCGGCTGGGGTGGACCGTGGTGCTCAAGGCGACCGCACCGCACCTGCGCCACCGCCCCGATCTCGCCGACGTCTGGCGCAACATCGACACCCCCGACGAGATGCGCGACGCGTGGGCCACCATGTGCCGCACGCTCACGGATCCGGCCACGGCCGGGTGCGTCGTGCAGCCGATGGCGCCGCCGGGCGTCCCCGTGACCGTCCGGGCCCAGGAGGACGCGCTGTTCGGCCCCGTGGTGTCGTTCGGGGTGTCCGGCGTGACGACCGAGTTGCTCGGTGACCGTTCGTACCGGATCCCGCCGTTGACCGACGTCGACGCCGCCGCGATGGTGCGGGAGGTCAAGGCGGCGCCCCTGCTGCTCGGCTACCGCGGGGGAGCGATGGCGGACGTGCGGGCGGTCGAGGACCTCCTGCACCGCGTCTCCCGGCTCATCGACGACCTTCCCGAGGTCGCCGACATCGAGCTCGGGCCCGTGCTCGTGGGAACGGAGGGACTCGCCGTCGTCAACGCGTCCGCCCACGTGGCGACTCCGGACCCCCGATCGACCTGGTACACGAGGCGGTTGGCCTGACCCGCGTGCAAGGATGAGGCCATGGCGGACACCGGCACCCGTGATGGGCTTCGCCTGGCCATCCAGCAGGCGGGCTACTACCCCAACCTGGTCGCGGACACCCTCGAGACCGCGCTGGCGGGCGAGCCCGTCCACTCCTACGTCGTGCACCACGAACCCCACTTCGACCGCGACGAGCTACGTCGCCACGTCAGCGTCCTCGTGCTCACGCCGACCCGCCTCGTGGTCGGGCACACCGACGAGTACCCGTCGGACGAGAGCCACCCGCTGCCGTACGCCACGACCTCCACGGAGGCCGTGCCGCTCGACCGGGTCTCGTCCGTCGTGGTCAGCCGCACGGTCACCTCGCCGGCGTCGTACCAGACCGGAGACCCGGCCCGCGAGGTCGTGCTCACGGTGGGCTGGGGAGCGATGAGCCGGGTCGATCTCGAGCCGGCCGGTTGCGGCGACCCCGACTGCGAGGCCGACCACGGCTACACCGGTGCGCTCACCTCCGACGACTTCTCGTTGCGGGTCAGCGAGGCTGCCGACGGGGGGAGCCGGGTCGAGGACATGCTCACCTTCGCCCGGGGGCTCTCGGCGGCAACCGTGCAGGTGCGGTGAGCCGGCCCGGGCAGCCCTCCGACGCACTGGTCCTGCCGCGCTACGGCGAGGCGTCGCTGACCGATCTCCTGCCCTCCGTGCTGGGCGCACTCGGCGTCACCGGCGAGCACGACCTGCTCGGACTGCCGCCGGCCCGGCGGTACTGCGTCCTGCTGATCGACGGTCTCGGCTGGAACCTGTTGCGGTCGCACCAGGCGCAGGCCCCGTTCCTGGCGTCCCTGCCCGGGCGGGCCATCACCGTCGGCAGCCCGACGACGACGGCGACCAGCCTGACCAGCTTCGGCACCGGCCTGCCGCCGGGACGCCACGGCGTTCTCGGCTACACGACACGGCTGCCGGGGACGACGGAGCTGCTGAACGCCCTCAAGTGGAACCCGTCGGTCGACCCGGTGGCCTACCAACCGCATCCCACGGTCTTCGAGCGGGCCGGCCGGGCGGGGGTGGCGGTCACGATCGTCGGTCAGCGCCGGTTCCGCACGTCGGGTCTGACGACGGTGGGGCTGCGCGGCCCTGGCTTCCGAGGTGCCGACAGCCTGGGCGAGCGGGTCGCGGCCGCGGCTGTCGGCGCCGGTGAGGAACCGGCCCTGGTCTACGTCTACGACGGTGACCTCGACTTCACCGGTCACAAGGCAGGCTGCGCGTCCGCGGCCTGGCGGCACCAGCTGGCCATCGTCGACCGGTTCGCCGAGGAGCTGGACGAGTCGCTGCCGCCCGGCACGGTCCTGGTCGTCACCGCCGACCACGGCATGGTCGACGTCGGGCCCGACAGCCGGGTGGACGTCGACGACCTCCCGGAGCTGCGCGACGGCGTCGCCCTGGTCGGTGGGGAGGCCAGGTTCCGGCACGTCTACACCGAACCCGGCGCGGAGAGCGACGTGCTCGTCCGGTGGCGAAGTGTCCTCGGTGGGCGCGCCGACGTGTTCTCACGCGAGGATGCCGTCACCGCGGGCTGGTTCGGTGCGGTCGAGGCGCGGGTGCTCGACCGCATCGGCGACGTGGTCGCCTCGGTGGGGGGCGACTGCGCCGTCGAGATGCGCAGCGTCTTCCCGATCGAGGCGTCGTTGATCGGCCTGCACGGTGCGCTCACCGCCGACGAGATGCTCGTGCCGCTCCTCGTATCGGAAGGCTGAGACTCCAGAATGATCACGTTAAGAGGGTGTGTCCCCCCGTTGCCAGGCCTGCAGAGCTGGCATCGGGCCCAGACACCCTCTTAACGTGATCATTCTGCGGTGCGTGTCCCTCAGACGGTGACCCAGCTGGTCACGAGCGGAGGCCGGCGGCCGGCGAAGCGCAGGGCGAGGCTGACCGGACCCGGCGGAACCGGCGCGGCCCGGAAGCGACCGTAGTCGTCGGTCGGGACCGTCAGCGATCCGTCGGCGTGGCGGACCTCGACCTCGGCCGGGCGAGGGCCGACGATCTGGCCGATCAGCCGACGTGCGACATCGCCCACACGGGTGGTGGGCGCGGCGACCTCGACCACGAGAGAGACGGCGCCGGCGGTGAACGTCAACAATCGGGGTGCGTCCGAGGCCCGCACGGCGGCGCCGTCGAGGACGGAGTCGGCAGTGAGCTCGGCAAGTTCGGCGTCGACGGTGCGCCACGTGAAGCCGGCCTGGGCGGCCTCGACGAGCGGAGCGGGCACCGGGTCGATCTCCTCGAGCACGCCACGCAGCAAGGTGAGGAACTCGCGGTCGGCGGGCTCGATCTCAGCCATCGTCATCCACGCTCCCCGAGCAGGTCCTTGAGCTGACGGAGGCACCGGCCGCGCGTCGGCCCGATGCTTCCCACCGGAACACCGAGCGCCAGTGAGATCTCGGTGTAGGAGAGCCCAGGTTCGGCCACGACGAGTCGCAACAACGCCTGGCACCGTTCGGACAGCCGGGCGAAGGCCGCCGCCACGGTCGCCCGCTCCTCGTCCACCAGCAGCGCCGCCTCGGGACCGGGCCCGGCCGACCCCTGCGGGTCGGCGCCGGCGGCGACGTCCTCGTCGGGACGTTCCCGGCGGCCCATGCGCAGCACCCGAAGGCACTCGTGGCGGGCGGTGGTGGACAGCCAGCCGGCGAGGTGTTCGGGATCCCGCAGTTGACCCAGGTGCTCGACCAGTCGCAGCCACGTGGTCTGGAAGACGTCGGCGGAGTCGGCGTAGGCCAGCCGGTGGCCACGCGTGACGGCCCAGACCAGCCGCGAGTAGCGCTCGACCAGGTGGTCCCACGCCCGCTGGTCGCCTCCGGCGGCGTCGCGGAGCAGGTCGCTGGTCGACGGGTCGGCCACGCTCCGACCATACCGGTCAAACCAGGCAGGGATGGCAAAGCCGTCAGTGGCGGGTGCGCGCCCCCGGGCTCGCTCCACGGCGACCGCCGTGCAGCGGCGCCGACGCACCCGCCACCCCCCGTGATCGCAGACCTCATGGCCGGCCCCTTACAGCGGACGGACGAGGATTCGCCGCCCCCGCCGCCGCCATCGAACCGCGAGAATCTGGACGACGCGGTCCCGACGATGGGCCCGCTCACGGTCGGAGACGTCGACCGCGTCGGTGCCGGCGCCGGCGAGCACGGAGCGTCGCAGAGACGTCACCATGACCTCCGATGTCCGGACCGACGACGGACGGCTGGCCCGACCGCGGAATGCTCACGCATCCACCCGTAGAGAGCGGGCGGCCGGCCTGCTGATACGTCGGGACGGGGAGGATCCAGGTCAGTCCGGCTTGCGTCGGCGGCCGAACATGATCTCGTCCCAGCTCGGCACGGTGGGCCGACGGGAGCGCGAGGACGCGGGTCGCTTCGCGGCGGCGCCGGCCGCCTGCCCAGGGTCGAACCCGTTGTCGGTCGGGGCAGCGCCGTCGTCGACCTCGACCCGGTTGGCGATGTCGGTGAGCCGGAGCCGGTCGCTGTCGGCATCGCCGGACCACGTCGGCTGGGCCCAGGGATCGGCGCGCGGCTCGTCCGGGTGGGCCGCGGTGCGCCGCCGCTCGCCACGACCACTGCGCGGCGCGTCACGGCGAGGACGGCGGGTCACCGGCAGCGGCCCGGTCGGTTCGTCGTCGGCCGGGTCGCGCTCGTCACCGGAGCCGTTGTCGTCAGCGGCTGCCTCTACCGGCGCCACGAGGTCATCGGCGTCGTCGTCGGGCGGCAGGTCGGCGACGGAGCGGCCCACGACCGAGAGGCGTGCGGGCCCGGCCGGCAGGTCGGGCTCCGGCATCCGGTCCCCGGAGATCGCGCGCGCCTCGTCGTCGTCGGGGGCCACCGAGCGGCCGGCGGGGTCGAAGGCGAATCGGGCCGAGCGCACATCCGAGCCGTCCGGCCACGATGCCTCGACCTGCCATCGTCCGTCGTCGCGCCGCCAGGCGTCCCAGACCACGTCGTCGGGGTCGACCGTGGACCTCCCGACCCACTGCGACACCGCGACCTCGAGTTCGGGCGCCGAAGGGTCGCCGCCCGCCCGCCGAACCGTTGCCCGGCGAGCGCGCCCGGCGATGTGCTCGCGCTCGGCGAGCACCGGGCCGGCATAGCGCAGGACCTTGTCCAGCGGCACGCCTGCGGCGGCGGCCACGGACTCGACGCTCTCGCCGGCCCGCACCCGGGCCTGGATGTCGCGTGGTCGGAGTTGACTGTCCATCTGGATCTCCAGCTGCCCCAGGCGGGCACGGTCGCCACGCATGGCAGCGTGGAGGCGTTCGTCGATCGGCAGGGCGAAGGGAGAGTCCTCGCCCTCGGTGCGGAGGACGAGGTGCGTGCCGTTCTCGCTCATCGCGACCAGTCGCAGCTCCCGCATCCTCGCACCTCCCGTGCACGGCTGAGCCCATCGTCACCCGGCCGACCCACCGGACCAAGCCGCCATGCCGGGACGCGCCGGGAAACCTTCGGGGTTCTTCGCGCCGACGTCACGGGCCGAGCACCCGGTGCAGGTAGCCGTTCGCCATCAGCCGGTCGGGGTCGACCCGGTCCCGGACGGCACGGAACTCGTCGACGCGCGGGTACACCTCCCTGAGGTAGGCGAGATCGCGGGTGTGGAGCTTGCCCCAGTGCGGGCGACCCCCGTAGGCGACGAACAGGCTCTCGGCGGCGGCGAACCAGCCCTGGTAGTCGGTGCGCGGGTAGGCGTGGCATGCCACGTACACGGTGTCGCGTCCGTACGCCGTGGACAGCCAGACATCGTCGGCCGGAGCCAGCCGGACCTGGACGGGGAATGCGACGCGCCATGGTCCCTCGTCCGTGATCCGGCGCAGTTCCCGTAGCGCCGCGACAGCCACGCTGCGGGGCAGCGCGTACTCCATCTCGTGGAATCGCACCCGCCGGATGCTCGTGAACACCGCGGGGGCGGCATCGACGTAGTCGCGCCGCGAGATCAGCCCGCCGGCGGCGCGGTTGACCGGTGCGGTCCACCGGGGGACGGCCCGAGTGACGCGCTGCACCAGCCCGACGCCCAGGTTCTCGAGGACGTCGCCTTCCCACCAGGCCCGGAACCGACCGAGCGGGCGGGCCGGTTCGGTGGTTCGGCGGTTGCGTTTGAGCTGGACGGCGTCGGTGAAGGGCAGCCAGTGGACGTCGACGTGCTCGCCGGCTGCGTACTCGTCGAAGCGGTCCAGGATCTCGGTGAGGCTGCCGCGCTCGTCGACGGCGTGGAGCCGGAAGGCGGGCTCGACCCGGAAGGTGAGTGTCGTGACCACGCCCAGGGCGCCGAGGCCGAGCCGCGCCGCCTGGAACAGGTCGGGCTCGCGGTCGGCCGAGCACCGGACCAGCGATCCGTCGGGCAGGGCGATCTCGAGGGCCGCGACCTGGGCGGCGAGCCCCGCGACTTCGCGCCCGGTTCCGTGGGTGCCGGTCGCGACCGCGCCGGACACGGTCTGGACGGCGATGTCGCCCATGGTGGCCAGGCCGAGCCCGTGCCGGGCCAGCTCCGCGTTGAAGGCGTGCATGGGCGTGCCGGCAGCGACGGTCGCCAGGCCGCGACCGGTGGCCGGGTCGACGTCGACGTCGAGGATGCCGGTGAGCCGGTCGAGTCGTATCTGCACACCGTCGGTGAGCGCGACCGGCGTGAAGCTGTGCCCCGAGCCGACCGGCTTGACCCGAAGACCGTCGCGGCGCGCGGCGACCAGGGTCGCGGCCACCTCGGCGGCGTCGGCTGGCACGACAATCCGCGCCGGACGTCCCTCGACGGTGCGGGCCCAGTTCCGCCACGACCGGCGCCGCAAGGGGAGCTCGCGTGCGGTGGGTCGAGCGGCCGTCACGGGGTCATACGCTCTCACGGACCCGTGGACGGGCCAGTGCTCCCGTGACGCAGACCACCGCGGCCAGCAGGCCGCAGGACAGCGCCACGACGAACCCCGGTGACGCCCCTGCGCCGTCGATGACCGGACCGGCCACCGCGGCTCCCATCGCGACCCCGATGTTGAGCGCGGTGGAGATCCAGGCCAGCCCCTCGGTGAGGCGGCTCGCCGGCACCTCGGCTTCGACGAGGGAGAAGCCGGCGATCAGTGTCGGTGAGATCGCCAGGCCGGCGACGAACATGACGACCGCCAGCAGGGGGACCGAGCCCACGAACGGGAGCGGGACCAACGCCGCGGCCATGACGAGCTGACCGAGCGCGAACCGACGCCGTGGCCCGGACCGCCAGTGGACCGCACCGACGACGAGCCCGGAGAGCAGGCTGCCCAGCGCGTAGAGGGCGAGCACCACGCCCGCGGCCCGGGTCGCACCGGCGTGGTCGGCGAAGGCGACGGTGACGACCTCGACACTGCCGAATATCCCGCCCATGAAGACGAACGTGAGCACGACCCAGCCGAGCGACCGCGGTGAGAGCCGCTCGACCACCGAGGTTATGGTCCGCGGCCGCGGTGGCGGTTCGGTCGCGCGCTGGGCCGCGAACCACAGTCCGCCGCCCACGGTCAGCACCAGGTTGGTGACCAGGCCGGAGAGCGGGTGGACACCGGTCGCGAGGATCGTCGCGAGTACCGGCCCGACGACGAAGACCACTTCGTCGAGCACGGACTCGAGAGCGTACGCGGTGTGCAGCAGGGGAGTGCCGGTGTGCAGGCGGGCCCACCGCGCACGGACCAGAGAGCCGAAACTCGGCAGGGTGGCCCCGGCCAGGGCCGACGTGGCGAGCAGCACGACCACCGGAGCCCGGCCGACCAGGAGGATGAACGAACCCAGGCCCACGGTGTGCAGCGCCAGGACGGGCAGCAGCATCCGCCGCTGGCCGATCCGGTCGGCGACCCGCGCCTGTAGAGGTGCGGCCGCCGCCTGGGCCAGCAGTGCTGCGCCCGCGACCAGACCGGCCTGCCCGTACGTGCCCTCGGTCACGGAGATCGCGAGCACGATGCCGATCCCGAACATCGACATCGGCAGCCGTGCGACCAGCCCCGAGCCCGAGAAGGCGAGCGCCCCGGGCGTGCGCAGCACCCGCAGATACGGACCGAGCATCCCCCCACCCTGCCCCAAGGTCGTGATCGTCGCCGCCGGGTATCGGATGCCGAACAGCGGGCGTCGGTACGGTTTGGCAGGATCGGGGCCGTGAGCGCCGGTCCGACTTCTGTCGAGCCCTACGACGCGTTGCTCGTGGTCTCCTTCGGCGGCCCCGAGGCCGCCTCCGACGTCGTGCCGTTCCTGGAGAACGTCACGCGCGGGCGCGATGTACCGGCCGATCGGCTGGCGGAGGTCGCCCACCACTACGACGCCGTGGGCGGGCGCAGCCCGATCAACGACCAGAACCGGGCCCTGGTCGCGGCGATCGAGCACGAACTGGCCGACGCCGGACTGTCCGTCCCGGTCTATTGGGGCAACCGCAACTGGCATCCGTTCCTGGCCGACGAGCTCGCCCGGATGCGTGACGACGGCGTCCGTCGCGCGGCCGCGTTCGTCACCAGCGTCTACTCGTCCTACTCGGGCTGCCGGCAGTACCGCGAGGACCTCGCCGATGCGGCCGCCGTCGTGGGTCCGCGGGCACCCCGGATCGACCGTCTCCGGTACGGCTTCGACCATCCCGGGTTCGTCCAGGCCAATGCCGACGCCGTGGTCGGGGCCCTCGGTGACCTGCCCGCAGCCGCAGCGGCCGGTGCCCGTCTCGTCTACGTGACACATTCGATCCCGGTGACGATGGCCGCGACTTCGGGCCCGGGCGGCGGAGCGTACGAGGCTCAGCACCGGGCAGTCGCGGCGGCTGTGACGCGGGACGTCGACGCCCGCACCGGCATTCGCCACGAGCACGACCTCGTGTACTGCTCGCGGAGCGGCCCGCCGCAGGTGCCGTGGCTCGGACCCGACGTCAACGACCACCTCGCGGCGATCGCCGCCGACGACGTGCCGGGAGCCGTCCTCGCGCCCATCGGGTTCGTGTCCGACCACATGGAGGTCGTGTTCGACCTCGACACCGAGGCCCGTGACACCGCCGCCCGTTCCGGCCTGCCGATCTCGCGAGCGGCCACCGCCGGCACGCACCCGGCGTTCGTGGCGGCGATCCGCGACCTGTTTGTCGAACGGGCAGCCGTCGAGCGAGGGCTCGCGGTCGTGCGGGCGAGCATCGGGCCGCCCGGGCCCTCGCACGATGCGTGTCCGGCTGGATGCTGTCCGAACGCCCGCGGCCCCCGTCCGGCCCTGGGTGGGCTCGATCCGGCTCCGGCGATGGGGGGCGTGCGGTGACCCCGGACCCCGGCACGCTGCTCGACCTCGCGGTCGATGTAGCCCACGAGGCCGGCCGCCTGGTCCGTGACCGTCGGGACGCCGTCGACCGCATCACCGTGTCGGCGACCAAGAGCACTCCCACCGACGTGGTGACCGAGTCCGACACGGCCGCGGAGGCCCTGATCCGCCGGCGGCTGCTCTCGGCCCGGCCCGGCGACGGCCTGCTGGGCGAGGAGGGGGCGACCGTGACCGGCGGGTCGGGTGTCGCGTGGGTCGTCGACCCGATCGACGGCACCGTCAACTACCTCTACGACATCCCGCAGTACGCGGTGTCGATCGCGGCGCAGGTCGACGGGCGGACCGTGGCCGGCGTGGTGCACAACCCGGCCAGCGGTCAGACCTGGGCGGCCACGCGCGGGGGTGGCGCCCGGCTGGACGGACGGCCGGTCCGCGAGTCCGGGTGCGACCGGCTCGACCGCGCGCTCGTGGCCACCGGGTTCGGCTACGACTCGGCCCGCCGGGCGGCGCAGGCGGATGTGCTGCGCGCCGTGCTGCCGCGGGTCCGCGACGTCCGCCGCCTCGGGGCGGCCTCGCTCGACCTGTGCGGTGTGGCGACGGGGTGGTTCGACGCCTACTACGAACGTGGCCTGGCGCCGTGGGATCTCGCGGCGGGCGCACTGGTCGCCGAGGAGGCCGGTGTTCTCGTCGAGGGCTTGGGCGGTGCCGCACCCGGCCCGGAGATCGTCATCGCGGCCGGCCCGGCCCTGTTCCCGGCGCTGCACGACCTGCTGGCGTCGCTCGGTGCCGATCGCGACGGCTGAAGGGAACACCGTGGCCAAGCTGATCTACACGGCGATCGCGTCCCTCGACGGCTACATCGCCGACGAGGACGGCAGGTTCGACTGGGCGGTGCCGGACGAGGAGGTGCACGGCTTCATCAACGACCTCGAGCGATCGGTCGGCACCTACCTCTACGGGCGCCGGATGTATGAGGTGATGACCGGCTGGGAGACCATGGCGCTCGCCGACCAGTCGCCGTTCATGCGGGACTTCGCTCAGATATGGCGGGCGGCCGACAAGATCGTGTACTCCACGACGCTGGCGACCGTGTCCACCGCCAGGACCAGGATCGAGCGGGCATTCGACCCGGAAGCGGTCCGGCAGCTGAAGGCGTCCCTGGCACGTGACCTCGCCGTGGGAGGCCCCGACCTCGCCGCCCACGCCTTCGAGGCCGGCCTGGTCGACGAGTGCCACGTGTTCGTCGCGCCCATCGTGGTGGGAGGCGGCACACGGTCGTTCCCCGACGACGTCCGCGTGCGGCTCGAACTGGCGGACGAACGCCGTTTCGGCAGCGGCATGGTCCACCTCCGCTACCGCACCGGGGTTGACCAGTCCTAGGCCAGTCCTAGGCCCGGATGCGGCGTCCCGAGCGCCACGCCTCGGCGAGCGGGACCTTCGCACCCATGCGCAGCACCGCGCCCTCGTACACCCGGCCGGCGACCACGACCAGGCCCGCGATCAGTCCCACCATCAGCACGAGGGCCAGGCCGACCTCCCAGGGCGCGGCGTCGCCGCGAGCCATCCGGATGGGCATCGCCAGCGCGCTGACCGGCGGGATCAGGGAGACGACCGTCGGCCCGGTGCCGCCGGGGTTGAAGAAGACGTAGAAGCTGGCGAAGAACGACACCATGGCCAGCATCGTCAGCGGGGTCGTGGCGTTCTGGAGCTCCTCCTGCCGCGATACCCGGGCCGCCGCCGCGGCGGACAGGCAGGCGTAGGCGACGTAGCCCAGCACGAACCAGCCGAGCACCAGGCCGATCGGCTGCAGCATCGACGCCTCCAGCGCGAGCGACCCGGCCAGCGTGGCCGCGCCGACCGCCACGATCGAGATGACCAGCAGCTGGGTCAGGCCGAGCAGCCCGATCCCCAGCACCTTGCCGGCCAGCAGGGCGCGGGCGGGGATGGCCGAGAGCAGGACCTCGACCACCCGGCTCGACTTCTCCTCGACGACGCCCAGCGCCACCCAGAAGCCGTAGCCGAGCAGTTGGCCGTAGAGGACGAGCGCTCCGATGAACGCGATCCCGCCGCGGGTGGTGCGTTCGTCGGCCTCCGGATCGAGCGTGACCAGTTCGAGCCGGGCGGTGTCGAGGGCCGATGCCACCTGTCCCGGGTCGATGCCGGCCTCCTCCAAGGCACGAGTGCCGGAGACGGCGCTGTGGGCGTTCTCGAGGACGGCGCGAAGCGACGACGGGAGGTCGCGCTCCACGACCACGGAGTCGCCCTCGATGTAGGCGTCGAGATTCCCTTCCCGGACCAGCACCTCGGCCTCGTCCGCGTCGACGACCTCGACGACGGTGAGGTCGACGTCGGCGAGCTCGGCCTGGGTCCGTGCCACGGCCGGCAGAGCGGCGTCGTCGGGTCCGGCGAAGGCGACGTGGTACTCGTCGGCGCCGAAGTTGAGGGCGCGGGGAAAGACCACGACCAGCACGATGATCCCGATCGTGATGGCCGTGGACACGAAGAACGACCGGTCACGCGCCCGCTGCACGAACTCGCGCCGGGCGACCAGGACCATGGCCTCGCGGAAGGGGAGTGCGCGCGACATCAGGCGGCCTCCTCGTCCGGCTCGAGATCGTCGGCGACCACCTCGCGGAACAGCTCGACCAGAGTGGGCTCGGCCGCGCCGAACTGACGGACCGCACCCAGCCTGAGGGCCGCGGCGAGCAGTGCCTGGTCGTCGGCGGCGGGCGGCAGCTCGATCAACGCGGGCGCGCCGGTCGGACCATGATCGAGGACGACCGCACCCTCGACGGAGGCCGCGAGCCGGTCGACCCACCCCTCGGGCGCGTCGACCGACAGCCGGTAGCGCCGCGAGCCGCTACCGCCGCGCAACTCGGCTACCGTCCCGTCGGCGACCAGCGTGCCGGCACGGATGATGCCGACGGCGTCGCAGAGCCGCTCGACCAGGTCGAGCTGGTGGCTGGAGAAGAGCACGGCCGCCCCGCCGTCGACGCGCTCGCGGAGCACCGTGGCCATCGCGTCGACGCCGACCGGGTCGAGACCGCCGAACGGCTCGTCGAGGACGAGCACCGTCGGGTCGTGGACGAGTGCCGCGGCGAGCTGGACGCGCTGCTGGTTGCCCAGGGACAGCTGCTCCACGCGGTCGCCCGCACGACCGGCGAGGTCGAACCGCTCGAGCAACGACGACGCCGAGGCCGCCGCCGTGGCCGCGTCCGTGCCGCGAAGCCGGGCCAGGAAGACCAGCTGCTCGAGCAGGCGCATCTTGGGATAGAGGCCGCGTTCCTCGGGCATGTACCCGAAGTCGCGACGGGTACCGGCATCGAGCGGTCGACCTCGCCAGCGGACCGCGCCCGCATCGGCGTCGAGAACCCCGAGGACGATCCGCATCGCGGTCGTCTTGCCGGCGCCGTTCCGCCCGACGAACCCGTACATCTGGCCCGGAGCCACTGTGAGGGACAGGTCGTCGAGAGCGACGACGTCGCCGTACCGCTTCGACACGCTGTCCAGTTCGAGCACCGGCGCCTCCCCGTTGTCCCGTTCGTACCCTGTGTCGACCTTCAGGACGGTACCCGCTGTCCCCCGTCGGGAGGATCTTCGGTGGGCCCGGCGGGGCGGTTGCCGTCGGCTGCCGATCGTGAGGCAGAATTCGCGCCGCAGTTCGGGCACAACCGGCGGCCCTCGTGCGTTAGCAGGGTCACGGTCCCACCCGACCGAGCGAGAGAAGCGATCGCCATAGCAAGGGGGATCCATCTGATGGCAACCGATTACGACGCCCCGCGCAAGACCGACGACGAGCTGTCCGAGGACTCCATCGAGGAGCTCAAGAACCGCCGCATGGACAAGTCCTCCGGAATCGTCGACGTCGACGAGACCGAGCTCGCCGAGTCGCTCGAGCTGCCCGGCGCAGACCTGTCGAACGAGGAGCTCGCCGTGCGCGTGCTTCCCCGGCAGGCGGACGAGTTCACGTGTTCGCAGTGCTTTCTCGTCCACCACCGCAGCCAGCTCGCGCGGGAGAAGAACGGCCAGTTCGTCTGCCGCGACTGTGCGGCGTGATGCGCACCGGGAGTCCGCGCGACGCGGCCCGACATCGGGTCGAGCCGCTCGGGAGCGGCCCGTGGCAGGTTTCGACCGCCGCGGGCCGCTGTTCATGTCAGGGCGCTCGTTCCTCGGTGACTGCGCTCACGGGGCCCGCTTCGCGGCGTCGCGGGCCGCCTCGAGTGCCGCCGCGAGTCGCTGCGGACTGCGGGTGGAGACCAGCCAGTACGGCACCGGGTCGGCCGGATCGTCGACCCAGACCCGGATCATCGGGCCGACGTACCCCCGGATGAGGAGGTAGGCCCTGGGGTCGGCACCGGGTCCACGGGCGGCGCGCGCCTCGGCCGCCGGAATCACGTCGACGCGCCCGACCGCCCACAGCGGCAGGCGGGCCCGGCCGGCGACGAACGCACCGGCCTCGACCGCCACGGTGGCGCGTCCGTAGGCGAACAACCCGCCGCCCACGCCGGCCACCACGACGGCGGCCACGGGTACCGACACCATCGGGCCGTACGCGTGCTGGAAAGCCAGCCACATGGACAGGGCGGCTGCCACCGGCAGCAGCCACCACGACACGGGTACCCGCAGACGCTCCCGGTAGGGCGGCACCCCCGCAGGGTCCCATCCTGGAAGGACCGAACCGCGGGTAGGGTCACGGACCGTGACCGAGCGTGCCGCATCGGCCGTGGCCGTCCCCGACGACGCCGTGCTTCCCGCGCGGCACCCGGACGCACCGGCGCCCGGCGAGGTGATCGCCTCGCACTACCACCTCTGCGTGGGCTGTGGGCGCGATCATCCCACCGGGCTGCGCGTCGAGGTCACCGCCGGTGACGGGCTGACGCTGTCCGGACGCTTCACGGTGACCGAGGACCACCAAGGCGCTCCGGGACTGGCTCACGGCGGCATGCTGGCCCTCGCCTTCGACGAGGTGCTCGGGTCGCTGATCTGGTTGGTGGCCACGCCGGCCGTCACCGGGCATCTCGAGACCGATTTCCGCCGCCCCGTTCCGGTCGGCACCACGCTCTACATCACCGCCCAGGTCGACGGCCGGTCCGGGCGCAGGCTGTTCGTGAGCGCCGTCGGCCGTTCCGACGCGCCCGACGGACCGGTCGCCGTGCAGGCAAGGGCGGTGTTCGTCATGGTCGGCGTGGAGCACTTCCGCCGGCACGGACGGCCACAGGACGTCGAGGCCGCGGTCGCCCGCGACGACGTGCGACGCGCGGCGCGGGCGCTCGAGGTCAACCCGTGACCTCGCCCGCCGAGATCCTCGTCCTCCGGCTCGACCCCGACGTCCCACTGCCGACGTACGCGCACCCGGGCGACGCCGGGGCCGACCTCGTGACGACGTCGGACGTCACGCTCGCACCGGGGGGCAGGGCGCTGGTCGGCACGGGCGTCGCTGTGGCCCTGCCGGACGGTTACGCTGCATTCGTCCATCCGCGTTCGGGTCTGGCGCACCGCTACGGGGTCGGGATCGTCAATGCCCCGGGCACGGTCGACGCCGGGTACCGCGGCGAGATCAGGGTTGTGCTGGTCAACCACGATCGGAGTGAGCCGGTCTCGTTCCGGCGCGGCGACCGGATCGCGCAGCTCGTCGTCCAGCGCGTCGAACGGGCGCGGTTCCACGAGGTCGAGCGCCTCCCCGGGTCGGCCCGCGGCGCGGACGGGCACGGCTCGACCGGACTCACGTCGGCCGGCCCCGACGGTCACGACGGAAGGGGATAGGCGGTGTTCCGACGCCGACGGCGCGGGTCCGAGCCCGACCCCGCGCCCGACGCCGACGCAGCCACGGAGGCGTCCGAGGACGCGGCCGAACCGGCCCGGGCCGCTGCGGACGGCGAACCGGCCGGCGAGCCGGCCAAGACACCCCGACCCGACGGCCCGCTCGACGTCTCCGAGGTCGACCCGCACGAGCCGGGGGCACCGCGCGTCGACCTCGGTGGGCTGCGGGTGCGGATCGGCCCGGGCATGAAGGTGCAGGTCCGGGTCGACGAGCGCTCGGGCACCGGCACCGCCGTGACGGTCGTCCACGAGGGCGCCGCGGTCCAGATGATCGCTGTCGCCGCGCCGCGCAGCTCCGGGCTGTGGGAACAGACCCGGCTGCAGGTGGCGGCCGAGGCCCGTCGCCGCGGCGGCACCGTAACGGAGGCGGCCGGGCCGTTCGGCACGGAGGTCCGCATCGTGGTCCCCGTCAAGACCGCCGAAGGCAAGAGCGGGCTCCAGCCGTCACGGGTCGTGGGTATCGACGGGCCGCGGTGGATGCTGCGGGCCACGTTCCTCGGCACGGCGATCACGGACCCCCACGCCTTCGCCGGACTGGTCAAGGTCGTACGTGACGTGGTGGTCGTGCGGGGCGACCGGCCGATGGCGCCGGGCGACGTGATCCCCGTGACGGCTCCCACGCGACCCGAGCACGGCACCGAGGAACCGTCCGACGGGTAGGCTGGACAGACGTGGGCAACGGCAAGTCAGGCAACCGTGGGCTGTGGCGCGCGTTGAGCCGCTGGGCGGCACCCGATTCCGAGATCCATGCTGCGGAGCTGCGCAAGAACGCCCGGGTGGCCGGGTGCGTGCCGCTGTCTCAGGTCGGCGACCGCGAGCGCGCCCGCGTCCGCGGCGTCGTCCACACCGTGACGCTGCAGCCGCGTGCCGGTGTCCCGGCTCTCGAAGCCGAGCTGTACGACGGGTCCGACGTGCTCACGCTGATCTGGCTGGGTCGGCGGCGGATCACCGGCATCGACTGTGGACGCAACATGGTGGTCAACGGACGCGTCTCGGCCGTCGACGGCCGCCGGGTCATGTACAACCCGGAGTACAGGCTCCTGCCGGGAGGAACCGCGTGACCGAGCCGCGGCAGGGGCTGGCCGCGATCACCGCGGACGACCGCTTCCGGGCCGCTGACGCGCTCACTCCGAGCGCCCTTCTCGACGCCGGGCTGCCGCTGGCCCTGTTCACGGTGGTCTATGCCGCCGCCGGGCGTGATCTGACGATCGCCCTGTGGGCCGCACTGGGTGTCGGCGTCGTCCTGGCCGCGGTGCGGCTGGTCCGTCGCGAGCCGCTGCAGAACGTGGTCGCCGGCTTCGTCGGCCTCGCCCTCGCGGTGTTCGTGTCGGCGCGCACCGGCCGGGCCGAGGACGTGTTCCTGCCGGGGCTGCTCATCAACGTCGGGTACGGGCTGGCCTACCTGGTGTCGATCCTGGTGCGGTGGCCGCTGCTCGGGGTGTTCGTCGGCCTGGTCACCGGGCAGGGGACGTCGTGGCGGCAGGACCCGGCTCTGCTGCGTGCGTACACCAGGGCGAGCGCGCTGTGGGTGGCGATGTTCGCACTGCGACTCGCCGTCCAGGTACCGCTGTACCTCGCCGGTGAGGAGCATCTCGGCTGGCTCGCCGGTGCCCGCCTGGTCATGAGCTGGCCGCTGTTCCTGCTGGTGGCCTATCTGTCCTGGCTGATCATCCGGCCGGCCTACCGTGCCCACGCTCTGCGTTTCGCCACCACCGACGAGACCGCCAGCTCCTAACGGTTCCACCCGCCCTCGCTGACACCCTGGCCGCGGCCGTCGCCCCGACTTGTGGCTGGGTTGAAACCCCTCCGATCCCGATGACACGTGCCCGACCCGCCACAAGACGAGTGCGGGCACGGTGGCGGTGGAAAGGATGGGGCGTCAGCGACTCGGTGCGCCGTGGGGGGACAGCAGGTCCTCGAGTTGCTGTTCGCGGTCGGGTGCGGCGACGAACAGGAGCTCGTCGTGGGCCTCCAGCGGCAGGTCGGGCAGCGGAACGTGGACGTGCTTGCCGCGGATGACGGACACCAGCGTGGTGTCGGTGGGCCAGGCCACGTCGGCGATGGCCGTGCCGACGATGGGGGAGTCGTCGGGCAGAGTCAGCTCGACCAGGTTGGCCTCGCCCTGGCGGAAGGTGAACAACCGGACCAGGTCGCCGACGCTGACCGCCTCCTCCACCAGGGCGCTCATGATTCGCGGCGTGGAGACGGAGACGTCGACCCCCCAGGACTCGTTGAACAGCCACTCGTTCTGCGGATGGTTGACCCGCGCCACCACCCGCGGCACACCGAACTCGGTCTTCGCGAGCAGAGAAACGACGAGGTTGGCCTTGTCGTCGCCGGTGGCCGCGATCACGACGTTGCACCGCTCGAGGGCCGCCTCCTCGAGCCGGGACAGCTCGCAGGCGTCGGCGAGCAACCACTCCGCCTCCGGGACGGTGGCGGCCCGGATGGCCTTGGGTTCGCGGTCGATGAGCAGCACCTCGTGGCCGTTGTGCAGGAGCTCCGCGGCGATGGACCGACCCACGTTTCCGGCGCCGGCGATGGCGACGCGCATCAGACCTCGACCTCCGGTGCGGCTTCGAAGACCTCGGTGACCCGGGCGGTGTCGTCGAGGCGCATGATGACGTGGACCAGGTCCCCCTGCTGGACCACGGTGTCCTCCTCGGGCACCACACCGTCGCCGTAGCGGGACAGGAACGCGACGCGGGCACCCGAGGCGTTCTCGAGCGCGGCCACCGTGTGGCCGACCCAGTCGTGGGTGACGTGAACCTCCGCGAGGCGGATCGTGCCGGACGGGTCGACCCACTCGGTCTCGGCACCCTCCGGCATCAGCCGGCGAAGCATCTGGTCGGCGGTCCACCGGACGGTTGCCACGGTCGGGATGCCCAGGCGCTGGTAGACGGCGGCGCGGCCGGGGTCGTAGATGCGGGCCACGACGTTCTCGAGGCCGAACGTCTCGCGGGCCACGCGAGCCGCAAGGATGTTCGAGTTGTCGCCACTGCTGACGGCGGCGAAGGCCACGGCGTCCTCGATCCCGGCCTCGCGCAGGACGTCGCGGTCGAAGCCGATGCCCGACACCGTCCGTCCCTCGAAGCCGGCGCGCAGGCGCCGGAACGCCTCCGGGTTCTGGTCGATGATGGCGACCGTGTAGTCGCGGGACTCCAGGCTGCGCGCGAGGGTTGATCCGACTCGGCCACATCCCATGATGACGACGTGCACTGTGGTCCCTCCACGAGGCGGCGTACCGGTATCCGGTGACGACCGTGGCGCCACCATCGACGGTACACGGGCGGCTGGCGGCACCACGGTGGGGCGAGCGCCCTAGCATTCGTCCGTGACGAAGGTGGGCGACGTCGCCCGGCGGGTGCTGATCGGTCGCAAGCTCGCGAGCAGCCGGTTGGGGGACACGCTGCTCCCCAAGCGCGTCGCACTGCCGGTCTTCGCCAGCGACCCGCTCTCCTCGGTCACCTACGCCACCCAGGAGATCCTGGTCATCCTGACGCTCGGCGGCCTGTCGTTCCTGTACCTCGCACCGTGGGTGGCGGTCGCCGTCGTCGTGCTGCTCGTGGTCGTCGTCCTGTCCTACCGCCAGCTCGTCCACGCCTACCCGTCCGGCGGCGGCGACTTCGAGGTGGCTGCCACGAACCTCGGCTCCAACGCGGGCCTGACGGTGGCGAGCGCCCTGCTGGTCGACTACGTGCTGACCGTAGCCGTGTCGGTGTCGGCCGGCGTGGACAACCTCATCTCGGCGGTCCCCGCGCTCAGGGAGGAGCGAGTGCCGATCGCCATCGGTGTGGTCGTCGTGCTCGCGGCCATGAACCTGCGCGGCATCAGGGAGAGCGGGCGCGCGTTCGCCGTGCCCACCTACCTGTTCGTGATCGGGATCGTCTCGATGATCGTCTGGGGACTCGGTCGGACCTTCGTGGGTGACGCACCGGTGGCCGAGAGCGCCGAGTACGACGTCGTGGCCGAGATGACCGACCTCGGCGGGATCGCCCTCGTGCTGCTCGTCCTGCGTGCCTTCGCGTCCGGGTGTACGGCGCTGACCGGGGTCGAGGCGATCGCCAACGGGGTACCGGCGTTCAAGAAGCCCAAGAGCAGGAACGCCGCGACCACGCTGGCCTGGATGGGCGGGCTGTCGATCGTGATGTTCAGCGGCATCACCGCGCTGGCGCTGATCTCGGACGTGCGGTACACCGAGGAACCCTGCGACCTGGTCGGCTTCGACTGCGAGGCCGACCCACAGCGGACGGTCATTGCGCAGGTGGCCGCAGCCACGTTCGGCGACGGCTCGATCCCGTTCTTCTACGTCCAGGCGGCCGCCGCCCTGATCCTGGTGCTGGCGGCGAACACGGCGTTCAACGGGTTTCCCCTGCTGGGCTCGGTCCTGGCCCAGCACAGCTACGCTCCGCGCCAGCTGCACACGCGTGGCGATCGGCTGGTGTTCAGCAACGGCATCCTGCTGTTGTCGGTCTTCGCCGGGGTGCTGATCTTCTCGTTCGACGCCTCGGTGACGCGGCTGATCCAGCTCTACATCGTCGGTGTCTTCACCGCGTTCACCCTCGGCCAGACCGGCATGGTCCGGCACTGGAACTCGGTGTTGCGCGGCTCGCTGCGGCCCGAGGAGCGTCGCCGGGTGCTGCGCTCCCGGGCGATCAACACGGTCGGTGCCTCACTCACCGGCACGGTGCTGGTCATCGTCACGATCACGAAGTTCACCCACGGCGCCTGGATCGTGCTGGTCGCCATGCCCATCCTGTTCCTGCTCATGCGCGGAATCCGCCGCCACTACGACGAGGTGGGGGCCGAGCTGGCCGCCGACGACCCTGCGGCCTCGGGCGCTGCCCTGCTGCCGTCGCGCGTGCATGCGATCGTGCTGGTCTCCAAGATCCACAAGCCGACCCTGCGCGCACTGGCCTACGCCCGGGTCGCGCGTCCGGACGTGCTCGAGGCGGTCACGGTGAACGTCGACCTGGCCGAGACCCGGGCCCTGACCGACGAGTGGGACCGGCGCCAGGTTCCCGTCCCGCTGAAGGTGCTGGACTCGCCGTACCGCGAGATCACGCGCCCGATCATCGACTACGTCAAGGGCATCCGCCGCTCCAGCCCTCGCGACATCGTCACCGTGTACATCCCCGAGTACGTGGTCGGCCGGTGGTGGGAGCAGGTGCTGCACAACCAGAGCGCGTTGCGACTCAAGACGCGGCTGCTGTTCACGCCGGGGGTGATGGTGACCAGCGTGCCCTGGCAGCTCGAGTCGTCCGACGTCGCCCGGCGACGGGAGGACGACGGCGCTCCGCCGCCGGTGCGCCGCGGCGAGGTCGTGGTGGCCCGCCGAGGCAAGCGCTGAGGGTCACCGGCGTCGGGTGACCCGGAGCTTCGACTGCTTGTGCGGCAGACGTTCCCAGTCGTCCATGAACCGGGCATCGAGGCCGTGCCGGTGGGCCAGGGCGACCAGGGTCTGCGTCCGGTAGTAGAAGTCCTCGCGCAACACGTGGTGCTCCTCGCCCTCGGTCCGGTCGAAGGTGAAGTCGAACCACCCGTCGGGCTTCAGCACGCGCCCGACGTGCGCGAGGCACTCGTCGATCACCGAGACGGGCGAGTGCGAGAAGACGCTGTGGGCGTGGACGACGTCGAAGTGCTCGCCGGGCAGGAACTCCAGGCGAAGGTCGTCCACCAGAACCAGATAAGGCACCTTCGCCTGGAGGCCGTACTCGGTCAAGGTCTCGGTGGCCGCCAGCAGGATGTCCGGCGAGATGTCCACGCCGTAGTAGTGCCCGGCCTGCAGGTAGTCGATGAACAGCCGTCCGGCCCGGATGTTGCCGCAGCCGATCTCGAGCAGGTTGTGGTGCGGCGCGAGCCCGTGCCGGACCAGGTAGTCGAACTGCATCTGGCCGAGGGCGAGCCAGCGGTCGTGGGTGGCACTGCCGACGGCCGCCTCCGGCGAGGCCGCCGCATCGGCACGCATCACCGCGCGGTAGTACGCGACGTGACCGGGGTGCCGAAGCCGCAGCCAGGTGTCTCGCCCGAGCCGCCGGGCATACCGCAGGATCCGGTCCGGATGGGCGATGGCGTACCGGAGTTGGTGACGCAGACTCGACCGGTTGACCGTCCCTGCCATCGACCCGTCCCGACCTCGTGGAGAGCCAGGATCCCCACACCGGGACCACAGCAGTCAAGGCTGCCCGCGAACGCCCCTGGCAGGCTGGGTCCCATGCAGCTGCGGATCTTCACCGAGCCCCAGGAGGGCGCGACCTATGACCGACTCCGTCGGGTGGCGACCGCCACCGAGGACTTGGGATTCGACGCGTTCTTCCGCTCCGACCACTACCTGGCGATGGACACCGACGGTGGGCCGGGACCCACGGACGCGTGGGTGACGCTGGCCGGCCTCGCCCGCGAGACGACGCGGATCCGGCTGGGGACGCTGGTGTCGCCGGTGACGTTCCGCCTGCCCGGCCCGCTGGCGATCGCGGTGGCACAGGTCGACGCGATGAGCGGCGGGCGGGTGGAGCTCGGCATCGGTGCCGGCTGGTACGAGGCCGAGCACACCGCCTACGGCATCCCCTTCCCGCGACTCGGCGACCGTTTCGACATGCTGGAGGAGCAGCTCGCGGTGATCACCGGAGTGTGGGAGTCGCCGCCGGGACAGCGGTACAGCTTCACCGGCAATCGCTACGCGCTCACGGACTCGCCCGCCCTGCCCAAGCCGGTGCAGCGGCCGCGGCCTCCGGTGATCCTCGGCGGTAAGGGGCGGACTCGCACGCCTCGCCTCGCCGCCCGGTACGCGGACGAGTTCAACGTCGGGTTCTCCTCCCTGGACCAGACGGGTGAGGCGTTCACGCGGGTCCGGGCCGCATGTGCCGAGGCCGGTCGGGACGAACGCTCGATCGTCTACTCGGTCGCCCAGACCGTCTGCTGCGGCGAGGACGAGTCCGCCGTCGTCCGGCGGGCGATGGCGATCGGACGCGACGCCGACGACCTACGACGCACCGGCCTCGGGGGCACGCCGGACCAGATCGTCGACCGGATCGGGCGGTTCGCCGAGCTCGGCGCCTCCCGCGTGTACCTGCAGGTGCTCGATCTCCACGACCTCGACCACCTGGCACTGCTCTCCGACCGGGTGCTGAGTCAGGTCGGCTGACCTGGTCTGTTCGCCGTGCTGGTGTCAGCGGCCGGAACCTGGGTAGGGTGTGTAGTAGATTATCTTGACGTCAAGAGAATACGGACATGCTGGAGAGGATGATCGGACGTGGCGATCCTGGACAGCTTCGGTGCGAGAGGGACGCTCGACGTCGGCGGGTCGTCGTACGAGATCTACCGGCTCGCCGCCGCCGGCGACGTCGGTCGGTTGCCGTACAGCCTGAAGGTCCTGCTCGAGAACCTGCTGCGCACCGAGGACGGCGCCGACATCACGGCCGACCACGTGCGCGCACTCGTCGACTGGGACCCCAAGGCTGAGCCCGACACCGAGATCCAGTTCACCCCCGCCCGGGTGATCATGCAGGACTTCACCGGCGTGCCCTGCGTGGTCGACCTCGCCACCATGCGCGAGGCGATGAGCGCACTCGGCGGCGACCCCTCCAGGATCAACCCGCTGGCGCCGGCCGAACTGGTGATCGACCACTCCGTCATCGCCGACGTCTTCGGAGCGCCTGACGCGTTCGAGCGCAACGTCGAGCTCGAGTACCAGCGCAACCGCGAGCGCTACCAGTTCCTGCGCTGGGGCCAGGCCGCGTTCGACGACTTCAAGGTCGTGCCGCCGGGAACGGGGATCGTCCACCAGGTCAACATCGAGCACCTGGCCCGCACGGTCGTGACCCGCGAGGGTCCGTCGGGTCCGGTCGCCTACCCCGACACCTGCGTCGGCACCGACAGCCACACCACGATGGTCAACGGGCTGGGTGTGGTCGGCTGGGGCGTCGGCGGCATCGAGGCCGAGGCGGCCATGCTGGGCCAGCCGGTCAGCATGCTGATCCCGAAGGTCGTCGGGTTCAAGCTCTCAGGCTCGCTGCCCGAAGGCGCAACGGCGACCGACCTCGTCCTCACCATCACCGAGCAGCTGCGCCGGCACGGCGTCGTCGGCAAGTTCGTCGAGTTCTACGGCCCGGGCGTGGCCGCCGTCCCGCTCGCCAATCGCGCGACGATCGGCAACATGAGCCCCGAGTACGGCTCGACCATCGCGGTCTTCCCGATAGACGACGAGACCGTCCGCTATCTCACGCTCACCGGTCGCCCTGCCGACCAGATCGCGCTGGTCGCGGCATACGCCAAGGAGCAGGGCCTCTGGCACGACCCAGCGGCCGAGCCCGACTATTCCGAGCGCCTCGCGCTCGACCTGTCGACCGTGGTTCCGTCGATCGCCGGACCCAAGCGTCCGCAGGACCGCGTCTCGCTCACCGACGCGAAGCCGGCCTTCCGCCAGGCCCTGCGCGACTACGTCGCGCACGACGAGAGCCCGCACACCGGGCTCGACGACGCGGTCGAGGACACCTTCCCGGCCAGCGACCCGGTCGCCATCCATCCGGGCAACGGCGCCGACGACACGCCACTCCCGCTGTCTGCCGCGTTCGGGGCGACGGGCCGCCCGTCCGCCCCGACCCGCGTCGTCCTCGACGACGGCACGGCGTGTGAGATCGACCACGGCGCCGTCGTCATCGCGGCGATCACCTCGTGCACCAACACGTCCAACCCGAGCGTGATGATCGGGGCTGCCCTGGTGGCAAGGAACGCGGTCGACCGCGGGCTGTCCCGCAAGCCCTGGGTCAAGACGACATTGGCACCCGGCTCGAAGGTGGTCATGGACTACTACGAGCGCGCGGGGCTGACCCCGTACCTGGAGAAGCTCGGCTTCTACCTCGTCGGCTACGGGTGCACCACGTGCATCGGCAACTCGGGCCCGCTGCCGGAGGCGGTCTCGGCCGCGGTGGATGAATCCGACCTTTCCGTCGTGTCGGTGCTGTCCGGCAACCGCAACTTCGAGGGCCGGATCAACTCCGAGGTCAAGATGAACTACCTGGCCTCGCCGCCGCTCGTCGTCGCCTATGCGCTGGCCGGGACGATGGACCTCGACATCACGACCGAGCCGCTGGGCACCGACCCGGCGGGCGAGCCGGTGTACCTGCGCGACATCTGGCCCAGCCCGGCCGAGATCGAGCAGGTCGTCGAGTCCGCGATCGCCAGCGAGATGTTCACCCGCGACTACGCCGACGTCTTCGCCGGCGACGAGCAGTGGCAGTCGCTGCCGACACCGTCCGGTGACACGTTCGAGTGGGATCCCGCGTCGACGTACGTGCGCAAGCCGCCCTACTTCGACGGCATGCCGGCCCAGCCGGAACCGGTCGAGGACATCCCCGGCGCCCGCGTGCTGGCGATGCTCGGCGACTCCGTCACCACCGACCACATCAGCCCGGCCGGGGCGATCAAGGCCGACTCACCGGCGGGGGAGTACCTGGCGTCTCACGGCGTGACCCGGCGCGACTTCAACTCCTACGGCTCCCGTCGCGGCAACCACGAGGTGATGATCCGCGGCACGTTCGCCAACATCCGGCTGCGCAACCAGATCGCTCCCGGCACCGAGGGCGGCTTCACCCGGGACTTCACCCGGCCCGATGCACCGGTGACGACCATCTACGACGCGTCCGTGTCGTACGCCGACCGGGGCGTCCCGCTGGTCGTGCTGGCTGGCAAGGAATACGGGTCGGGTTCGTCGCGTGACTGGGCCGCCAAGGGGACGGCGCTGCTGGGCGTCCGCGCCGTGATCGCCGAGTCGTACGAGCGGATCCACCGGTCGAACCTGATCGGCATGGGCGTGCTCCCGCTGCAGTACCCCGACGGCGAGAACGCGCAGTCGCTCGGCCTGACCGGCGAGGAGAGCTTCGACATCACCGGGATCACCCGCCTCAACGACGGTGCCATACCGGCCACGGTCCGCGTCACCGCCGGAGATGCGGAGTTCGACGCCCTCGTGCGCATCGACACGCCCGGTGAGGCGGAGTACTACCGCCACGGCGGGATCATGCAGTACGTGCTGCGCAGCCTGCTCTGAGCGGCCGGGTCAGTCCGAGCGGGTTTCGGTGCTCCACGGCTCGTCGTCGAACGTCGCGCGCTCCTCGTCGACCACCGGCTCCTCGTCGACCGGCTCGTCCCGCTCCCGGCCGCCCATGCTGAGGACGCCGATGAACAACACCACGAGGCCGGCCACACAGACCCAGACCCCGCTCTGGTAGTCGGACGGTTCGAGGTCCTCCGGGGACAGGTCCAGGGCCTGCATGATGATCCACAGCGCCAGGGTCGCGACGCCGATGAGTCCGGCCACCGTCAGCACCAGGCGCGAGCGCATCAGCGCGCCGATGATGCCGACGACACCGACCAGTGCCAGGGGAGCGGCGACCGACGTCCAGTAGGACGACGCCGTCCCACTGATCTCGGTCTGGAACAACCGCTCCAGCGGCATCTCGGTGGGCATCACGTCGTCCAACCAGTCCAGGTACGCACTCGCGGTCACGCCCAGAGCGCCCAAGGCGCCCACCAAGGCTCCTGCCGTACGACGTCCGGACACGACGACCGACCTCCTGACCGCAAGGGAACTTCGCTGCCGTGGGTCACTGTGCCACCGGTGGCGACCGGTTGCCCAGAGGCGCGCTGCGGGCACCGTCGGCCGCCGGCGGCGACGGCGAGCGTCCTAGACTCGTCCCGACATTCAGGACTGCGAGGAGGCGAGACGGTTGGGTGTCCTCGACCGGGTGCGGGAACCGCGAGACCTCCGCGGTCTCACCGACGACGAGCTCGCGGCGCTGGCCGCCGAGATCCGCGATCTGCTCGTCAGCACGGTCGCCCGCAACGGCGGGCACCTCGGCCCGAACCTCGGGGTGGTCGAGCTGACCATCGCCACACA
>Ga0268386_10000150_pt1 | contig 40881 bp, 36 predicted proteins | sample RVTome_15_FD_200260 | JGI IMG/M metagenome (GOLD analysis project Ga0268386, IMG submission 200260) | Soil microbial communities from uranium-contaminated site in the Upper Colorado River Basin, Wyoming, United States - RVT150D86... ... | reverse complement strand
CGAACTTGATCTGGTCACCGATCACCGGCGAGAACCCGGCCATGTTGGTGCCCACGGTGACGGCCCAGAGCGCCAACTGGTCCCAGGGGAGCAGGTAGCCCGAGAACGACAGGAAGAGGGTGAGGAACAGGAGGATCACCCCCACCACCCAGTTGAACTCACGCGGAGGCTTGTAGGCGCCGTGATAGAAGACCCGGCTCATGTGGAGGAATACCGACAACACCATCAGATGGGCTCCCCAGCGATGGAGGTTCCTCACCAGTGAGCCGAACGCGACGTTGGTGGAGAGGGCCTCCATGTCCCGGTAGGCCACCTCGGCCGTCGGTGTGTAATAGAACATGAGGAAGATGCCGGTGATGGTGAGCAGGATGAAGAGGAAGAAGCTGAGCCCGCCGAGGCACAAAGTGTATGACAGGCGGACCCCGTGGCGCTTCACCTTCACCGGGTGGAGGTGATAGAGCACGTTGTTCATCACCACGTACGACCGGTTGCGTGGGCTGTCCGAGTAGCCCTGCTTGAACGGCGACCCCGGTCGCATGATCGACTCGGCGAGCTGTGAGCTCCACAGCTTCTCGGTCCCCTCCCTGATGCGCTCCCGCAGGGCGACCCTGCCGTTCCCGTTGGCCATGATCTACCAGCGCATCCCGTACGAATAGCCGTTCTTGAAGTCACGCTGTCCCGTGTCGAAGTCCCATGGCCGCCGGTCGAGGCCGAGCTCCACCGCCTGCTCGGCGAGCGAGCCCTCGAACTTGCCCAGAGTTATCACGTTGGTGGGACAGCGGTCGACACACAGGGCGCATCTGGTGCACTCGTCCTCGTCGACGATGAAGAAACCGAGGTTCTGGGCGTCCTCGCCGGGGTGATCGACGTTGACCGCCTCGTCGATGGCATCGAGAGACAGGTAGTGAATGCACTTCCAGGGGCAGATGTCGACACAGCCCTCACAGAGGATGCACTCGGATTGGTCGATGTGGAGGAACTGCTTGGGCCGCAGCTTGTCGGTGAAGTAGTCCCCCTCGACGACGGCGAGTTGATAGTCGTCCCTGATGGGCGGGGTCTCGTCGACGACGCCTTTGGGCATCAGTCCCCCTTCACCAGGGTTCGGCCATACGGGGACTTACGCTCCGCCGCGGCGGCGCTGGCGGGCCGGCCGTCCTTCATCCTGTGGATCTGGATGGCCAGGATCCCGGCAAACCCGAGGAGCCCGAGGCTGTAGCCCATCTGGATCGAGTCCTTGATTGCCGCGAAGCTGATCGACACCTCGTTGCCCAGGACGAGGAACGGCGGGATCTGGAGTGCCTCCCTCTGCGACGACCAGTCGAGGTCGGTCTGGGCGAAGTTGAGCCACTCTGACGGCACCATGCCGAAGTAGAAGACGAGGGCGGTGAATGTGATGAAGGCAGCACCGGCCGCCCGGGCCCATGTCATCGGCTGGTTGAGGACCCACATGAAGACCGCACCCAACAGCAGCAGCGTGGTGGCACCCAACACCACCAGGTAACCGAGGGCCTTCCAGATCGTCCCCCTCGGCCACCAGTTCAGATAGTCGACCACGACGGGGACTTCGACACCGTCCATCACCTCGGTCTGCGGAATAGACGACCAGTGGATCCATATGACTCCGAGGACGAGGCCGATAGCACCCGCAACGAGGAGACTGCCGCCGATCAGCCTTCGGCGGGAGTCGCTCAGTTCTGCAAGGCGATACATCTCTCTCAGCAGTCCGGACGGCTAGATGACGTTTGCTGATGAGTTTCTACCACAGCAAGGGGGGGCTTCGGGAACCCACGGCAGACGGGAGACGGCGAAGTCGAGGGGGACACCGGGTGATTTGGGGAAAGAGTTATGCTCCCGCCGACTCATCCCACGTGAGGAAATCGGTTGGCTGTCACCCTAACTGCAGACCTGAGGGCACTTCTCGGCGCCGATTCTGGAGGGGACCGATTGGCCACCCTCCATTTACTGGTCGGAGCAGCCTTTCTCGCACTCGGTGGCGCCATCCAGCTGCTGTCATTGATTTCACTGCGATTCGCCGGGTTGCTGCCGCTCAACTACGGGATGCTGGAGCCGATGGCCAACCTGACGCTCATGTTCGGGTTCGCCACGATCTCCCTGGTGGGGGGGATCTACTACGTGCTTCCCCGTCTCACCGGAACGACGATTAGGCCTCAGCGTCTGGCCGGACTCGGCCTTCTCGCCACCACCGGCCTGGTGCTGGCCGGTCTCCTCGTCCTCTTCGCCGGGCTCGGCAACGGGGTTCAGCCACTCGGGCTCCCGTTCTGGGTCGACATCCCGCTCCTCCTCGCTATCTCGATCCCGTTGGTGGTCACGGTCACCACCATTCGCCGGCGAGTCGAGCAACGCAGCTTCGTCACCATCTGGTTCGCCTTGGGCGGCGTCATCTGGCTCCCCATGCTGTATGTGGCCAACCTGGTGAGCGAGCTCCCCGGGATCTCGTCCGTGACGACCGCTTACTCCGAGACCTTCTTCTCGGCTGGATTCGTGACCATGTTCGTGGTGACGGTCGGATCGGGGCTCGTCTACTACACGGTGGTCAAGGAACTGGACGTCCCTCTGGCCAGCCGACAGCTCGCCCTGGTCGGTTTCTGGTCGCTCGGGTTCGCCGCGGCCTGGTGGGGTGCCGCACAGCTCCTGTTCGGACCGGCCCCTGGATGGGTGGCCGGCGTCTCCGCGGCTCTCGGGCTGGCCTTCCCTCTCGGCGCATTGGCGAACGCGGCAAATGTCTCACTGACTCTCGAGGGGTCCTGGTCCCCCATGTACGACCGACCTGGCGCCCTGTCCGGCCTGGTTGGCCTCTACCTCACGGTCGGTGTCGCCACCGTGGCGGCCCTCGCCGGATTTCGCTCGATCGGGGCGGTGGCTGCCCAAACCCCGTTCTGGGAGGCGATCGAGTATGCCTCCCTCGGAGGCATCGCGGTCTTGTTCGTGGCCAGTGTCGGCTACGCCGCTCTTCCCCGGCTCGTGGGGCGCCGATTGGAGAGCGTCCCGAAGGCGCGGCGATTCATCCGTCTGATCCTGACGGGCGCGGTAGGCGTACTGGTCACGATGGGTGCTGCCGGCATCCTCTCCGGTTACGCGTGGCTCGGCGGCTCGAACAGCGCGACCTACATCGATGCCGGCGAGGGTTGGGGGGCCGGGGTAGCCGGGACCCATGACGCGTTGATGCTCCTGGCCGTGATCTTCGGCATGGTGCTGTTCCTCGGGCAGCTCGGCTTCGTCAACGTGATGTTCGGCACCCTGAGCAGAGGGAAGGCCATTCCCCAAGAGGTGCTGATACCCAAGGACGCGGGCGATGAGTGATCTGGCCGCTGCCGCCGAAGCCCTCGGGATCCCCGAGGCACTGGTAAAACGCTCGGCCGAGGCCCGGGCCGCCGAAACCGGTGCTTCGGTCGACGACATCCTGGCCGGGTGGGCAGGAGGAGAAGGGGCGCCGGCCCCCGCGGTGACAGCCCCCCCGACCGAGGCCGAGGAGTCGACCGAGGCCGAGGAGTCGACCGAGGAGGAGGTGGAGACCCCTCCAGCGGAGGCCGCCGGCCCGTCGGCCACTCCCGAGATCGTGATCGAAGTGCCGGAACGGGTCGAGGAGGAGGCACCCCCGGCGGCGCCGACAGGGCCCTATCGCCCACCGGTCCTGGTGGGGGTCAGCGACAATCCGATGATGGTGATGCTCGGCGTGTTCGGACTTTTCATCGTCATGGCGCTGGTCGGGCTGGTCGGGCCATCGCTCCCCACCGACATCCCCGGGGCTCGCAGCTCCAATGTCCCGTACAGCGAGGCGGCAGAGGAAGGAAGGGCGCTCTACCAGAGCCTCGGATGCGCGGCGTGCCACACCCAGATGGTCCGCCCCGTGATCGCGGATGTCGGTCTCGGCTCGGTCACGGTGAACGATACCAACCAGGTGCTCGGCACCAGGAGGTTCGGCCCGGATCTCTCGGATGTGGGCTCCCGGCTGACTGCTGGCCAGATCGAGGCTCTGATCGCCGGGCTGGGAGATCACCCGCCGGTGAGCAGCGACCAGGACCTCACCTCCGACCTGGTCACCTACCTCTTGGAGTCGAGGACATCGCCACCACCGGACGAGGAGAGCCCGTGAGCCTGAGTGGTGCGGCCCAGGCCCTAGGGCTCCCCGAGGCTCTCGTCCAGAGGTCGGCCGAGGCTCGGGCCGCGGAGTCGGGAGCCAGCGTCGAGGAGATCCTGGCGGCATGGGCCGGAGGCGAGTCGGTGGCCCCGACATCACCCGAGCCGGTCGAGACCGAGCCGGTCGAGACGCCCGAGGAGACTGCGAAAGACGAGGAAGCATCGGTCGAGCCGGTCCGGGAACAGCCGGTCGCCGCCACTTCGGTCCGCTCCGTCGATCGCCCGGCGGCGGGCCGGCCGACTCGTGCCCCGTTGCCATCGCAGGTCACCCCGGCCCAAGCCGCGCATCTGCCAGAAGTGATCACCGTACCCACCGCGGGGATCAGGGAGCGCACCGACTTCGCCATCCCCAGGTGGCTGACTGCCCTGATGTTGATAGCACCCCTATTCGCCCTGTTTGCATTGGGCGGGTCGGCCACCGGATCCTGTGGAGAGGCCACGGAGCTGACGGCCGACGTCATCACCGGTGAGATCGAGAACTGCGACGGGTCCGCCTTCACCGGGGGCGGGGCGGGAGGAGGGGGGACCGACTTCGTCGGCCTCGGCGGTGCGATCTACACCGGATCGGGAGTCGCCGGCGTCAACTGCGCGGGGTGTCACGGGGCATCGGGGCAGGGCTCGGGTGCCTTCCCCTCATTGACTGGCGTGCTGACCACTTTCGGGGCTTGCACCGATCACATCGAGTGGGTGTCTCTGGGGTCGACGGGATTCCAGGCTCGTGGCGACAGCACCTATGGAGACACCGGCAAGGCGATCCAGGGCGGCATGCCGTCACATGCGAGCAGTCTCACCGAGGAGCAGATCGCGTCGGTGGCTGCCTTCGAGCGGGTCAGATTCGGTGGTGGCGACCCGGAGACGGTGCTCGTCGATTGTGGCCTGGTCGCCGAGGAGCCCTCCGGTGAGGACGGCGCTGTCACCGATGTCGACCCCGAGACCACCGAGACCACGACAACCGAGGGTGAGCCCGAAGCCGACGCCGGTCACTCCGGCTAGGAAGAGTTAGCTTCTTCCTGATGGTCCGTTTCAGCCTCGCACCACTTGCGATGTCTCCTTCGGCTAGGACCTCGTCGTCGGGCCCGAGCACGACCGGCACCCGCGACCCGTAACGCGCTTGCAAGCCCTCGTCGGCGTCGACGTCCAACTCGATCAGGTCCAACCCATGCCGGCGAGCCAGGCGGGACACGACGGGCCGGGCCAGATCGCAGAGGTGACAGGCCTCCCTGGTCAGGAATCGAATCCGAATTCCTGAAGAATTCCTCAAGATCTCACTCTCCGTGGCCGATATCGGCATTGCATGCAGGAAGGACTGGTTCTTCCCCTCACACCCAGGGCACGTTCCCGAGGTGTGAACGGATAGCCTCCCAGCCCGCCCCACGGTGAAGAACCGTCCTTCATGTAGTCGAGGCCCCCGCCACCATTCGGGGGCCTCGACATGTGTGGGCCAGGTTGCCGATACCATCTCCGGGTGCGGCCGGCCACTGCGATCGTCATCCTGATCCTCCTGGGGGTGATCGCCATCGCCGGAATCATTCGGCTGTGGCTGATGTTCTCCCCGCCAGGCTGACGGCAGTGCCTTCCGAGAGATTGAGGTGATCGTCGGCCCGATCCCCTCTCACCGCGATGGTGAGGAGCCCGACCGAATCCACGTGCAGCAGGGGCTCGCCCTCACCGACGTCCCCGTACGACTCGACCCAGGGAATTGAGTGCAACGTCGAGCCCACTTTCAATGTCACATGGTCGCCGGGCGCGAGGCCGACCTCTGCCAGGTCCTCGGGGCCGATGTTGGTCTGGACGTTGCCGAAGACGTCCACCCACCATGCCTCGCCCGTGACCAGAGCCCCGTCACGCTCTGTGAGCGGAAGGAGGAGTGGAACCACGTCATCGCCACCCAGTTCCGGCCCCAGCTCCTCGAGTCTGGCCTCTGCCGATGCGATCAGCGCCGCAGCCGGCGCGAAGACGTCCCTCCCGTGAAATGTCTCACCCGGTGAGATGAGCATGAATTCGGGGTTCTCGATAGAGACGATCCGGGTCGCCCCGCCCACCATGGCCACCGCCGGTGACAGAAGGCCGTTGTCCGGGCCGACGAAGACTCCCCATGGTGTGTCCGCGGCGATCGCTCGCCTCGAGGTCCCTACCCCCGGGTCGACAACAGCCAGGCAGACTCCCTCGGGAAGGTATTGGATCGCCCTCGTCAGAGCCAGTGCGGCCGTCTTGACATTTCCCCTGGGGAAGCCGTGGCCCACGTCGATCAGCCTCGACTCGGGAGCCAGCTTGGCGATGACCCCGTGTACCACGCCGACGAACTCGTCCTGAAGCCCGAAGTCGGACAAGAAGCTGATCGGCAACGACATCGGCGACGACGGTAGACGCCCGTTCCCCCGGGGACGACCACGGGTGGCACCTATATTGCGCGTATGGCCGACCCAGCACACGAGAGCCTGGCCAGAAGAGCCGCAACGCCGGGGGTGACGATGCTGATCGGTGGGCTCGACACCGGCAAGACCACGATCGCGATCGATGCGGTCCGCCATGCTCTCGCGGCTGGGCACCGTCCCGTGCTCGTCGACGCCGACGTCGGCATCTCCACGGTCGGGCCACCGGCCTGTGTCGGGGTCAAGGTCTTCCAGAGCGAGCGCGACCTCGAATCGATCCATCGGCCTGACGCCCTCCACTTCGTCGGCACGATCACCCCGTCACGGCTGGTGCTGCAACAGGTGGTCGCCACTGCGGCGATGGTGGAGAGAGCGCGCATGCTGGGCGACGTGATCATCGTCGACACCACCGCGGTGGCCTCTGGTGTCGCCGGGGAGACACTGAAATATCACAAGACCGAGTTGTGCCGTCCGGATCGGGTGATCGCCCTCCAACGTGGTGAGGAGATGGAGCCGGTGATCGGGATGCTGCGCCGCTTCCTGGGAGTCGAGGTCATCCCGGCGCCGACAGACCCCGGTCTGAACCCCCTCGGGCCCGAGGAGCGGGCGCGCAAGCGGGTCGAGGGGTTCGCCGAGGCACTCCGTCCTCCATTGGAGAGATGGAAGGTCCGCCCCACTGTCTTCGCCCCCACCCTTCCGGTAGGGCTCAACCTGAGCCGTCTCCACGAGGTCCTCGTCGGCGTGCAGGACGGGTCTGGCGGGTGCCTCGGCTTGGGGATCCTCCAGGTGGAGGACGAGACGCTGCGGGTGATGACCAACGTCGGTGAGGGGATGACCGGACTTCGGCTGGGCTCGATTCGGGTGGACCCCGAGACCTTCGTGGGAACGGTCATCAGCCTGCGCGAGCTCATGTTCGGGATCTGAGCCCACCTGAGATGGGTCGTTAGACCCGCATGCAACTCTCAAGGGAAATGGAGGCGAGGCCGATACCTGCCCCATGCTGGGGAGTAGCAAGCGGCTATCGATCGTGCTGGTGGTCGCCCTGATGACCATCGGCCTCGGCGCGTCGGTAGGCGCAGACTCGGGCACCGAGCAAGGGTTCCTCTCCGCCATCAACTCGACGCGCAGTGCCAACGGCTTGGCCGCGCTCACGATGGACGGAGGTCTCCAGGCTCACGCCCGCAAGCACACCGCCGACATGATCGCGGCGGGTGAGATCTATCACTCGACGAGCGCCGAGCTGCAGGCCGCAGCCGGAAGCGGCTGGTCGAGACTCGGTGAGAACGTCGGTCGCGGCGGCACCGTCGACAGTCTCCACCAGGCGTTCATGGACTCACCAGGTCACCGCGCCAACATCCTCGGTGACTACAACTACGTGGGGATCGGGACCGACACCAGCGGCGACGGGATACTGTATGTCACGGTCGTGTTCATGAAGAAGGGCAGCACAGGCGGAGGGGGTACCACCACCACCCCACCCACACCGAAGCCCGCGCCCCAGCCGACCACGACCAGCTCGACGTTGTCGCCCACGACCAGCTCGACGTTCCCGCCCACGACCACCACCACTCTCATCGTCGGGCCGGACAAGCCGGTGACCCCGGGCGTGTCCTGCTTCAGCGCCACCCGTCTCTTCTGGATGTGTCACGACTGACGATCGGGTCGTGACGGCACGGGCAGAGCTGAGCCCAACCTGAGCGGGTTCGTACCGGATATGAGCTCCACAACCCCGGGTTCGTAGGAGCGATGGGGTCGTGACGGCACGGGGTTGGCAAAGCGCCCCAGTGACCCTCCGGAGCCTCCTCCGCACTTCCCCGAACGGACGCTTCTCCGGCTTGCCTCTGGGGCGTTTGCCTGGGCCGAATGTACGCCTTCGGCCCGTCGTTATCAACGACCACGTCCCCGAGCTTGGTGAACGTCAGCTAGCGTCGTATGACATCGACTCCTGTATGATGATGACTTACCAACAGGATTCGGGGTTTTCCACAGGCTTTGTCCACATGGGTTTGTTCACAAGTTTCTAACCCGAATTTTCGCGAGCCGGGAATCCGGCCCGGACCATCGCCTTGAAGGCGACCTCGATCGCCTCGTAGATCTCCCCCAACACCCGGTCCAGCTCATCGAGGGTGACGCTGTCTTCGGCCAGACGTCCGCGCAAGACGATCGCGCCTTCCGGGTCGACGGCGAAGAAACACCTCCACGCCTTTTGGTTGCGCACGAGTGCCTGGCGATGGACCTCATCAGGAACGCCAGGTACAGGGAGCACATAGGCCTCGAAGCGGAGGCTCCTCTGGCCGATCTCGAACCAGACGGTCGTGGCATCGCGGGTTTGCTGACGCATGCGGACCGCCCAACGGCCCTCGACCTCCTCGGCGTACTCCACCGAGGAGCCCGTGTCATCGAGCCACTTGCGGATACGTTCTTCGAGGATCGACCTCACGTCAGCTCCACGCTGGGCTCGAGATGCCCGACCACGAGCCCCCCACCGAGGACCGTGGGTCGAAGCACCGGGGCCAGGGCGGTCCGAGCGGTCTCTCCCAGGACGCCGAGTTGATCGAGAGCCGCCACTGCCGCTGCGGCGGCAACGCCACCGAGACCATCCCAACTCTTGACTGCGAGGCCGAATCGGGCGTCCACCGCCACACCGATGCACCCGGCCGCCCCGCCCTTGGCGGCGGCACCGGTGGCGATCGAGATCTCCGAGTCCCCGGAGCCGTTGACCCCGATGAGAGACGGGTAGGAGCGCATGACGCCGAAGACATCGGCGAGGGCGGGCTCATTGCCGAGACGGGCGTAGAGGAGACCCATGGCACGGGCCGTGGTCCGGAGCACAGGGACACCGCAACCATCGACACCCACTGGCTCCACCGACATCCCACTCAACTCACCGATGACTTCGATGATCCTCTGCTGGAGTGGGTGGGCGGAGTCCCGGTAGCTCGCCAGGGGCCATCCCCGGGCCGCGCAGGCTCTGAGAAAGCCAGCGTGCTTCCCGGAGCAGTTGTGCCAGATCCTGCGGGGGGCGACGGCTCCTCGTCGCAACACCATGCGCGCCGCCTCGGCTCCCAACGGCCAGTCTGCCGGGCACCTCAGATCGCCCTCTCCGAGGCCAGCCACGGAGAGCATCGCGGCGACCAGTGCGATGTGAGCCGGGTACCCCCGATGGGACGCGCACGCCATCGCCAGCTCGAGCGGCTCGAGCCCGGCCCCCGCCTCCTGGGCCACCAGAGCCTGGAACGGCTTGGCTGCGGAGCGGAGGTAGAAAGGGCGGTCGATCGCGCCCTGCGACGCGACCACGGAACCATCGGGCGACAGCACCGCGACGGCTCCCTCGTGAGAGGTCTCGGCCAGCCCCGATCTGATCTGCTGGGCCAGCAAGCTCAGCCGCTTACCGGAGCCTCGTCCTGCTGGCTGCGATAGCGGGCGACTATCTCGTCCTGGAGGGCGTCGATCACGTGATGGAGCTGGCGGCGCTGTCCGGAGAGCATGGTCTCGACCTCGCGAAGACGCTCGATCGCCTCCCCCAGCTCGTCGTCGCTGAGCTCGGGGAGACTGGTGAGAACACCATCATCCATGATCTTGTCGATCAAGCGGCGCCCGGTCACCGAGGGAAGCGGGGGCATCGTGGCGATGTGCTTCAGGTTCGGCTCTCCGCTGAGGACCAGCCCGCTGGCGAGGATCTCGGGCAGTGCCTCGAGGATCGTCCGGGTCTCCTCGCCACTGCGCCGACGCCGCTCGAAAACGAGGAGGTCCATCCTCCCGTGGAGCAGCCGGCGGTAGTAGGAGATCTGGGACTCGACGTCCTCAGCGGTGTCCCGACGACGACGGACCTCGGCGAGCTCGAGTGTCGATAGGTCTTCGAGGTATTCCGGTTCGAGGACCGTGTCGATGCGGCGGCGCTTGTCGTTCACGCTGTCCAGGTTAATAACAGGCCGCCCGCACCGTGGGATACGGGTTGACTGGCCCTCCCCCGTAAGGTCGGATCTCGAAGTGCAGATGTGGGCTGGTGCTCTGGGCGTTGCCGGTGTTTCCGTTGTAGCCGATCACGGAGCGTTGTTCCACCCTGGCCCCGTTGGAGACTGCGAACCCGTCGAGATGGGCGTAGTAGTAGGTGTGCCCGGTGTCGGCCCTGAGGTAGATGACCTTGCCTCCGAGACCGTTGCTCCCCACCGACACGGTCCCGGACTGGACTGCGTACATCGGCTCACCACGCGACGCGAACATGTCGACGCCCTTGTGGGTGCGGCCACCGGGTCGGGGGAATCCCCAGGAGTCGATGAACGAGGTCCGCCCCGGTGTGAATGGGCAGATGAAGGAGCCGACCTGGATTGAGCCGCGTGCCCGCTGGGCGGCGCGGGCCCTGGCCTCAGCCTGCTCCTTGTCGTAACGGATGGTGAGGTCCTTGCAGCGGCCGCTCAGCTTGGCGTAGGCAGTCTGCTCGGCGTTCATCGCCTCCTCCTGCCGGGTGAGGATGTCCAGAGACTCGGTCTCGGCGACTTTGAGCTCCTCATGGACGAGATCGAGGTCCACCTGGAACCGGTCGAGCTCTCCCTTGGCGGCGATGAGGTCGTTGATCGACTCCTGGCCACCGAGCGTGGCCGTGTTGAGGAACTGTGAAGTCGTCATCACCTGGTCCACCGATGATGCCGAGAAGATGATCCCGGGAGCGGAGAATCCCGCCATCATGTACATCTGGACGGCTTGCTCCTCGAGCTTGTCCTGAACCACGAGAAGCTCCTCGGAGTTGGCGTCGAAGAATCCCTGGATGCGATCTTGCTTGCGCTCGATCCGCTCGACCTCGTTCAGTGCGGCCTCGTATTCAAGGGCCGCGTCCTCGAATGCGGCCTGGGCGGCGCGGTACTCGGCCAATTGCTCGCGGGAGTCCTCACATGCCGCCTCGACTTGGGACTTGGTCACCGCACCCGAGGTGGCCGGGAACAGGGCACCGACCAGGGCCACGAGTGAAATGACGATAAAGACGCGCCTCGGCGTCTCCCTAGAGGTCATCGGGCGGGAATGGTAACCACCTGACCCGGCTTGCCGTACTCACCGCGCGTGGTATCAGAGGACCAGTCGGATGAGGGGAAAGTAGATGGCCGCGGCCAGGACGGCGCCGTCCAGTGCCGAGAGCGAGCCGGGGGGACGCTCGGTGAGGCTGACCCCACCGGTGCGAAGCATCGAGGAGAGCCCCTGACCCGCCACCAAGGCCACCGACACCCCCAAGCCCACCAGCAGGTAGCCCACGACATCGAGGTCCCAGAGGGCCGCTGCCCCCACCGCCGCCAAGATCGAGGCGATGGCCGTGGTCGTGAACCGATCGAGGAACGGTATCGCCGGGAGCCGCGCCACCAGTGCTCCGAGGGCGACTCCTGCGATGACAGCGACCAGGAACACGTCCACTGCCCGCTCGTCGGGCGTGAACGCAGACCGGCTCAGGATCATCGACGCCGAGCCGAGTGCGGCGAGGAGACCGACGAGGAGGGTGGGTGCGAACACGTCGACCTGTCGATACTGGGCGAAAGCTATGGCCCAGCCCAGCGAGATCGCCACCGCCAGAGCCATCGCCAGACCGTAACCAGTGGGGCCAAGGATGTGGGCCGCCATGGCCGAGGTGCCGGCTGCGGTGACCACTGCCAGCGAAGCGAAGGTGCGACGCCGGGCATTGAAGGCGGCGCCCATGTCGACGGCCCAAACTCCGGCGATGGCCACCAAAGCGGCCGCCCAGATCTCCTGATCGCCGAGGTTGGCGAGGATTGCCACCAGGGCGACGACCAGAGGCAGAAACACCGCGAGGTCGGCCGACGCGACCGGCATCGACTGGCTCCCGCCCGAGACCGGGGGGAGTATCACCACCTCGTCTGTCTTGCCGACCCGGTCCTCGGGATGGGCCTCGGACCCGTTGACCCAAACCCTCGAGGTCTCCAGGCCCCGCTCGAACGCCGGCCCGAACTGCTGGGATGCCGCCCTCAAGGCCTGGTCAACGGTGTCCGCCGCGACTTCCAACCGTGAAGTGCCGGCGATCTCGCGGAGGCTTGCGAACAATCGAAGCTGGGCCATGGCCGCAAGCGTAAAGCGTACAAGCCGATCGATGCAGCTTGGCTCTACGCTCCGGATCGTGGATGACCTGGTGCTCGTGGCGGTGGACGTGCCTCAGGTGGGTGACGAGCGTCACAAGAACTGGGCGAAAGTGGTCGAGGCCGTGGACACCTCCCGTTCCTCCGGATGGGCCTTCGACGGTGCATTCGTGGCCACGGGTGGCGTGCAGGACGTCCCGGCGGGCTCGGTGCTGCTGGTCTATGGCGAGCGAGGATCCCGAGCCAACCCACGGCCCCTGGCCCGCGTCTACACGGTCAACCCGGACGGCACGCTGACTTTCGAGTCGGAGGCAAAGGGGAAGGCCTGGGCACGGACTCTCCGCGACCCGATCGAGCGACTCCTCGGCGCCGACAGGAGCAGGTTCGACCTGGGTCAGCTCACCGACCAGGTGCTGGCCGATGAGCTCCGGCTTCGGGGGTGGCGCGTGGAGCCACCCGGCCCCTAGGCTTCGACGCTTCTCACCGCCTCGGCCACTGCCTCCGGATCCTCGAGGTGGGCCTGGAAGGTATCGGACTCGACGATCGTCATGGTGGGCACGTCCTCGAGTATGTCGTCCACACTCGACCGCGGCACCGGGCCTTCGGTGCTCCAGACGTAGGCGATGGGGGCGGCGATGTCGGCGAGGTTGGATGGGGCCAATGCCGCGCTCAACGTGTTTCGAAAGGCATGGATCGAGTCGGTCGTCCCCTGGATCGCAATGATCTCGGCGCGCCTTCCGATCTCCTCGGCAGTCGGGCACCAGCCGCCCTGATCACAGAAGGGCGACCAATGATCGAGGGCGAACCGCCCCCCGGTCTCCCAGGTATAGGTGGCCGCCTTGCCCAACCAGGGCAGTGTCTGCAACGAAGTCTCCAGCGAGGTGGGTCTATCGAAGTCGACATCCACCATCACGAGCGCACGAACCAGTTCGGGGTACGACAACGCCACCTCGGCGGCGACCTCGCCACCGAAGCCGACACCGACGAGGACCACGGGGCTTGAGAACCTCGCCGAGACCACTTCGGCCACGACATCTCCCATCCCGGCCGCGGTTTGACGCGGCCCGCCGGTCGTCACCCTGGTCGACAACCCGAAGCCGGGAAGGTCGACCCGAACCCGGCGGTAGTCGCCCCCTATCGCAGCGGAGACCGCATCCAGGGTCAGGCTGCCGGTGATCACGTCGTCGTGGAGGATCACCACGCCAAGCTGGCCCCTCGAGTCCTCGGTGACACCTATCTCGAGGTCGTTAACGGGCACACTGTCGGGTCGTTCGACGTCGATCGCCCTGATCCTCTCGGTCAGCCTGACCCGGTCTTCGATGACGGCGGTGTAGATCGCCGCCCCGGCGAGCGAGGCCATGATGACCAGACCGAGGACTCGGCCTGCGACCCGACTGGGCTGCTCGCGCCGAGGTGGTTTCTGGAGGGTCATCGGATTATCACGATGTGTAGATGTCTCGGCCCGTGGACGCCGAGGTTGAGCTGTTGTTCGATGTCAGCTGTCCGGCTTGGTCCGGTGACAACCACCAGGTTCGTGGTGGTGGCCGCCGCGCCCGGGTTTTCCCTCGCCCAATGAGCCAATGTGGTCGTGATCGAATCCGCGTCCACCAGTGCGATGTGGATCTCCGGGACCAGGCTCGCCAATCGGGGGCGGCCCGGCCCGTGGGTGAGGACGACGCTCCCGCTCTCGGCGAGGCCCCCCACGCTGCCCGTGATCCCCACGTCGAGGTCGGCGTATCTGGTGAGGTCATGCTCCTCGTCGTCGGTGGCGATCTCGTGACCCACCCGGTCGAGGCCCTCCGCGGCCAGTGCGATCGGGACGCCTGGGACCGGTAGGTGATCCCAAGCCATGAAAGTGGCAGCATCATGGCCGGTGGCGATGGCGGCCACGACCCTGGGCACGGCGGCTCGCCCCATGGGGCCGTGGACAACGGCGCTCACGGCCGTGGCCCGGGCGCGGAAGAGTGCGACCAAATCTCCCGACGGATAGTCGGGAAGCGAGCCGGACATTAGAGCGCTGGGCAGCTGAGCAGTCATGGAGGCTCGACCCACCCGGGCCAGGAACGACTCACGCTCCACGGTTTGACCTCCACCAATCGGCGAAGGACTGTCGCGCCGGTTCGGGGAAGTCACGACTCACTGTCCAGCCGCGTCCCGGCCCGGGCAGTCGTCTGATCCAACCTCCCGAGCCAACCAGCCGACCCAGCCGATGGGCCCACCGCTTCGCCCTGGCCCATCGCGAGGGTTTGGTCACCGTCCCGGCGTATCGCCTCATCCCGCGTTCCAGCCATCCCGGGAGCCGACCCTCGGCTGCGGCCCTCGCCCGCAGCGCCAGGAGCATCTTCGGGATCTGGATGCGGACCGGGCACACCTCCTCGCATGCTCCGCACAACGTGGATGCAAAGGGGAGCTCCCACCAGGGCTCCATCCCCAGCAGGCCCGGCGTCAGCACCGACCCCACCGGGCCCGAGTAGACCGTGCCGTAGGCGTGCCCACCGGTCGTTCTGAACACGGGGCACACGTTGAGACACGCCCCGCAACGGATGCAGGCGAGGATCTCCGCCGTATCGCCGCCGAGAACGTCCGAGCGCCCGTTGTCCACGATCACCACGTGGAGGTCCTCGGGGCCGTCGGGGTCGCCGGGTTGACGAGGGCCGGTTATCACATTGGTGTAGACGGAGAGCTTCTGACCCGTCGCCGACCGGGCCAGGGTCTCCAGTACCACGGCCGCATCGGTCCAACTGGGCACGATTCGCTCCATGCCCATCAAGGCGATGTGGGTCCTCGGTGCAGACGTGGTGAGTCTCCCGTTGCCCTCATTTGTGACCACGATCACCGATCCGCTGTCGGCGACCGCCATATTCACCCCCGAGATCCCGGCATCGGCTCTGAGGAACACCTCCCGCAGGTGCTCACGGGCGATACGGTTCAGCTCGACAGGGTTCTCCGTGTAGCCAACGCCGAGCCGGTCGGCAAAGAGAAGGCCGACGTCCTGGCGGGTCATGTGCAGCACGGGGGCGATGATGTGGGACGGGCTGTCCCCGGCCAGTTGGGCGATGAACTCACCGAGGTCGGTCTCGACGACCTCGAGACCGGCTGCTTCGAGGTGTTCGTTGACCTCGATCTCCTCGGAGACCATCGACTTGGACTTGACCACGAGCCGGGCCTCCGCCCGATCCAGGATCCCGGCGACGATCTGCCTCGCTTCGATGGCGTCCCCCGCCCAATGAACATGACCTCCCGCCGACTCGACCCGATCGGCGAATTGGCCGAGTAGGCGGTCGAGATGCGACAGAGAGTGAAGCCGGATCGCACGCGCCCGGGTCCGCAGGGCGTCCATCATCGGGAAGGCCGAGACTTCGCTCACCCTCTTCTGGTGCAGGGTCATTGCACCTTTGCCGACCGCTTCGGCCTCGTGGGTGCCGATGAGCCGCTCCGCCCTCGCCAGGAAGGTCACCGGCTCGCTCATCCGTCCTCGTCGAGCAGCTCTGCGATATGCCTCACCTGGACGTCGGAACCTCGGCGGCGGAGACCTCCGGCGAGATGGATCAGACAGGAGATGTCGCCGCCCACCAAGGTGTCGGCGCCGGACTCCTCGAGACGATCGAGCTTGGAGTCCATGATCGCCGTGGAGACGGCCGGCATCTCGACGGCGAAGAGGCCGCCGAAGCCGCAACAGTCCCGGTCGCCCTCGAGCTCGACCCGCTCCAGCTCCGCGAGCAACCGGTCCGCTTGGCGATCCAGACCCAGTTCCCGCAGGCCGTGGCACGAGTAGTGATAGGCGACCACACAGCCCTCACAGGTCGCGAGCTGGTCGCTGCCCAGATCGTCGATGAGAAACTGGGTGAGCTCACGGACCCTGTCCCCGACCTCGATGGCCTGTTGCTCGCGTGGGGTACCCGCGAACAAGGATCGATAGTGGTGAATCATCATGACAGCGCACGACCCCGAGGGTATGACGATTGGCCCTTCCGTGGCTTCGAGGACGTCGAGCGTATGGGCGGCCATCTCCCGGGCTTGCTCCAGCAGACCGACGTTGAAGGCCGGCTGGCCACAGCAGCCCTGGTCGGACGGGAACTCGACCTGGCACGCGGCTCGCTCCAGGGCGGACACGCTCGCCCGCCCCACCTCGGGGGCGAGGGAGTCGACCAGACAGGTGACGAACAGTTGGACCGTCGGCACCACCATGTGGCGAGGTTACGCCCCACCCGGTCTCTGGTCGGGGAACCCACCTCCCCGAACTGTTGAAGTCTTATTGAGATCACGGAGAAGACTTCCTGAGGGCCCGGTAGGCACGCTGATCTCAGATTCCCAAAGGAGGAACTGTGATACGCAAGATGATCGGTACATTCACCGCGATCACCGCTGCTCTGGCGGTGGTGGGTGTCGCCTGGGCAGGTGGCGACGAGCTCTCGTCGAGCACGAGCGCTTCGTTGGCTTCGAGCACATCGCTCGATGTCTCAACCACCTCGTCAACGGCAGACACGGCAACGAGTGTCACGACGACCGACTCGAGCACCCCGTCCGGCGAGTCGACTTCGACGAGCCTGGATGATGGCTCGTCGTCGACATCGACCACCATCGATGACTCGACCGGCACCAGTCTGGACGACGACAACAACGACGCGAGGGTCAGCACGACAGTGATCACCGAGGGACGCACGAGCTATCAGATCCCAGGAGTCGGCTCGGTGACCTTGGAGACGCGCTTGGGCGTGCTCGCCCTCATCGAAGTCTCTGCCCCGGGCTGGAGTGTCGAGATCGAGAAGCTCGAGTCGGATCGGATCGAGATCGAGCTGGAGAAGTCCGGCGCCAAGGCCGAGTTCGAGGCCCGGCTCCAGAACGGCAGGCTCGCAGTCGAGATCGACGTCGATCCCAGCTGACTCAACCGAAGACCACTCTGACGACCGCCCCGCCCCCGGCGGGGCGGTTTGCTATCTCCACACTGCCCCCGACCGCCTCGGCCTCCTTGCGAACGATGTCGAGCCCCAGCCCGGTGGAGCCGGCCCCACTGAACCCTCTCTGCAGGGCATCGATGTCGCCGAAGCCCGGGCCGTCGTCGGAGACCTCGAGCCAGAGGGCCCCTTCCCGGATGCCGGTTGTGATTTCGATTCGTGCACCCGGTGGGGTGTGCGTGAGGACATTGCCTATCAGGGCGTCGAGGATCACTTCGATCGCATCGGCGTCCAGCAGCACCCGGTCGTGCCCCGCGCCCGGCCGGACGGTCAGCTCCCCGCCTTGATCCTCGGTCAGGACCGCCCAGAAATGAGTTCGCTGCCTGACCACCTCATCGAGGACGCACGACCCCAACGGTCTGGCCGCCGGGGAACGCGCCAACTCGATCACCTGGTTCATCGCCTGCTCCAGCCGGTCCACCTGAGTGAGCATCTGGCTGCGCGCCTCTGGATCCGCCAGCGACTCGGCCTGGAGCTTGACGGATGTCAACGGGGTGCGCAGCCGATGGGAGAGGTCGGCGACCGACTCTCGCTCCTCGATGAGCAACTCGTCGAGACGGCCGGCCAGGTAGTTGAACGCCTCACCCACCTCGCGGAGCTCGGGCGGATCCTGCGGCTCCACCCTGGCCCCCAGGTCACCTCCGGCGAGGTCGTGCGCCGAACGAGCCAGGTCCTCGATCGAGGTGACCAGCCCGCGGCCCATCCAGTCGGCGACCCAGACCGCGGCAGCGATCAGAGCCAAAGCAAGTGCTGCCAATAGGAGCCACGCCGCTGACACGCCCGCCGACAGGGTCTCGTCCGAGACCATCACGTCGACCACGGCCGTGCCCTCGGGCCCGATCACCGGCAACGCGATCTCCCAGCCGCCGGGTACCTCCCCTGCGATGGTGGACCCGCCGACCCTCGCCTGCTCGAGAAGGGTCCCCTGTCCGGCGAGAGGGTCCCCGATCACCTCTGAAGCCGACAGGGCGACCACGGTCCCGGGCCCGAAACTCCCCAAGGCCTCGGCCATCGAGGCGGGGGTCTCCTCCAGCGCCAGGGCGAGAGCGACCAAACCGGCCAGCGATTGCGCCTGGCGCTCGGCCTCGACCTTGGCATCGTCGGCCGCCTGGCGGCGAACCAGGAGGGCAAGCGGCACGAGGAAGGAGATCACCACCAAGGCGGTGGTGGCAAGACTGAGTGTGACGAGGCGTCGCCTCATCGATCGGGATCGACGAGTTTGATTCCCACGCCGTGGACTGTGTGCAGGAACCTCGGCTGCTGGGCACTCTCCCCGAGCTTCTTGCGAAGCCACGAGACATGGACATCGACAGTGTGGTCCGAGCCCCCGTATGGCTCCCGCCACACCTCGCTCAACAGCTCCCGCCTCGACATCACCTCACCTGGTCGCTCCGCCAGCACCCGGAGCAGGTCGAACTCCTTCGGGGTCAGATCCAGCACTTCCCCTTCGAGGGCCACCTGTCGCGACCTGGGGTCGATCTCCAGCTGTCCGACCCGGATCGTCCGAACGTCATCGTCGCTCGCCCGGCGTCGCAGCACTGCGCGCACCCGCGCCTCGAGCTGGGTCATCGAGAATGGCTTGACCAGGTAATCGTCGGCACCCGAGTCCAGGGTGGCCACCACGGTGTCGTCCGACCCCCGCGCGGTGATGACGATCACCGGGACGCGACGGACTGATCGGATCATTCGCAGCAATTCGCTGCCGTCGAGGTCGGGAAGGCCGAGATCAAGGATCACCAGGTCGGGTTCCCCCTTGACGGCGAGATCGATCCCCTCGAGTGCACTGCCCGCACTCTCCACGTCGTATCCCTGATCAGCCAACGCATCGGCCACGAGACGTCTGATCTCCGCGTCGTCTTCGATGAGTGCGATCCGGGGCACGGCGGCAGGTTATCGCCGGCACCTCGGGACGGCAGATGGTTGACGCACTCTTGAGACGACATTGAGGAACCGTTGAGACGGCTACTGGGAGAATGGCATCGATGAGCTGGAGACTCGCTGCGGCGTGGGTGGTGGTGCTGGCCGTGACCACCGGCCTCACCTGGCAGATCGTCAGTGTCGCCGACTCTCAGGTCAGGGCGCGCCCAGTCGACCTCGTCGGCGACAGTGGCGCGGCCTCGTCTACCTCCACGACCAGAGTCTCGACGACGTCCTCGCCGTCCACATCGTCGACGTCTGTCCCGGCGCAGACCAGCACATCCACGGGCCCGGGCACCTCCACCAGCCAGGGGGCGACCGACACCACCACCGGATGGGCGGTGCGGACCATCACGACACCGGGCGGCAACGTCATCATCAGCTATCGGCCCGGTGCGGTCATGCTCCAGACGGCCACCCCCACTCCTGGTTTCGCGGTCGAGGTCCACCAATCCGGGCCCGACCGGGTCAGGGTCGAGTTCGAGAGCGACCAGGACGACATCCGGGTCGAGGTCGAGTGGGAGGACGGGGCGCTCGACGTGGCGATCACCGGCTGAGTCGAACGCGAAAAGCGATCACCTGACCGGCTCGGCGGGGGAAGGTGGCATGCCTATCGTGGGACGACTTCCTCCCGGGAGGGCTCCAGAACGCCGATGCGAGCACCCGGCAACACTCCATTAGAGCTTGTGGAAAACTAGTGGTTGACGTCTGACACTTGTGTAATTACAGTGTTGAAATCCATACTAGATGTTGTGGCCACTTCCCCAACGACCACAACATGTAGTGGGTGAAGCTGTCTTACGAAGTCCTCTCGGTCACAGGGATCGATAAGGGCTCGGTGCGAGGAGGCACATCGAATGAGCAAGGGCCTGCGGATCAATCGTCGCTTCACCGAGGCCGGCAAGAGCCCGTACGACCTGATCGAATGGTCACGTCGCGACTCGCGTATCACCAACCCCGACGGCTCGGTCGTCTTCGAGATGGCCGACGCCGAGATCCCGGCGAGATGGAGCCAGGTCGCCTCCGACATCATGGTGTCGAAGTACTTCCGCAAGGCCGGTGTCCCCCTGTTCGACGACGACGGCCGGCCGGTCCTCGACGACGAGGGCAACCCCGTCACCGGGCCCGAGCGATCCGCCAAGCAGGTGTTCGACCGGCTCGCCGGCACGTGGAGGCACTGGGGTGAGCAGGAGGGATACTTCGCCTCGACCGAGGACGCCGAAGTCTTCGAGGACGAGTTGCGGTACATGCTGGCCAACCAGATGGCCGCACCAAACTCGCCACAGTGGTTCAACACCGGCCTCAACCACGCATATGGCCTGACCGGCCCGGCCCAAGGGTTTTGGTACGTCGACGGCGCCGATGGGGAGCTGAAGGCCTCGCCCGACTCCTATAGCCGGCCATCCCCCCACGCCTGCTTCATCCTCAGCGTCCGCGACGACCTGGTCAACCCGGGCGGGATCATGGACCTATGGGTGCGCGAGGCCCGCATCTTCAAGTTCGGCTCGGGAGCTGGATCCAACTTCTCGAGCATCCGGGCCGAGAACGAGCAGCTCTCCGGGGGTGGCAAGTCCTCGGGTGTGATGTCGTTCCTCAAGATCGGTGACCGTGCTGCCGGCGCGATCAAGTCGGGCGGGACCACCCGTCGGGCAGCCAAGATGGTGATCCTCGACGTCGACCATCCCGATGTCGAGAAGTTCATCGACTGGAAGAAGGTCGAGGAGGAGAAGGCCAAGGTGCTGATCCAGCATGGTGGCCTCCCGGCCGACTTCAACGGCGACGCCTACGCCACAGTGTCCGGTCAGAACTCGAACAACTCGGTGCGGGTGACCAACGAATTCATCGAGGCGGTCGAGAAAGACGGTGACTGGGAGCTCATCGACCGCACTACCGGCACCATCCGCAAGACCCTCAAGGCTCGTGATCTGTGGCGTCGCATCGCCGAGGCCGCCTGGGCCTGCGCCGATCCCGGGCTCCAGTTCGACACCACCATCAACGAGTGGCACACCAGCCCGGCGGGCGGGCGCATCCGGGCATCCAACCCGTGCTTCGCCGGTGAGGTGAGGGTGGCCACTGATAAGGGCTTGATCCCATTCAAGAGCCTGGTGAAGCGGGTGGCAGATGGAGAGTCCTTCCAGGTCTACACCCACGACGCCACAAATCCGGACAACCCGTCCGAGACGATCGACCTGACGTCACCGACTCAAGTGATGGTCACGGGCACAAATCAGATCTTGCGACTTGAGTTCTCAGACGGTCGAGTGCTGCGTTGCACGCCCAATCATCGTCTTTGGACGGCCAACCGGGGCTGGGTGCGGGCGGACGAGCTCGATGATTCGGACCGTATTCGTTTGCTCGACCATGAAATCGACTTTGGTATGGCGAGCTGGGCAATTCCGGTCTCGACGGATGCCCGCTCATATCAGCGTCAGTCCAGTCGCAAGTACGCGGTGAACCTCCCCGAGAAGTGGACCGAGGCCCTCGCGCACTATCTCGGCTGGCTGGTGGGCGACGGTTCCATGACCAATGCTGCAGCGGTTACCGTCTATGGCACCGAGGAAGAGCAGCAAACGAGCATGCTCATCCACCGGGAGCTGTTGGCTTCTCTCAACGGTGGGGAGGCCCCGAAGCCGACCGAGATGGGCAACGGGACATTCCAGCTGCGCGTCACCCGTGGTGCTATCCGCAAGTTCTTCGAGGCTCTAGGTGTCAGCATGGTCAAGGCGGGTGAGAAGCGGGTTCCCTGGTCGATCTTCGAGGCCCCCAAGCCGATCGTGGCCGCCTTTCTGCGTGGTCTTTACGACGCTGATGGTTGCGTACGGTGGGGCGACACGACGAGGTACGTGGGGTTGGCCAGCGCTTCGAAGGAACTGCTTCGGGACGCTCAGCAACTGCTCGACACATTCGGGGTCCATGGGTCTATCTACTCGTCGACTCGAACCGAAGCGCCCACGTTCGAGTACGTCACGAAGGCCGGAGAGAAGAGAACGTACACAGGTCGTACCGACATCAATGACCTGAGGGTCACGGGATCCGATCTCGGGAAGATGTTCGGCCTCATCGGATTCGGGCTGGCGAAAAAGGACGACATCCTCGATCAGATGCTCAAGGAGACCACGAGATACTCGACCAAGCACTGGATTCGACTCAAAGAACGCACCGAGGATGGTTGGGAAACCACCTACAACCTGACGGAACCAAGGAACCATTCGTACCTCGCAGAAGGTGTACTTGTGAGCAATTGTGCGGAGTACATGTACCTCGACGACACCGCCTGCAACCTCGCCTCGATCAACCTGGTCAAGTTCTACGACGACGCGACCGGCGAGTTCGACATCGCGGCCTACCAGCACGCCATCCGGCTGTGGACCATCGTCCTCGAGATCTCGGTGGCCATGGCCCACTTCCCCTCCCGGGAGATCGCCCAGGGCTCATACGACTACCGCACGCTCGGTCTCGGCTACGCCAATCTCGGGTCGCTGCTGATGCGACAGGGGATCGCATATGACTCCGACGAGGGTCGGGCCCTCGCCGGTGCGCTGACCGCAGTGCTCACCGGCTACTCCTATGCAACATCCGCCGAGATCGCCGAGGTCACCGGGCCTTTCCCCAGGTACTCCGAGAACCGGGAGGCGATGCTGCGGGTCATCCGCAACCATCGTGAGGCCGCTCACGACGGTGACGACTACGACGAGGTCACCACCCAGGTGATGGGGATCGACGCCCGGCTCTGCCCGGACGACCTGCTCGAGGCGGCGAGAGGATCCTGGGACCTCGCCCTCGAGCTGGGTGAGAAGCATGGCTTCCGCAATGCCCAGGCGAGCGTGCTGGCGCCGACCGGGACCATCGGCCTGCTCATGGACTGTGACACCACCGGGGTCGAGCCCGACTTCGCCCTGGTCAAGTTCAAGAAGCTGGCCGGGGGCGGCTACTTCAAGATCGTCAACCAGTCGGTGGCCCCGGCGCTGACCCATCTCGGCTATCCCGCCGAGCAGATCGCCGATGTCGTCACCTACATCGTGGGCACCAGCTCCATCGAGGGCGCTCCCCACATCAACACCGAGACCCTATTGGAGAAGGGCTTCACCGAGGAGGACATCCTCAAGCTCCAGGCCACGCTGCCCGCCGTCTTCGAGCTCAGGCACGCATTCAACGTGTTCACATTCGGGGAGGAGACCCTGCAGCGTCTCGGGTTCGACGTCGCGGACTACACCGGATGGGACTTCGACCTGCTCAGGTCACTCGGCTTCACCAGGTCCCAGATCACCGAGGCCAACGACCACATCTGCGGTCGGCAGACGATCGAGGGAGCTCCCCATCTGAAGGAAGAGCATCTATCCGTCTTCGACACCGCCAACAAGAACGGCAAGTACGGGGAGCGTTTCATCCACCACAACGGGCACATCAAGATGATGGCCGCCGCTCAGCCGTTCATCTCGGGAGCGATCTCCAAGACGATCAACATGCCGAGCGAGGCGACGATCGAGGACATCGAGCAGGCCTATCACCTCTCATGGGAGCTCGGCCTCAAAGCGATGGCGCTCTATCGAGACGGTTCCAAGGCCAGTCAGCCGTTGTCGGCGACCTCCGACGAAGGCGAAGCTAGCGAGGACGAACCGATCGAGCTTTCCGATGCCGTCGAGAACGAGAAGGCGATCCACTGGGGCAATCTCCCGGCCGGCATCTCACCCACCCAGGCCTACGCCCGGGGCATGAAGCCACCGCGATTCCTGCTCCCTGGTCGTCGCTCCGGGTACCTCCAGGAGGCTCGGGTTGGTGGTCACAAGGTATATCTGCGCACCGGTGAGTACGACGACGGGACGCTCGGTGAGATCTTCATCGACCTCGCCAAGGAAGGAGCCACTCTCAAGGGAATCCTGAGCTGCTTCGCCATCGCGGTCTCCAAGGGTCTCCAGTACGGAGTGCCGCTCGAGGAGTTCGTCGACACGTTCACGTTCCAGACCTTCGAGCCACGCGGGATGGTCGAGGGGCACCCGAACATCAAGATGGCCAACTCGATCGTCGACTACGTGTTCCGGGCGCTGGGCGTGGAATACCTCAAGCGGGACGAGCTCGCTCAGGTGCCACCTGACCGCGAAGGCGACCTATCGGCTCCGCCCAAGGGTCTGGCCGTCGAGGCCGGGATCCAGCTCGACCTCACCGATGCGGTGGCCGAGGACGACGTGGAGACGGTGAAGGCGGCTGCAGAATTCGTCGAGTCGCCCAATGGCAGTTTCCCCAAGGGCAGCATCCCCGAGGGCAGCATCCCCAACGGGAGCATCCCGGAGCCGGCGAGAGCGAAGGCGGCCGCCGCCGTGGTCGGCGAGGCAGGTGCCCTCGACGTGGCCCTGTCCGAGAACATGGGCGACGCACCGGTCTGTTCCAACTGTGGTCACATGACAATCCGTAACGGCAGCTGCTACGTCTGTCTCACCTGTGGGGACACCACCGGCTGCAGTTGACCACTCGATCACGCGATCGGACCCCTCGCTGCAGCGAGCTAGGTTCGGGTTCGAGGAGGTAGCACATGCCCAAGAACCCACCCAACGGCTACCACAGCATCACTCCGCAGATCATGGCCGAGGACGCACGGGAGACCCTCGACTTCATCACCAAGGTGTTCGATGGGAAACCGCTCAGTGTCTACGAGGACGGTGGTCGCATCGTCCATTCCGAGATCCAGATCGGCGACTCCCGATTGATGGTGGCCTCGAGCAACGAAGAGTTCCCCGACTTCCCGCTCATGACCAACCTCTACGTGGACGACGTCGATGCCGTGTACGCCCGGGCTCTGGAGCACGGCGCCATCAGCCTCCGCGAGCCCGAGGACCAGTTCTATGGTGATCGCACCGGTGGGGTCCTCGACGGCCAGGGCAACCAGTGGTGGATCTCGACTCACATCGAGGACGTGTCGAGGGAGGAAATGGAGCGTCGAATGGCCGAGATGGGCGGTTGAACGGTCCCATCCATCACCTGGCCGAAAGCGATCGGTGGCGGGGGAGCACCCATACTTACCGCGCCACCAGTCTGGATGACGAGGGTTTCATCCACTGCTCGACCGCACAGCAGCTGGACAAGGTCGCGTTCGAACGGTTCCGCGGGCGCAATGACCTGATCCTGCTCACCCTCGACCCGGCACGGCTCGGCTCAGCCCTGGTCTACGAGGACCTCTACGGGTCGGGCGAGCAATTCCCCCACGTCTACGGTCCGATTCCACTGGATGCGGTGCAGTCGGCCGTCCCCTTCCTCAAGCATTTGGAAGAGGACATGTGGAGACCCGATACCAGGTTCGACCGCGTCTGGATGGATCGGGTGCTCCATCCCGACTTCGAGGAGCTCGGGGCGTCGGGGAGGAGGCACTCGCGGATGGACACCATCGAGGTCTCCCCGACGCCGTTCCGGGCGAGTCTGCCGTTGCTGCAATATCGACTCGACCTTCTCGCCGACGACGTCGCCCTCGTCCGCTACGTGAGCCGGATCACTTACCAGGCCGTCGAGGAACGTGCCAACCGCAGCTCGGTCTGGGTCGAGACCGGGGACGGGTGGAGGCTGCGGTTCCATCAGGGGACACCGGTTCAGGGTCCGGCACAGGTCTGAGTGACGGCCCACCGTGAGTCATCACGGTCGTGCGTCCAAGGCGTAGGCATGAATCGCCGAAGGCAGGCCCTTGAGAGGCACGCGTCCGGCGTCGCGACATCGCGCCTTCAAAGAAGGGTCTTGACACAGATCCTTGGTCACACCCGACATCAGGGTCTGACCGGCATCGGCCTGGCTACACAGCCGCGATGCGATCTGAACTGCGAGGCCAAAGAGGTCCCCGCCCCGCTCGACCGGGTTGCCCGGGTTCACACCGATGCGGACACGAAGCTCGTCGTCGACGTTCCCCAGTCCCGCATGGACCTCATCGGCTGCCCACAGGGCGTCATCGACGTTGTCGAACGCGACGAGGAAACCATCGCCGGTGTGTTTGACGATTCGCCCGTGCCGTTTCGTAATGGCCTCGGTGACGACCTCATCGTGAGCCGAGAACCTCTCGACAGCCTTGCCCTGTCCGACCCGGACCGTGAATCCGACGGAGTCGACGATGTCGGTCATCATGATCGTGCGGAATGCCGAATCGGGGACGAACGCCGACGAGGCAAGCTCCCCAGGAGTCGGCTCCGAAATGCGGCCGAGGAACGCCAGTACGTCGTCTTTCTCCACTTCGATGATGTCCGCCGGCACTTGTCCGTGGGAGTCACGGTGAACGTCCATCACGGCTTGCGCGCTCGGCGCGTCGGCCAGGCAACAGGCCATGCCTCGCCCCTCGTCGAACCAATATGCGAGGAAGCTCACGTCATGGATTGCCTGGGAGTCGAGATCCAGCCGATGGGCCTCGGCGAGATCGGTCACCGTCGCCCCGGTCAAGTTGTGACGATCCAAGAACGATGGCATCTCCTATCACTTTATCTGCTGGGCATCCGACCGATTGAGGCCAGATGCGAGCCGGAGGCTGATCAGCCGCGCAGGTCCCTACGCGCGAAGAGGGGTATCGCCGCCACCACCAGGACGACGAATGTCGCAGCGAGCAGCGCGGCTCCTCTCCAATCCATCCCGTTCACCATGGGATCGGTGCCCAGGTACCACTGGAAAGGCGAGAAGTCGGCGGCGCCCGCCACAGACTCGGTCAATGGGAGGAAAGTGAACATGAACCAGGTGGCCATGGCAACCCCGGTGGTGGTCCACGTAGAGATCCTCCTCTGTCCCGTGCCGGCCCCGACGAGGAGGGCAACTCCGCCGAACACCAAGCCGAACAGGGCAAGAAGTGTTGCGGTCGAGACGACGCTGGAGAGAGAGATCTCCTCCTGGCCTCCGAGGAGCACGCCGATCCAAACGCCCGCGGCGGTGGCCAGCCCGAAAGCGAACGCGTAGCCCACCATCGCCGCCGCCTTCTTCACCACGACCTCGCCCCGCGAGACCGGGTTACCGAGCAGGAGGCCCATCGTGTGCGCTTCCTCCTCCCCGGCCATCGCCCGCCCTCCCATGCCGGCGAGGAGCACGATGACGGCTATCGGGCCCGTCAGCGAGAAGATCTCGCCGGTCACGAACCCGGCCGGCGTCGACATGTCCACCCCACCGATCATGGCCACGAGCGCATCGGGGAAGGTGGCGAAGATCTTGACGAAGTCCTCGGGTATGAAGTTGTACAGGATGGGGATGGCCAGACCCATGTAGAACATGATCCCGGCGGTCACCGTGAGCAAGCCCTGGAACTCGGAGGCGCTCTTGGCGGTGATCCCCGAGACCCGGGCCGACCCAGCGATCCGGTCGATGGCCTTCTTGGTCCTCGGGTTGGCCCGGAGCCGGTCTATCAGCGTGATGTCGGCGCCCTTGTCTCTCAGGTCGCGTCGCTCGATCCCAATCCAGGCCACCCCGAAGCAGACGACCGACAACCCGAGGAGAACGCCCGCATGTCCTAGGTCGAGGCCGTGGTTCAGTGGCGAGCTGGAGCTGTAGTAGTGCCAGGGCATCAGCTGTGCCAGGCCCTCGAGATCGGCCAGAGGCAGCAGGCCGGCACCGAGATAGCCAAGGACCATGACCCCGGCGGACACCCCGGAGGCAAGACCGCGTCGCCCGGTCCACGAGCCGATGGCGAGAGCGAGTAGACCGTAGAAGAGCCCGTTGAGGGTCAGGGCGGCCGTCATCGCCCCGAGATGGATGCCGGACGTGTCTATGTCGAGCAGCTCGGCGGACAAGATGGCTCCGCCCCAGAGCACCACACCCATGATGGCGAGGATCAGGATAAGTGAGGCTGACTTGGCGGCGAGTGCCTGACGCCTGCTGACCGGGTTGCCCAGGAGGAGCCCGAAGGTGCCAGTCTGTTCCTCCCCGGCGATGGCGGCGGCGCCGATGCTGATGGCGACACCGCCGACGATGAACGCACCCATGAAGTCGTAGATGGCGCCGAATGCCAACGAGCCAACACCGAAGCTCTCGGGATCGATGCCCATGAGCTCGAGCACAGCGGTGGGGAGGTCGTAATAGAAGCTGATGTCCACGTCCTGATAGGCCCACAGACTGAACAGGATCAGAGCGCCCAGGCTGAGCGCCCCGATCAAACCGCTGCCGAGGCGGTCGCGGACCGACTTGGCGAAGACGTTGGCGAGCATCAGATCCCCGCCCCCTCCCGGTAGTACTCGAGGAAGATCTCCTCGAGATCGGCCTCCTGGGTGTTCACGTCGACGAGTGCGTAGTGCTGGGTCGCCACGCTCAGCAGCGAGTCCATATGCCCATCGAAGGACATCGTCGCGTGATGACCGGCGACCTGGACATCGCGGACCCCGGGCACCGCCTCGAGGAGGGTTGGATCCACCGGGCCGTCGAACTGGAGCTCGACGGTGCGAATCGCCTTGGAACGCAAGTCGGCGACGTACTCGACATCCACCAGGTTGCCCTGACGGATGATGCCGACCCGATCGGCCACTCGCTGGACCTCGGAGAGGGTGTGGCTGGAGAGAAAGACCGTGCGGCCCTCCGCGGCCACCTCGCGCATCATCGCCTGGAACTCACGTTGCACGAGCGGGTCGAGGCCGGTGCTCGGCTCGTCCATGACGATCAGACGTGGCCGGCTCATGAAAGCGAGGATCAACCCCACCTTCTGCCGGTTGCCGGAGGAGAGGTCTCCCACCTTCTTGGAGAGGTCGGCCTGAAGTCGCATCGCCAGGTCGTCGACATGGTTGCGGTCGACACCGCCCCTCAGGTTGGAGAAGTACGTGATCATGTCCTTGCCTGTCAGGTCCGGGTACATGGACAGGTCCGACGGCAGATACCCGATGTGGCGGCGAATCTCGACGGAGTCTTCACGCGAGTCGAGACCCAGCAACCTCGCCGTCCCCGCGGTGGGGTGGATCAAGTCGAGGATGCAGCGGATCATGGTGGTCTTCCCGGCGCCGTTGGGGCCGAGGAACCCGAACACCTCGCCCATCCTGACCTCGAGATCGAGATCGATCAATGCCCTCACCTCGTCGTAGTGCTTGGTGAGGCCCTCGGTGAGGATCGCAGGTGTCTCATTCATTCGGCGTTCTCCGTTTCCAGCTACTCGACGAGTCTTTCACGATCGAGGCTATTCGGAGGCGCCGGCCAGGTTCGGTGCTGTGCTGGACGAGTTGATCCCCACCGTGTGATGCTGGCCCAGGGCAGAAGCCCCGGGCCCGCATCACCCCAGGGTTACGCCGATATGGCAGCGTCCAGCACCGCCTGGCCGAAGTAGACCAGGAAGGCGATGGTGACCACCCACATCAGGGGGTGGATCTCCGCCAGCTTGCCCCTCACCACCTTGATCAGCGTGTACATGATGAAGCCGGCCCCGATCCCGACGGTGATGCTGAACGTGAGCGGCATCAGCACCATGGTGAGTAGGGCGGGGAAGCCCTCCTCGATGTCACCGAAGTCGATGCCCTTGATCAGACCCGCCATCAGGAACCCGACCAAGATCAGCACCGGCGCGGTCGCCTGCGGGGGGACGATCCCGGCGAGCGGTGACAGGAAGATGGCGATCAGGAAAAGGATCCCGACCACCACCGAGGTGAGCCCGGTCCTGCCACCCTCGGCGACCCCGGCCGAGCTCTCGATGTAGCTGGTGTTGGAGCTGACCCCGGCGGCCCCACCGGCTGCGGCTCCCAACGAGTCGACGAACAGCAGCTTCCCGATGCCGGGGACGTTGCCCCGCTCATCGGTCAGCTCGGCCTGCTCGACGATCGCGGTCGCGGTGCCCATCGTGTCGAAGAAGTCGGTGAGCATGAAGCTGAAGATGGTCAGCAACGCGGCAACCACGCCGAGATGATCGAACACATTACCCAGATCGAACGCACCCAGGGTGTCGAAGCTGGGAGTGACGGTCAGATCCTCGGGGATCGCGGCCACGTCCCACAACAGGGCGACCACCGTGGTGGCCAGGATGCCGATGATCAGTGCACCGGGCACCTTGCGGGCATAGAGCAGCACCGTGATGGCGAGACCGATGAGGGTCACCCATGCCGCCGGCGTGTTGGGGAACACGAACCCGACCGGGGCATCGGGGACACCCGTCCCCGCGATCAGGTCACCGCTCACGAACCCGATGAACAGGATGAAGAGGCCGATGCCGACACCTATCGCCCTCTTCAGGCTGAGAGGGACCGCAGTCATGATGGCCTCGCGGAGACCTACCAGAACCAGAACGGCGACGATCAAACCCTCGAGGACGATCACTCCCATCGCCCCCTCCGGGGTCAGGCCATCGTTCAGGACCAGGCCGAAAGCGACCGCGGCGTTGATCCCGAGGCCGGCGGCCATCGCGATCGGGTAGTTGGCCACCAGACCCATCAAGATGCTGAGCAGGCCCGCCACCAGGGCGGTGCCGGCACCCACGGCGCCGGCATCGAGACCGGCCGCGGACAAGATGGTCGGGTTGACGAAGATGATGTATGCCATCACCAGGAATGTCGTCACCCCGGCCCGCACCTCGGTGCCGACGGTGGTGCCTCTTTCCGTCAGCTTGAAATAGGAGTCGAGGCCCGATCCGCCTGTCGGCGGCGCTGTCGGGCGCTCTCTCGTGTCTGCCATGTCGCTCCTCCAGCCACGGGTCAGGGTGACCTCGACGGCGCACCCAACCTAGACGTGGTTCGAAGCGCCGCGTCGGCCGGATCGGTCAGATCTTGGGGAGCTTGAAGCCGGATTTGGCGATGACGTGATCGCGCGCCTGCTCGGCGTGCCTGCGGAGTGAGGGCCAGTCGACATGGAGCAGCTCGCCACGCCGTTTCATGATCCTCCCGTCGATGAGGACGGTGTCCACGTTGCCGGTATCCATGCCCGCAACCACCGCCGTGAACGGGTCGTTCAACGGTGTCACATTCATCCGGTCGGTGCGCAGCATGACGATGTCGGCGTGCTTGCCGGGACTGAGACTCCCCACCTTGGAGTCGAGGCCGTTGGCCCGCGCCCCCTCGGTCGTGGCATAGGCCAGGACCTCTCGGGTGGACACCGGTGACTTGCCGTCCCGGGTGGCGATGGCCCGCTGGAGCCCGAGGACGGAGCGCATCTGATTGAACATGTCGTTGGGGACATTGGTCTCGACGTCGACGCTGAGGCTCGGCTGGAGCCCTCGGTCCAGGAACTTCTGGATCGGAGGCATTCCGTGCCCCATCATCATCTCCACCGGTGAGGCCAATGAGACCGTCCCCCCGGTGTCCACGATCATCTGGATCTCGGTCTCGTTGAGTGTCGTGCAGTGGATGTAGGTGGTGTCCGGCCCGAGGAGGCCCGCCTCCCCCATCTCCTGGACCTTCCCGTCCAAACCGTAAGTTCCCACGCCGACGTGAGTCGAGATCCGCGCCCCGGTCTCCCGAGCCAACTTCCAGTGATCCCGAGAGACCTCGAAGTCGGTGAACTCCGGCCCGGGGGCGGCCAGGGCCAGGGTCAGCTTCTGGTCCTTGGTGGTGAAGTGCTGGTTGGCCGCCCGGACGAACCAACTCGGCTGTCGTTCCTCCCACTTGCCCCACCAGGGGAATCCGTAGGCGAACACGGCACGCATTCCCGAGTCCTCCAGGGCCTGGATCACCGCATCGGTGTGGGCCGGCGATCCCTGGATGTGGGACCAGTCGAGCAGGGTGGTGATGCCGGCGTCGATGGCTCCCAGGGCCGAGATGAGATTGCCGACGTAGGCGTCCTCCGGGCGGAACGCCGGGGCCAGCTTGTGGAGCACGAAGGAGATGTAGCTGGTCCGTCCCTCGAGGGGAACGTCGGTGCCGATGTTGCGGAGCAAGCCCTCCCAGATGTGACGGTGGGTGTCGATGAAGCCGGGTATGACGATCATCCCACTGGCGTCGATCACCTCAGCGCCATCGACGGCTATCGACCTCCCCACCTCGACGATCCGATCACCGTCGATCAAGACATCGCCCACGTCGAAGTCCCCGACGCCGGGGTCCATGCTCAGGATCATCCCGCCCTGGATCAGCTTGCGGTCCGTGGGCGCCACTGCGAAGTCCGTACCGGTCGGATAGAAGGCGGGGACCTCGGTGCCTTCAGCCACCCGGCTGCCGAGGGCGAGACGCCTCGCCCTCCTGAAGTTCCGCTTGACCAGCTCCTTCAGATCACCCGCCTGGAAGAGAAGCAAGCCGATGAGGATGAGGACGCCGATGATCATGGTCCCATCGGCGGGAGTCAGCCCTAGATAGGGCAGGACGTTCAGGATCATGGCAAGCAGCAGCCCTGCCACGGCGCCACCGATGAACGTGGCCCGGCCACCCGCCAGTGAGGCGCCCCCGAGCACGGCCGCGGTGATGGAGTTCAGAGCGAAGGTTGAGCCGACCTGGGCATTGCCGATCGGAGACCTCGCCATCACGAACCAAGAGGCGACTGCTGCGAGAACGCCTGAGAGGAGAAGGGCGCGAACGCGTAGCCAGTTGGTGCGTACTCCTCCCCTCCTGGCCGACCGCTCATCGAAGCCCACGGCGCGCAGCTGAAGACCTGATCCTGAGGCATGGAGCCAGAAGTCGAGGGCAGCCGCCCCTGCGACAACGATCAGGAATGCGATCGGGATCGGACCAATCGATGTGGTCATGAAAGACACGAAGTTCGGGCTGATGACACCCTGGGCAGTGGGTCTGAGGGTGAGGGCCAAGCCGTCGAGGATGCTCAGCGTCGCCAACGTGGCGATGATCGAAGGGATCTTGACGCCACGCACGAGCCCTGCGTTGACCAATCCGAGCGCTGCGCCACAAAGCAGCACGACCCCGAGTCCATAGATGATCTCCGTGGTCGTGGCCTCGGCACCGATCAGAAACGAGCCGATCACGACGCCGAGGCTGATCATGGCCCCAACCGAGAGGTCGAAGTAGCCGACCAACAAGGCATGGGTCTGGGCGATGGTGACGACGATGAACGGCAACGCCAGGATGAGGATCTGCTTGATGTTGGTGGCGTTTACGAAACCGGGGAAACGACTCTCGGTGTACCAGAGCAGACCACCTACCAGAAGCACCTGGAGACCCACAGGCATCCAAAGCCGGAACCTGATGATCTTGCGCCATTTGTTCTTGTCACGGGCATCGCGGATGACCCGGCGCACGACCCGTCTCGCCGAGTCGACCCTGGTAGTCATGACATCCCGGCTCCGCGTGTCGGCGCCTTGGGCATGGCGATGCCCAAAGGGGAACGACCCGCCTTGGAGAGGCCAGGGCCTCTCACGATGGCTTCCGTGATCCGACGCTCGTCGAGCTCATCCCCGGGGATCTCCTCGATGATGGTCCCCCTGGACATCACCAGGACACGGTCACAAAGACCGGAGAGCTCGATGGGATCGCTGGACTTGATGAGAAGGCCGGCTCCGGCGTCGGTTCGGACTCGCAGGGCCTTATAGATGTCGAACCGGGAGCCCACGTCCACACCCTGGGTCGGCTCATAGGCGAGGATCACTGCAGGTTCCCTGAGAAACGAGCGGGCAACGGAGACCTTCTGCTGGTTGCCACCGGATAGAAACTCGACGGGTTGCTCCAGTGAAGGGGTTCTGATCTCCAGCTCATCGACGAGTGCCCTGACCGCTTTCTTCTCGGAACCACGTCTCATGAACCCGAGGAGAGTGAAACGTCTGAGGGATTGGATGGTGGTGTTGACCCGCACTCCGAGCACCGTGGCGAGAGCCTCTCGCTTGCGGTCCCCGGGCAGGAGCATCATCCCGGAGCCAACCGCCTCATGAGTCGAGATCAAGGTCAGCTCCTCGCCGTCACAGACCACACGACCAACCCTTGGTGGGACCCGGCCGGCGAGACAGTCGAAGAGCTGGGGCTGACCGTTGCCTTCGGCTCCGGCTATTCCCACGATCTCACCCGCATCCAGGGTGAAACTGACCGGTCCGAAGGACTGGCCTTGCAGCGCGTCGACTACGAGGACCTCGCGTCTCTCCGTCTGCCCACTCCCTGGTGGAGGGAACGCGGCCTCGAAGGGACGTCCCACGATCAGCTCGACCAGCTCGGACTCGGTGGTGGCCGCCCGGGTGAACGTGCCCTGATCCCTCCCGTCTCGGAGGACGGTGATGCGATCTGCGATCTCGAGCACCTCGGGGAGACGATGACTCACATACACCACGCCGACACCTCGCGCTCTGCATGCCACCACGGTCCGATGAAGAGCTTCGACCTCATCGGGGCCCAAGGCTGTGGTCGGCTCGTCGAGCAGCAGCACCTTGGGATTGGTGACTAGTGCCTTGGCCACCTCGAAGAGCTGTCGCTCTGCAAAGGAGAGCACTCCGGCCGGGGCGTCCGGGAACAGCTCGAGATCCAGATCGAACTGGGCGAGGAGCTTCCTCGCCCAGTCCTTGCGACGCCAGAATGGTGGTCTCTGATCTGGTGGCGCCGCCAGATAGAGGTTGTTCTTCACCGGTTCCGCCTGCACCAGCGAGGTGTCCTGGTAGGCCATGGCCAAACCGAGTTTCCTTGCCAGTGCGGGCGAGTCACGGCGCAGTTGCTTTCCGCCGATCCGGACCGTGCCACGATCCGGTTCGACGAAGCCACTGGCAATCCCGAGGAGAGTCGACTTGCCCGAGCCGTTCTCACCGACGAGGGCATGGACCTCACCGGCCCGACAGTCGAAACTGACGTCGGTTAGTGCGCGCACTGCCCCGAATTGTCGGGATACGCCCTTCAACTCGAGGACGAGGTCCCCCGACTCCCCACCGGGATTGCGATGGCTCATCAGCCGCCGAACATCATGGCGAGAACATCCCGTGGCACCAGTGATGTCCCCGAGACGGCTGCGTCGGGCCGGGCCTCGTCGCAGTCGTCTGCAGTCACCGGACGCATCACGTGCGGGACCACGATCTCGGCGGGGATTTCGGCCCCGTTGATGGCCATCATCGCAGCAGTGACACCGATCCTCGACTGGAAGTTGCCGCCAGCCGAGTAGAAGATGTTGTACGTCGGCTCGTTGCGTGCCGCCCAGTCACAGAACAGGTTCTGCTCGTCGGTACGTAGTGCCACTGTCAGGTTCTCCACAGGGATCCCCAGGTCCTCATAGATCTCCAGAGCGAAGAAGACCCCGTCGGCGTACTCGTAGGCGTATCCGTTGATGTCCGGGGTGGTCGTGAGCAGCCCTCGGAATGTATCCGGGATGTTCGGGAATGGGGCAGGGGAGGGATACCAACTGGTATCACCGGTGGTGCTGTTCTCGTCCGCCGGTGGATTCACCAGGGTGAGACCATCACCAAGGGCAGCGATGGTGCACCTCTGCCAACCAAGGGAGAGAGCATTACCGGGTGTGCCACCCAGGAGGGCGACATTGCCTTCACCGACCCCGGTGTTGAGCACGTCGGCAAAGCTCTCACCGAGCGCACACAGATCCTCGCCCACTACAGCCAGATAGTCCGTGCCAGGGATGGCAGCGCCCTCCTGGTCGGGCAGTCCGACATAACCTGCCGAGAACGGGACATAGAGAATCCCGGCCGCGGTGGCCTCCTTGACTGCTTCCGCCAGTGCCACGCCACCATCCGGATAGCCGACGATGAAGTCGACACCACGTTGGATGAGGAACCTGAGGTTGGTGACCTCGGTGTCGGCGCCGGCGAAGCTCGCCGCCGTGGAGACGATGGTGCCGATCTCGGGATAGGTGAGTGCCTGGAGGACTGCCTCCATGTGACTCACCGATCGCCAGACGTTGACGTCGTTACCGCCACCGTCGGCATACCCCATCACCAGATCGCCACCACTTCCGGTGTCGCACTCTGGCTGGCTCCAACATTCGATCGCCTTGTCGACGTCGATACCGGCCGCCGCCAGGTCTTCATTTGCCCGGGCGACCGATGCCAGGATGATGTTCCAGCTCGCCTCATCGGATGGCGTGACCGGCCCCAGCGCCTTGTCCACCAATGCCATGTCGGCCGCAGACGGGTCCTCACCGAACTCGGCCAGCGGATTGTCGGCACCTTCGGTCGTGGTCGTGTCGCCACCCCCGGTCGTTGTCGTCGCCTCCGCCGTTGTCGTCGGCTGATCCGCCTCCGTGGTCGTAGTGTCACCGGCGTCACCAGCGCAGGCAGCCACGATCAGCGCCAGCGCGGCGATGAGGCCGATGATCTTGGTTCTCTTCATTTCCTCCTCCATTTGGGCTGGTCAGCCCCTGGTTTCTCTGTCAATGGGCGGTCGATTCGGTCTCGAATCTCCTTTCTCGACCATTCATGGCGATTGAGCTCTCGCCTGTCCTGCGGGCGATCGGGATCGTCTTCGCTCGCGGAGCAGTCGCTCCACGGCTTTGATGATCCGATCACCCGAAATCAGCATCCCTGCGATGATCACCACCCCGAACACCACATACTGGAGAGCCGTGGGTAGCCCCATGGATCTCATCAGCTGATTGAGACCGGTGAGGAAGAGGGCGGCGACAAACGTCGACAAGGGGCTGGCCAGACCCCCGGTGAGGGAGGCGCCACCGATGACGACCGCAGCTATGGGGCCGAGCAGATAACCCGAGCCGGCAGCAACTCCGGGGCTACGGAGCAGACCGGCCAGCGCTATGCCGGCGAGGGCATACAGAAGAGCTGCCACGACGTAGGCCATGATCTGATTGAGGTTGACCCTGACACCAAGGACATTGGAAGCGACCGGGTTTGCCCCCACCACCTGGAATCGTCGTCCGATGGTCGTATAGCGGAAGGCAATGATGAGGACCACCGTGATGACGACACCCAGCCAGAAGATGGGACTTACCCCGAGGATCTTGGTCGACGTCCATTCGGACAACCCCTTCGGCACGGGGCTTTGCACCGGAAAGCCCCTGCCGTAACGACTGACCACACCGATGACCACCTGACCGACGGCGAGAGTCACGATGAGGGCGTTGAGTTTGAGCCCTCCAATCAGGATCCCATTCACCAGACCCACCAGGGCGGCCATCCCGAGAGCGGTGAGGATGGCTATCCCTATCCGCTCATCCGATTGCTGGCCAACACCCACCATGATGATTGCTGCCAGAGAGAACGTGCCGGGGATACTGAGATCGATCCCACCCGTCATCACCACCAGCATCTGACCCAGGGCGGCGATCCCGAGGAGGGCACCATATGGTGCTATGGCACTCAACGCCACACTTCCGAGCACCGCCGGGACCCAGATGGCGGCAACGACCAAGAGGACCAATAGAGCCACGTACACCGGCATGTAGCGAGACCCGACCACAAGGGAGGTGATGGCCGCCGAACGTGTCCGGGTCGCGATCATGCTGTCTCACCAGTGATGGCGTTCGCCATGAGACCTGCCGAGGAGACCACCCTCCGTTGGGCGTCGATTGCCAACTCACGAGCGCGCTCGACATCGGACGCGAGGCCGCCATTGCGCATGAGTGCCCGCCCGCCCACGATCACCCAGTCGAGGTTGGAGGTGTCCATCCCCCACACCACCGCCCCGATCGGGTCGTTGACCGGGGAGATGTTGGGCCGGTCCGCACGGAGCACGATGACGTCGGCCTGCTTGCCGACTTCGAGGGAACCGGTGACATCGGCTAGCCCGGCAGCACGCGCTCCGTCGAGTGTCGCGTAACGGACCACCTCCCGGGTGGTCAGGAGACCGGGAAGACCACCCTTGCCGGCCAGCTTCTGGTCGAACATCTCGGCGTGCTGGATGGAGATGGCGGCCCGCATCTGGGCGAACAGGTCGCCCGGAGCTACCTGCTCATCATCCACACCCAGCCCGGGTCTGATCCCGCGGTCGATCAGCTTCTGGATCGGCGGGGACCCCAAACCGCCAGCCATCTCACTGGACGGCGTGATCGAGACCCTGGCACCGGACGCGGCGATGGCATCGAGATCGGCGCCTCCCAGGTTGGTGCAATGGACCAGGGTCACATCCTCGCCGAGTAGACCCCCATCGCGCGCATGCACAACCACACCGGCAGGGGAGTCGGGGAGCCCGGCATGGGCGTGGATCCTCAGACCCTGGCTCCGGCTCGTCGTCCAATCCTCGCCCAGCGTTTCGATGTCTCCGGTCAGGTCTCGGGAGGCATGTGCGAACCCGTTGCGGCCAGGCCCGTCGTGTGCCGCATGCACAGTGTTGGGATGGACCAGGACCGTGCGCAAGCCCGAAGCGCGATGGGCCTCGACTACGGCATCCAGGTGCTCGGCTCCAGAGGAGACGTCGGCCCAGTCGACCACGGTGGTGATCCCGGCCTCGACCGCTCCGAGTAGCCCGATCGCTGTGGCCGCATGGAGGTCCTCGGGCCGATGGTGCTCGGCGCGGACGGCTGCGGCGGGGCCCGACCCGGGAACACCTAGGTTGCGGAAGAGAGATTTCCAGACATGGCGGTGAGTGTCGACGAAGCCCGGCATCACGATGGTGTCGCTGGCATCGACGATCTCCGCCCCCCGGGATCGAATGTCCTCACCGATCTCGGCGATCCGGCCGTCCTGGATGAGGAGGTCGGCCCGGGCGAAGTTGGGGGTCCTCGCCCCCAGAGTCAGGACGCAGCCTCCGCGGATCAGGAGGGAGGAGCTCGTCATTGGGAGTCCATCGACTTGAGGACGGTCTCGTAGATGCGGTCGACTCCGGGGATGGCCAGGTCCTCGAGCGACGCGGCGGCCGGCAACGGGATGTGGGGGGTGGTGATACGGATGCTGGGCCCGTCGAGGTCCCAGAAGACCTCCTCCCCCACGATGGAGACCACCTCGGCACCCCACCCGCAGAGCCTCGGGTTCTCCTCCACCGTGAACAGCCGCCCGGTCTTGGACACAGATTCGAGGATGGCTCTGGTGTCGAGCGGCACCAGCGAGCGAACATCGATCACCTCGGCGGAGATGCCCGCCCCGGCCAGCAGCTCCGCCGCTTCGAGTGCTCGTGGGACCATCAGGCCCAGGGCGGCGATCGTGACATCGTCGCCGGAGCGAGTGATGTTGGCGGTCCCCAACTCGTCAACGATCTCGCCTTCGGGGATCTCGCCCTTTCCCGCCATGAGCGACTTGTGCTCGAAGAAGACGACCGGGTCGGGGTCCCGGATCGAGGCGGCCATCAGGCCGACGACATCGCGGGGGTTGGATGGGGCCACGACCTTGAGCCCCGGGATCATCATGCACCAGTTCTCGACGGACTGTGAGTGTTGGGCGCCGAACCTGGCCCCTCCGCCGTTGGCCGTGCGAACCACGAGGGGAAAGCTCACCTGGCCATCGGTCATGTACCGGCTCTTGGCGATCTCGTTGGCGAGCATGTCGAAGCAGACGGCGATGAAATCCGAGAACATGATCTCGGCGATGACGGGAATCCCGGTCATCGCGGCGCCCATCGCGGCCCCGAGGATCGCCTGCTCCGAGATCGGTGTGTCGCGCACCCGATCCGGCCCGAACTCGTCGAGCAGGCCGACAGTGGTCTTGAACACGCCACCGGCCGCGGCAACGTCCTCTCCGAGCATCACCAGGGTCGGGTCACGGCGCATCTCTTGCGCGATGCCGTACGCAACTGCCTCGCGGTAGCTCAGTTCCGCCATCGGGCTCCCCCGTCGGCATAGACATCGGTCATCAGCGAGTCCTCACCCGGCTCCCTCCCTGCCTTGGCGAACTCGGTCGCCGCGTCGATCGCCTCGGCGACCTGACGCTCGATCGAGCTGAGCCGCCCTTCCGGGACTCCGAGTGAGAGCAGCCGGTCGTGATAGACGGGGATCGGATCGCGTTGCTTCCAGGCCTCGATCTCGGCCGGGGGCCGGTACTTGCCCGGGTCGGCTCGTGAGTGACCGCCCGAGCGATACGTGACCGCCTCGATCAAGCTCGGGCCCGCGCCACCGCGCGCTCGCGACAACGCCTTCTCCGCGGTCAAGTAGACCGCATCGGGGTCGTTCCCGTCGATGAGGACCGGCTCGATGCCGTACGAGGCGGCGCGATCGGCGGCAGGGTTCCCGACCGCGGTGATGATGTCGATCGGTGTGTACTCCATGTAGAGGTTGTTCTCGCACACGAACACCACCGGGAGCTCCCAGATCTTGGCCAGGTTGAGGGCCTCGTGAAAGGCGCCGATGTTGGTCGTGCCATCCCCGAAGAAGGCCACGGCTACCTGATCGGTGCCTCGCATCCGGGCCGACCATGCCGCCCCGTTGGCGACACAGAGATGGGCGCCGATGATGGCGTATGAGCCCATCATCCCCTTGGAGGCGTCGGTGAGGTGCATCGAGCCCCCCTTGCCGCCCAAGATCCCGTTCTCACGTCCCAGCAGCTCGGCCAGGGCGGGGCCGAGCTCCATCCCGCGCGCCAAGGCATGGGCGTGGCCCCGATATGAGGCGAAGGTGTAGTCGTCGGTCCGAATGGCCGCCCCGAAACCGGTAGCCACCGCTTCCATGCCCAGCGAGAGATGGGTCGTTCCCTTCACCAGGTTCTGCAGGAAGAGGTCATGAGCCCGTTTCCCGAACTGGCGCAACTCGTGCAGT
>Ga0268386_10000149_pt1 | contig 40885 bp, 34 predicted proteins | sample RVTome_15_FD_200260 | JGI IMG/M metagenome (GOLD analysis project Ga0268386, IMG submission 200260) | Soil microbial communities from uranium-contaminated site in the Upper Colorado River Basin, Wyoming, United States - RVT150D86... ... | reverse complement strand
CGCGGTCGAACGCGACGCCGCCGCGCGCGTCGGTCTCACGCCGGGTGAGATCGTCAGGGCGGTACGCGTTGGCCTCGTCGGTGAGGAGTTCTCGCCGGTGTGGCTCGGGCAGCGCCGGTTCGACCTCGTGCTGCGCGCGCAGGACGACCGGCGGCGCGACGCTGCGGCCATCCGCACCCTTCTTCTCGACGGACACGACGGGACCAAGGTTCCGCTCGGCCAGGTCGCGCGCATCGAGGAGGCGTTCGGCCCCGCAGCCGTGCGCCGCGAGGCGGGCAGCCGCAGGATCGCCGTCGAGGCGAGCGTCTCCGGCCGCGACCTCGGCGGCACGGCGGAGGATGTCCGTGAGCGGATCGAGAACGGCCTGGAGCTTCCGACCGGCTACTTCGTCGACGTGGGCGGGCGCATCGAGAGCCAGGCTCGAGCCACGCGCGCGCTGCTCCTCTCCGGCGCCGTCGCGTTGACGGCCGTGTTCCTGCTGCTGTACCTGGCGCTGGGTTCCGCCGCCGAGGCGGCGGTGATCCTGGCTACGCTGCCCGACGCGTTCGTGGGAGGCATCCTCGCCCTGCTGGTCTCGGGTGAGACCTGGAACGTCTCTTCGCTCGTCGGCCTGATCGGGCTGTTCGGGATCGCCGTGCAGAACGGCCTCGTCCTCGTAGCCCAGACGCGAAGCCTGATCGCCGAAGGCAGGCCCTTCGCGCTGGCGCTCGAGGAGGCCAGCGTCGGCCGCGTCCGGCCGAAGCTGATGACCGCGGGCTGCACGATCCTGGGTCTGCTCCCGCTGCTCGTGCTCGGGCTGCACGGCACCGAGCTGGAGAGGCCGCTGGCGATCGTGATGATCGGCGGCCTCCTCACTTCTACCGTGTTCACCCTGCTCGCGTTGCCGACCTTCTACATGCTCGTGCACCGGGTCCAGGAGCGACTGCAATCGCGGGGCCCGGCGGTGCCGGCGGAGGGCTGAGGGCCAGGGCGGCCGGCGCCCGCAGGCTCGCTGCGCGAGGACGAGCCCCGCGCGGCGGCGGCGCCGGTCGCGGTCGGGAGCCCGCCCTCACCGGTTCCTGACCCCGGTCCGCCCCTTCTCCTCCTGAACGTAGAACTCGCGGGTCTTCTCGCGGCTCCTCACCCGGCCGAGCGCCGTCTCCAGGTCCCGCGTCTCGGCGAGGCAGGCCTGTCCCTTGAGGCCGTGGGTCTTCACGCGCACGACCCCGTCGGGGCCGATGGTGATCTCGAGCTGAGCCCTTTCCGCCATCGCCTCACCTCCACCGCTGGGCCACCAGCCGGATCGTCCCGTCCTTCTGCTTCTCCTCGCTCGCGATCTGGTACCCCTTGCGCTTCAGCTCCTCGAGCGTCTTCGAGTAGGCGTAGCGCTGGGCGACGCGGTTCGCGAGGGCGGTGGCCCTGCGGTCGCGGCCGTCGTGGCCCACGAAGGTGGCGACGCCCGTCTTGCGGTCCACCTTCACGCCCACTTCGGTTCCGGACTCGTCGGCCACCACCAGGTCCACCCGGTGCCGGCGCCCGTCCCCGGTCGCCAGCTCGGTCCGCTCCTCGTGGCGCAGGCCCTCCTCCACCAGGGCCTGGAGCAGCGCGGCCATTCCCTGGACCACCACCGTCATCTCCACCGACTGCGACATCGGGCTACCTCCGCCCCCCGAGCCGTTCCAGGCCGGCGAACAGGACCAGAACGACCGCGGCGTAGAAGATCCACCGCGCCAACGGCGAGACCGCGAGGAGGAGGGCGGCCATGGCGCCGATCGAGCCCAGGAACACGACCCGGCCGGAGCGGTGCGGGAGCGCCCGCCGGAACCCCCTTCCGATCGCCCGGCCCGCTCGGCGCGCGGAAGCCTCCAGCGGGTTGACCGCGTCGGTCGGGTCGAGGGGAAGCCCGAGCGCCAGCCGGCGCTCCAGGTCTTGCTCGATCGCCGCCCGGAGCCGGATCGCCTCCGCCATCTCGCGGTCCGCCGGCTCGCGCCTGGCCCGCAGGCGCTCGGCCTCCAGCTCCTCCTGCGCCTTCTCCTCCAGCCGCCGCTTCCAGAGGGCCTCGTTGAAGGCCCGCTGTTCGCGGGTGGTGAGGTCGGTGCCGCAGTGCTGGCATCGGACCGAGGTGGCGTGGCCGTCGCCGTGGCACTCGGCGCAGCGCACGAAGGGCTGGCTGTCGTCGATCTCGAGCACCCGCAGCGGCGCCTCGGCGAGCGGCGTCTCGAAGCGTGCCGGCTGCCCTCCGCTGCGCTGCCCCGACGCCGGGCGCGCCGGCGCCAAGGTGTCCCCGGCGGGGGCCCCGTCCTCGGGGCGGAAGCGCGCTTCCAGCCGGGAGGACCCGGGCGCGGGCGGCGCCCCCCCGGCACGCCGCCGCCGCTCGGCTTCGAGACGCCCGAAGCGGTCGAGCCGGCGGCGTCCCCTCATCGCGCGAAGCGGCGCCTCACGCGAAGCGCGAGGCCACCGGGGTTCCGCCCTGGTCGGGAGGGAGGGACGCGGGCCGGGTCCTGGACCGGGCCCAGTCGCGGACCCGCGCGATCTCCTCCTTCATCGTGGTCGAGAGCGGCAGGGTCTCGGAGATGGCCCGGACGAGGTGGGCCTGCTCAAGCTCCGAGCTCTCGCCGAACGCGTGATAGAGCGCCTCGACGACCACCTGCTCGATCTCCGCCCCGGAGAAGCCCTGGGTCAGGCGCGCCAGCTCGGCGAGGTCGAAGCGCGTGGGCTCCCGCCGCCGGCGGCGCAGGTGGATCTCGAAGATCTCCTTCCGCTCGTCGGGCGTCGGCAGGTCGACGAAGAAGATCTCGTCGAACCGTCCCTTCCGAAGCAGCTCCGGCGGCAGCGACTCGATCCGGTTGGCGGTGGCGATGACGAACACCGGCGCAGTCTTCTCCTGGAGCCAGGTCAGCATCGCTCCGAACACCCGCGCGGTGACGCCGCTGTCGGTCATCCCTGACGAGCCCAGGCCGGAGAGCCCCTTCTCGATCTCGTCGATCCACAGCACGGCGGGGGCGACGCTCTCCGCCACCCGGATCGCCTTGCGCAGGTTCTCCTCGGACGAGCCCACCAGGCCCGAGAAGATCCGGCCCACGTCGAGCCGCAGAAGGGGCAGTCCCCACTGCGCGGCCACGGCCTTGGCGGTGAGGCTCTTCCCGCACCCCTGGATCCCGAGCAGCAGGAGCCCCTTGGGCTCCGGCAGTCCGAAGCGCCGGGCCGCCTCCGAGAAGGCGGGCGCGCGCCTTCCCAGCCAGTACTTCAGGTTGTCGAGGCCGCCGACCTGCCGGAGCCCCTCGTCGACCGGGTAGTACTCCAGCAGGCCGCTCTTCCGGATCACCTGGCGCTTCTCCTCCAGGATCAGCGAGGCGTCGGCGGAATCGAGGCGCTGGTCCTTGGCGATCGCCTTGGCGAAGGCGTTCTCCGCCTCGCTGAGCGTGAGCCCGAGGGCCGCGCGGATCAGGCCCTCCGCATCGCCCCGGCCGAGGTCGATCGCGGTCCGGTTGCTCTTCCTCAGCACCTGGACGATCTCGGCCAGCAGCGCCTTCAGGTCCTCGAATCCGGGCAGCGGCACGTCCAGGACCGAGATCTCCTTCTCCAGCTCCACGGGGATGGTCAGACACGGGGAGAGGAGCACCAGCGTCGTGTAGGTGGTCTTCAGGTGGTGCGCCAGCTCGCGCAGCCAACGCACGACGATCGGGTCGTTCAGGAACGGATGGAAATCCTTGAGCACCACGAGCGAGGGCTCGGTGAGCTTGTGGACCGCCTGCAGCGCCTCCACCGGGTCGCGCGTGCTGTCCGCGGGCGGCACGTACCGAGCCCCCTGCAACCGCCGCAGCCCTTCGGTCGCGGACCAGGTGTGGAGGGTCTTGCCGTGGCTCCTGGCCAGGTCCTCGAGGACGACGTCGAGCCGCTGCTCCTCCCACGAGGCCAGGTGGATCAGAGGGTAGCGGGCGCGGATCAGGACGTCCAGCTCGCGCACGAAGGTCGGGATCGCGCGCGCCGCGGCCGGCGCCGGCGAGGGAGCAGCCGCGCTGCCCCCGGGCGGCGTGAGGGCCGGGGGCCGAGGCGGGACGGGCCCGGACATGCTGCGGGAGAATAACACGTCGCCTGGCTGCCAGGGGGAGGGGAGATGAGGGTGCGCGTGGGTGCGCGGGTCGCCTCGACCGGGGCCGAGGGGCCGGGGCGGCGCTACGCCGTGTGGCTCCAGGGCTGCTCGATCCGTTGTCCGGGATGCTGCAACCCCCATCTCTTCGGGCGCGGCGGGGGCGAGCCAGTGCCGGTCGCCGCGCTCCTCGACGAGGTCCGGGGCGCCCAGGCCGATCCCGAGACAGCGATCGAGGGCGTGACGCTGCTCGGAGGCGAGCCCTTCGAGCAGGCGGAGGCGCTGGCGCCGTTCGCGGAGGGGGTGCGGGCGCTCGGACTGTCGGTCGTGGCCTTCTCGGGCTATCGGCTGGAGGAGCTGCTGGCTCCGCCGCTGGCCGGTCCTGCAGTCGCGCGGCTGCTGCGGGCGGTGGACGTCCTGGTGGACGGGCGGTACGAGTCGGGCCAGCCGGACGACTCGCGCCCGTGGGTGGGTTCCCGCAATCAGCGGTTCCACTACCTGACCGCGCGGTACTCCCCGGCGATCGAGCGGACCGGCGTGGAGGGGCCGGTCCGCACGGTGGAGGTGCGGCTCTCGCCCGACGGCCGGGTCTCGGTGAACGGATGGCCGGTCGGGCTCGGGATGAAAGCCGGCGGTCGACCCGTCCGAGAATCGGGCCGGCGTGGCGATCAGAACGAGGAGCCGAGCCGCAGCCGCCAGAGGGAGGAGCGGCCCGGGAGGTCGAGCGGGCGCACGTAGGCCAGCTCGGCGATCGCCAACCGGAACAGGTTGATCCGGAGGGCCGCGCCCCAGCTCCGCACGGCGTCCCGGTCCCCGCCGAGGAGCGCCGGACGGTCCCGGGAGGTCCAGGCTATGCCGGCGTCGAAAAAGAGCGCCGTTTCCATGGGGACGGGGCCGTACGGCCTCTCGCCTCCCAGGAGGAACAGGGCGGGTACGCGCAGCTCCAGGTTGCCCACCAGGAGGCGGCTTCCGACGAGGTCGTCGATGCGCGGGCAGCCCCCTGGGATGCAGCGTCCGCGCCCGTACGCCTGCGTGTCGTATCCGCGGACCAGGTTCGGATAACCCAGGAACAGCGGCGCCAGGCGGTTGTGCTCGGCGTCGGGGCCGTAGCGGCCGTAGTGCAGGATGCGCGCGGCGATTGTGAGGGGTCTCACGGGCATCGTGTACCGCCGCAGGTCCGCGAGCGCGCCCGTGAACGATCGGGAGCCGAACGTGGGCGTGACCTCGAATCGGAGCCGCTGCCCGCGGATCGGGCCGGCGGGGCCGAACTGGGCGCTGTCGTGGACGAGGGCCGCGCCCAACTCTCCCAGACGCAGGGGCTCCGGGGCGGGAAGGGCGGTCGTCGCCTCGCTGAGGCGCTTCCCCGTGTCCAGCGACGAGGTGCGCGTCTCCATCTCGCTCGAGAAGGAGGCGCGCCGCAAGCCGGCCGACAGCTCGAACCGCTCGGTCCGATGGAAGGGGTAGGCCAGCGCGGCGGTGATCCGCCGGTCGGTCTCCCGGAAACGGGTCGCCTGCTCGACCGAGACCTGCAGCCCGTCCAGCACCGCCACCCCGAGGGAGGTCGTTCCGCCGCGGTAGGCGATCTGCTCCGCAGCCACGCTCCAGATCCAGCGCCCCTTCCGGTTCTGGTAGCCGATCAGGCCGTCCAGGTCCTGCAGGCTGCCCTTGACCTCCACGCCCGTGACCAGGTTGTGGTTGCCCAGCATGTCGCTCCAGAACAGCGACGCCCCGCCGGCCATGAAGGCGCCGAACCGGTCCGACCCGACGGCGAGGTACGGCTCGGCCACGCGATCGAAGGTGAGCCGCGGCAGGTAGGGGGTCACCTCGGCGGGCGCCTCGGGCGGAAGCCCCCGGCTCGCGTCCCCGAGCAGCGAGACGAGCGTGTCGGTGGCGCGCTCGTCCGGCGGGAGCGCCGGCGTCGTCGCTTCGCCGACGCCGAGCCCGCCCCCGGCCAGGACCTCCGGGTCGTCGAACGAGTGCAGATGGTAGCGGCCCTCCCGGAAGAGGCTGACCACCAGGCGCTCCCCGGCCGCGGCGGAGGCGAGGGCCGGCGACAGGGCGGTGAGGCCGCTGATCCCGATCGCACCGCCGGTCACCTTCCTGAGCGCCCCCGTCGCCACGTCGATCCGATACACGTCGGTCGAGCCGTCGCGGTCCGAGAGGAAGTACAGGACCCGCCCGCCGGAGCCCCACTGGGGATTGATGTTCTTCGCGCCCATGAAGCTCGGAAGGGGCTCGACCGCGCGGGAGGCCGGATCCAGGCGGGCCAGGCGGTACTCGCCCCAGGACAGCTCCGGCAGCCTCGTCGAGAAGCGGTCGGTGACGAACGCGATCGACTCACCGTCGGGCGACCAGGCCGGCTGGAGGTCGGCGTAGGGGTCGTCCGTGAGCTCGTCGAGCGTGTCGGAGGCGAGGTCGTAGACGAAGAGGTCCGTGATCCCGCCGCGGATGGCCGAGAAGGCCAGCCGAGTCCCGTCGGGTGACCAGGTCGGGTTGAAGACCTCCTCGAGCTGCGGCAGCGGGGCCTCGCGCTCGATGGCACCGCCGTCGACGTCGAAGATGGAGAGGACGGGCCGTCCCCGGCTGACGGCCGCGAAAGCGAACCGGCGGCCGGCGGCGTCCCAGGCCCCGGCGGAGCTGACGAACTGGAGGCTGTCGAAATGGGGGTCCAGCCGCTGGTCCAGGATCCGGCGCTGCACCTCGCCGGTGTCCGCGTCGGCCAGGAACAGCTCGAGCGAGCCCTCCCTTCGCTCCGACAGGAACACCAGGCGTCGCCCGTCGGGGCTCAGCGAGGGGCCCAGGTTCAGGAACCCCGCGGCGCGGCCGGAGACCAGGATCCGCCCCCGGTAGTAGTCGTCGTCTCCGGGCTCAAGCCTGGGGCCGTACGCCTCCCGCAGCGCCACGTGCCAGTCCCGCGAGATGCGGTCGCCGGGGATCTCCAGGACCTTCTCGATCGTGCGGACCGCGCTCCGCCGCGACCTCCTCAGCTCCTTCAGGACCCGCGCCGGGGCATCGTCGCCCCACCGGCCCGCCACGTACGCCCAGAATGAGTGGCCGTACCGGTAGGGGAAGTAGCGCGGGCGGACCAGCTCGCGGATCCCGGGGAGCCTGTCCGACCGCACTGCGTCCCGCATCCACATGGCGGTGTGCGCGTCCACGGGTCCGAGGGACAGGTACTCCGCCATGCCCTCCACGAACCAGAGCGGCAGGTCGAGCGCCGCGCGATAGCCGAGGATGTCGAACTGGAAGGCGTGGACCAGCTCGTGGCCCAGCACGTGATCGGTCTCGGGGAGGGGACCCGCCGCGGGCAGGACGACGCGGCGCTTCAAGACCTCGGTGACGCCGCCGGTCGACTCGCTCAGGTCGCCGTGGATGGCGTTCGTCTGGCGAAAGTCCGGATGCCCCGCGTAGAGGATGATGGGCTGGCGGCCCTGGAGATCGTGGCCGAGGAGGACCGACAGGCGCTCGTACCAGCGCTCGGCCAGCCGGCCGATGACGCGGGCGGCGCGCTCCTCCGCGGGGTAGAAGTGGACGTCGAAGTGCTCGGTCCGGAGGATCCTGAAGTCGAAGCGCTCGTAGCGAACCTTGTTCCGGCCGAAGTACTGGGCCTCTGCCGGCGGCGAGCCGAGGCTGGTGAGAAAGCCGACAGCCAACGAAAGGGTGAAGCCGCCGCGCCGCATCGGTTGAGGGGTCCCGCCGTCCTTGGCGCGGAAGTCTACGGCCACGGTGGATCGCCTGTACTAAGGCGCCCTTCACCTTTCACGGCCCAGTCTGCTATACGTTGGGACCATCGTGTCGTGGGGACCCCTTCGGATCCGGTCGACGGCGGGCGCCGTGCTTGCGGCGGCGGTGCTCGCGGGTTGCGCGGGCGCCGTGCCCACCGGCTCCAGCCAGCCGTTCCTCTATCCTTCCAGGATCACGGTCCAGGACCTCGACGTCGTCCCCGACGTCGTGGAGGCGGGCATGCAGGGCACGATCCGCTTCCGGGTGGTGCGAGCCGGGGACGACGGCTCGCCGATCTACTGGACCGCACACCTGGTGGAGCGGCCGCCCGCGGGGGGGAGGCTCGCCGTGGCTTCGGGCGGGCCGGTGGCTTCCGGCGCGGCCATCGAAACGGTCTACGCGACGGCCGGGGCGACGGTGGCGTTCATCACGCTGTACCCCAGCTCGACTCCGGGGACGCCGACCGGGGACGGCTCGGGAGACTGGAGGTCGTTCTCCGTGCAGGTCCGTTGAGCCCGACCCGCTCGGACGCCGAGCGCTCTCGTTCGCGAGCCGCCCTCGTCACGCTCTGCCGAACAGCGGCTGGAGAGCGTCCTCCAGGTCGGGCTTGCCGATCTCCTGCAACTCGTACCCGACGCGCAGTGCCGGCTTGTCGAAGCGCACCACCCGGCGCAGGTCGATGGGAGTGGCGATCAGGACGAGGTCGGCGGGAGTGCGGGCGATGGTCTCCCCGAGGTCCTTGACCTGCTCCTCGCCGTAGCCCATGGCGGGGAGCAGCGCGCCGATGCCCGGGTAGCTCTCGAAGGTTCGCGCGATCGAGCCCACCGCCCAGGGCCGCGGGTCCAGGATCTCGGCGGCGCCGAACCGGCGCGCCGCAAGCACGCCGGCGCCGTATTTCATCTCCCCGTGCGTGAGGGTGGGTCCGTCCTCGACCGCGAGCACCCGCTTGCCCCGGATCTGCCCGGCGTCCGGGACGCTGATCGGGGAGGCGGCTTCGATGATCACGGCGTCGGGGTTCAGCTCGCGCACGGATGCCCGTACCGCCTCCACTCCTGCGGGCGACGCGCTGTCGATCTTGTTGATCACGACCACGTGCGCCCGCCGGAGGTTGGTCTCCCCGGGGTGGTAGGTGCGCTCGTGGCCGGGCCGGTGCGGATCGGCCACGACGATCTCGAGGTCGGGGACGTAGAACGGGAGGTCGTTGTTGCCGCCGTCCCAGAGGATGACGTCGGCCTCGCGCTCGGCCTCGGCGAGGATCGCGCCGTAGTCCACCCCCGCGAAGACCACGCACCCCGCGCCGAGGTGGGGCTCGTACTCCTCGCGCTCCTCTATCGTGCACTGATGCCGGTCCAGGTCCTCCAGGGCGGCGAAGCGCTGCACCCGCTGTTTCGCCAGGTCGCCGTAGGGCATGGGGTGGCGGATGGCGACCACCCTCTTCCCTCGCGCGCGCAGCGAACGGGCCACCCGACGGGTGGTCTGGCTCTTGCCGCTGCCCGTACGCACCGCGCACACGGAGACCACGGGCACCTTGGCCGGGAGCATCGTCGCCCGGGGCCCGTCGAAGCGGAACCCCGCCCCTGCGGCGAGGACGAGCGAGGCCTTGTGCATCACGGTCTCGTGGGAGACGTCGCTGTAGGCGAAGACGACCTCGTCCACGCCGAGATCGCGGATGAGGCGGGGGAGGTCCGCCTCGGGGTGGATCGGGATCCCGTCCGGATACCGGACTCCGGTCAGCTCGGGGGGATAGAGGCGACCGGCGATGTTGGGGATCTGGGCGGCGGTGAACGCGACCACCTGGGTTCCGGGATCGTCGCGGAACAGCACGTTGAAGTCGTGGAAGTCGCGCCCCGCGGCACCCATGATGATCAGCTTCTTCGTCATCACACCCCCCCGTGCGCCAGGCTCGATCGTAGGGTCCACCCCGCCGGCGCGTCAATGAACCACACGGCGGGGGCGCCCGGCCGGGTGCGACGGGCGGGCGCCAGGGTGGGCGCAGGGCGGGAGCGCCGGATCAGTGGACGTGGGGCGTCCGGGAAAGGCCTATACGGCGGAAGACCCCCGACACCACGCGGTCGCACCGGACCAGGTGGAAGGAGAAGGCCGACGCGCTGGTGGCGCCGGTCCTCTCGTAGATGTCGCGCTGGAGCATCGTCCTGGCGCGATGCAGCCGCGTACGCACCGCGTCCTCGCTGATCTGGAGGCACTCCGCCGCCTCCGGGGTGTCCAACCCCTCGACCTCGCGCAGCACGAACACGGTGCGGTACATCTCCGGCAGGCCGTCGATCGCCGTCTCGAGGAGCCTCCTGAGCTCCGTCGTGTGCGCCTGCCTCTCCGGGTCGGGCTGCTCGTCCCTGGGCACCCGGGACGACTCCTCGCCCTCTTCGGGCATCGGATCGATCCCCTCCCAGCGCGCCCGCCGCGCCGCCCGGGCCAGCGCCTCGTGGACCGCGATGCGGGTCAGCCAGGTCGAGAACCGCGAGCGTCCGGCGAACTGGTCGAGGTGCGAGTAGGCGTTCACGTAGGCCTGCTGCATGACGTCCTCGGCCTCGGTTTCGTCGCGGAGGATCGACCGCGCCAGGCGGTACAGGCGCTGATTGTACCGCCGGACGAGCGTCTCGAAGAGCGACGTCTCGCCCTCCCTGACCCGGCGGACGACCTCTTCGTCGGCCAGGGACAGGAGCGGACACGGGCATGCGGGGCAGGCCGTCGCGGGCTCGGCTTCGCTCACTCGACGCTCCCCCTCCGCTGCCGCACCTGCGGCCCTGCCGGCGATCGGGACCGCCGGCGGACGACCGGCTTTCGACTCTCTACTCTATCGATATCGACGCCACCTTTATGGTCTCACCTTCGCGCTCGCCGGTCACGGTGGCCCGCAGGTGGTCGGCCTTGGTCGTGGCCTTCAGCGCCTCCACGGTCTTCTCGTTGCCCGCCGCATCGAACTTCAGGTACGCGCCGTCGGTGGTCAGCAGGCCGTAGCCTCCCCCGGCGCACTTCAGCGCGCACTCGGTCGTGTGCTTGTCGGGGTCCGACTTGACCTTGGAGACGCACATCGTGTCCACGACCGGCACGTCCTTCCACGTCTCGGCGGCGGCCGCCGTCGGGAACGCCAGCGCGGCGAGAGCGATCCAGGCTCTGACGGTCATCGGTCCTCCTTCGTTCCGGGCCTCGGGTCCGGGGCACCTCGACGGCCTGCCGGACGGAGCGGCCCCCCATCACTAGAGAGTCTCGAGGCCGGGCGGCGTGACGGAGGTGGTGTTATCCTGACCCGGCCCCCTCGACGATGCCGGATCCCCTCGGAGAGCCGAACGACCTGTCCGCGGCCACCACCCGTACGAGGCCGGTGCCCGGGCTCGCGCGCGTGCGTTCCCTGACCGTCCCGGCCCGCCACCTGATGGCGCCGGCGCAGGTCATCGCCAGCCCGGAGTCGTTCCTCCGCTACCGGATCGAGCGGATCCTGGGCGAGGGCGGCTTCGGACAGGTCTACCTGGCGCGGCGGCTCGGGCGCTCGCAGGCCGTCCCGCCGGTCATCTGCGTGAAGGTCAGCGAGCGCATCGACGGCTGGCTCCGCGAGGCGTACTTCGGGCAGGTGCTGGACTCGCACCCCCGGGCGATCCGCGTGTACGACGCGTTCCCGCTGCTGCGTCCCGACGGCCGTGTCCTCTACTGCCTCGCGCTCGAGTACGCGAGCCTGGGCGATCTGAGGGCCCACCTCCACCGCAGCGGCAGGGGATGGGCCGAGCTCACCGTCCGCCGCGAGATCGCGGGGATCCTCGAGGTGCTGGGCAAGCTGCATCGGGGGCAGCTGCTCCACCGCGACCTCACGCCCCTGAACGTCTTCGTCTGCGAGGGGCGCCGGCTGAAGCTCGGGGACTTCGGGCTCGTCCGGCAGCAGAGCGATCGTCGCGGGATCGAAGCCGGCAGCCTGAACCCCCTCACCGCTCCCAGCGACATCCTCGAGGGCGCGGCGCCCAAGTGGCAGGCGCGCGACGACGTCTATCAGGTGGGACAGCTCCTCGGGATGCTCGTCAAGGGCGACGCGCGGGAGCGGATCCGCACCAGCGAGATCCGCCGGCTGCCGTGCAGCGACAACCTGAAGGAGATCGTCCACCGCTGCATCGGCGAGCGCCGGAAGCGCTATCAGACAGCGGACGAGCTGATCGAGGCGCTCCGCCGGTCGCCGGCCCCCCTGGGCGCGGGTGTGCTGCGGACGCTGAAGGGCGTGCACCTCGCGTTCACCGGGATCCTGAGCCGGCGCCGGCGGGACGCTGCCCTGGCCGCGCGCCGGGCCGGGGCCGTCGTCCACGGGGCGCCGTCGGCCCGCACCACGGTCGTGGTGCGGGGGCGCCCGAACCCGCTGCAGGCCGCGGGCCGGGACGGCGGGCTGAAGCTCATGGAGATCAAGCGGCTGCGCGAGAGGGGGCATCGGATCACGCTCGTGGGCGAGAGGCGGTTCTGGCTGCTCGCTGGCCGCCGGCGCTGAGGGCAAGGCACGGCCGCGTCGCCGGCCGGGCCGGATGGACCCGCGGCTTGTGAGCCACGCCACGTCGAGTCTGGCCGACAGTTGACCGGCACCGTCGCCCGGCGATAGCCTGCGCCCGATCCGGTACGTCCCCCGAAGGCCGTTTTTCGGGCATCCCTGCCAAAGGAGCCGACCGTGGGAAGCAACATCGAGACGCGGCCGTCCCTCTCCATCCCGGGCGCTGACGGCGCCCCCAACGGTCCCCTGGCGAGCTCCGAGGGCTTCCAGCGCCATCTGGCCGGCCTGGTGGCGCTCTCGGACAAGATCAGCGACATCATCTTCTCGCCGGGGAAGCCGCCGCAGGTCGAGCTGAACGGTTCGCTGAGGGCGGCGCGCACGCCGGGCCTGGAGGCGCTCACCCCCGAGGACACCGCCGCCATCGCCCGCTACCTGACCGAGCGAAACGCGGTCGCCGCCGAGTCGCTGGCCGAGAAGGGCTCGGCGGACCTCTCCTACAGCGTGGGGGAGAAGGCCCGCTTCCGCGTCAACGTCTTCCGGCAGAAGGGCGTCCACGCGGTCGTGCTTCGGGTGATCCCCGTCGTCATCCCGACGTTCGAGCAGCTGCTGCTGCCGGCCGAGCTGCGCCACGTCGCGGAGCTCAAGAACGGCATCGTGCTGGTGACCGGGCCCACCGGCTCCGGGAAGAGCTCGACCCTGGCCGCGGTGATCGACCAGATCAACGACACGCGCTCCGACCACATCCTCACCATCGAGGACCCGATCGAGTTCTTCCACCGCCACAAGAAGTGCACGATCCACCAGCGCGAGGTGCACACCGACACGCCCAGCTTCTCCCTCGCCCTCCGCGCCGCCCTGCGCCAGGCGCCCAAGGTCATCCTGGTGGGGGAGATGCGCGACGTGGAGACGATCGAGATCGCCTTCGAGGCGGCCGAGACCGGCCACCTGGTGCTGTCCACGCTCCACACCATCGACGCCTCCAAGACCGTGGACCGCATCGTCGGCGTGTTCCCCAAGAGCGAGGAGCACATCGTACGGACCCGGCTGGCCCAGACCTTCCGGTACATCGCCTCCCAGCGGCTCATGCCCAGGGCCGACCGCAAGGGCCGCATCGCCGCCATCGAGATCCTCAAGTCCACGATCCGCACCCGGGAGTACATCGAGAAGGGCGAGCGCGAGGGCAAGTCGTTGGTGGACGCCATGAACGACGGCGACACCGACGGGATGCAGAGCTTCGACCGGGTGCTGGAGCGGCTGGTGCGGGACGGCTCGATCACGGTCGCCACCGCGCTGGGCTACTCGACCAACCGGAACAACCTGCTGCTGAACCTCCACGACGTGGCCGGCGCCGAGGAGGCCGAGGCGTAGACGGAACGGCCGCGGGGACCGGCCGTCGCCAGAGGGCGGCGGCTGGGACCGCCGAACGATCCGCTACCGGTGGAGGCGCATCCCCCTGCCGCCGCCGGGCGACGGCAGGGGCGCGATCCAGACGTTCCCGCGGACCTCGCCGCGCTCGTAGACGATCCGGTCCCCGCGCGGAGACCAGGTCGGGTAGCGCACGAACCCCGCCGCGCCGGAGTGTCGGGTCACCTGGACCTCCAGGCCGGTCGTCCTCGAGACCCAGGCGATGTTCCAGACGCCCTCGCGCAGGGCCGCGAACACGACGCGGTCGCCGTCGGGCGACCACCCGTGCACCCAGCTCTCGCCCCCTCCGCGGGTGAGCACGCGCAGCGGGCCCCCCGCGGCCGGACGGACGCCGACCTCGCTCCCGCGCTCGGTGTGCAACTCGGTCGCGATCCAGCGGCCGTCGGGCGACCACGCGGGATAGCTCTCGGCCCGGTCGGCGGGGCCGAGCGTGCGGGACGCCCCGTCAGCCACCGCCACCACCCGGATGCGGGGCAGCCCGGTGTCCGGGTCGAGCTCCGAGAACGCGACCTCCCGCCCGTCCGGCGACAGGCGCACGTCGACGGCAGCGTTGAAGCCGCTCCGGACCCCGCGGCCGTCCACGTCGGCCGGGTGGATCGCCATCAGAGGCTGCGGCCGCCGGGTGTCGAGGTCGGCGGTGCGGTACGTCGTGCGCCCGCCCTCGCTCGCCAGGAACGCCACGCGCCGGCTGTCGGGGAACCAGCTCGGGCGGAAGTTGGATCCGTAGTGCTTGGACTCCGCGGGATCGCCGGTGGTGAGCGGCTGGATCCGGCCGTCGCGGGCGCGCAACAGCCAGATGTCGCTGCCCGACCCTGAACGGCTGCCGTTGTACGCGATCCATTCGCCGTCCGGCGAGAACACGGGCGTCGACTTGCGCCGCGAGGTGTCGTCGGTCAGCGCCTCGGCGGGTCCCGCCGGCCCGCCGCTGTCCGGCACGATCGGCACGCTCCACAGGTCGCTGCGCAGCGCGAGCCCCGACAGGGCCAGCCGCCGCCCGTCGCCGCTGATCGACAGGTACCGTGCGGCCTGGATCCCCGGCGTCGACAGCGCCACCGGCTCGCCGTCGGGCAACCCGGTGTCCGCGGAGAGCGGCACGCGCACGATGAACGGTCCGCCGGTCGCGTAGTAGAGCGCGCGGCCGCCGGGGGCGAAGACCGGATCGTGCATGGAGACGTGCCCCTCGGCCACGAGCCGCGCCGGCCCGCCCGAGGCGGGCACCGACCAGAGGCTGGAGGGACGGTACGAGTAGGCCGTGAACACGATCCGGCGCCCGTCGGGCGACCAGGCCGGGGAGCCGTGGCCGCCCGCTGGATCCGTGGGGGCGGTCAGGCGCCGGAGATCGGTGCCGTCGCGTGCCACGGTCCAGATCGTCGAGGGCGCGTTGGCGGCCGAGGCGCTGGGAGCGACGTCGGCGAGCGGGTCCGACTGGAACGCGAGCCGGGCCCCGTCCGGCGACCACGCCGGCGCCGACCCGAAGTCGGCGACCTGCCGCGGCACGCCGCCCCGGGCCGGCACGATCCAGATGCCGCCCTGCCGCATGGAGTGGTAGGCCACGTGCTCCCCGTCGGGCGACCAGGTGGGCTGCACGTTCTGCCGGCCGTCGGAGGTCAGCGCCACCTCGGTCGCCCCCGGGACCAGCGACTTCACCACGATCTCGAAGCCGCCCGTGCGGTCGGAGGCGTACGCCAGGGCCGCTCCGCCGGGCGCCAGCGCGGGAAAGGTGTCCAGGCCCGGCGAGACCGTGGCCTGCGCCGGCCACAGCGACTCGATCGAGGGCGGGCCCTCCGCGCGACCCACGACGCGGCGGGTCACGCCCACCGCCGCCGCCGTCGCTCCGGCCGCGACCACGGCCGCCAGGGCGGCTCGCCAGCGCCCCGGCCGGTGGTGCGCGGCCGGGGGGGAGGGCGCGGGCGTCGCGGGGGGCTCCGGGTCGCGGCTCACCGGAGCCACGAACCTGTAGCCGCGGGTCGGGATCGTCTCGACGTACCGGGCGTCGCGCGCGTCGTCGTCCAGGCTCTTGCGCAGGTGCGCGACGATCCGGGTGAGCGCGTTGTCTGTCACGGCGGTGTCCCGCCACACCGTGCCCAGGATCTCCGGCTTGGTCACGACCCGGCCGGGCGTCTCGAGCAGCAGGACCAGCAGGTCGAACGCCTTGGGCTCGAGGGGCACCGGCGATCCGGCGCGCTGCACGCTGAACGCGGCGGTGTCGACGAGGTAGTCGTCGAAACGGTAGCGCGGCACTGGTCGAGGTCCCCCGCCCCCTCAGGTCACGGTCCCCGGGAGAGATGATCGGCCGTCGGCGGCCCGCCTGCAACACGCGGGAAAACCATCACGCCCCGCGCAGGAAAACATCCGGCCCCCCTCACGACTCGCCGAGCCCGCGTGCGCACGTTCTGGCGGAGGGCTCCGGGCGGCGGGAGGGCGGATGGCTCGAGGGCGGACGTTCAATTTCCTGGCCGGCCTGGCGGTGCTCGCCGTCGGGACTGCGGGTGCCGAGGGGTCCACCGAGGCCAAGGCTGCCCGCGCGGAGAAGGGAGGGGTTTCGGCTCACGTGACCGCGGACGGCCTGCTGGTGGTCCCGGTCACCGTGAACGGCGCGGGACCCTACGCCTTCGTCCTCGACACCGGGGCCACGTCCAGCGTCGTGGACGAGTCCCTGGCCGCCGAGCTGGGACTGCCCGCGGCCGGCACGGCCAACCGGGTGTCGCCCAACGGGACGCGGCCGGTGGCCCTGGCCTGGGCGACGATCCGCCTGGGAGGCGTCGAGTGGCGGGGCGACGTGCTCCAGGCACCCCTCGACGCCGTGCGGGCCATGGCCGGCGCGGTGCGGGGCGTCGTCGGCCAGGACCTCCTCCGCAACTCCAACTGGTGGCTCGACCAGCGCGGTGGGGTCCTGGTGGAGGACACCGGGGGGGCGCTGTCGACGGCTCCGCTGGGTGAGCGGCTGGCGGTGCACTGGAGGAGCGGCCGCCCGGCCATCGACGCGCTCCTGCCCGATCGCCGCGCGCTCCGGCTGGTCCTCGACTCGGGGGCGACGGCCCCCGTGTTGTTCCGGGAGCCGGAGCCGGGCGTTCGCATCGGGGCCGCCCTCCTGGAGAGCCACGAGGGGAGCTCCATCGTCCCGCTCTTCACCGTGGGTCCGCTGCGCGCCGGGGGATCCCTGATCCCCGCCTTCGCGGCGGGCGTCATCGCGAATGAGCGGCACCGCGGCGAAGACGGCCTGCTGCCGACCGCCCTGTTCGACGGGATCTACTTCGACAACCGCGCCGGCGCCGTGGTCCTGAACCCGCGACGGTCCGCGCTGCGCCGGCTCCTGGCGCGCCGGTCAGTCGAACCGGAACCTGCGCGCCGCGAGCGCCCCGACGGCGAGGGCGGAGACGGCCAGGGCCAGGGCGTGTGGGGCCGCCGTGACCGCCTCGTGGCGGAAGCTGACCAGCCGGTGGAGCGCGTCCATGGTCCAGCCCGTCGGGAGGAACAGCGCCAGGGTCTGCATCCAGGGCGGGGTGACCTCGATCGGCCACCAGCAGCCGCCCAGCGCGGCCAGGGCCAGGGTGGCGGGGACGGCCAGGCCGACCGCCTGGGCCTCGCTGGAGGCGAGGCTCCCCAGGAGCAGCCCTAGCGAGGCGCACAGGCCGGCCCAGCAGAACAGCACGACCAGAACCATGGGCAGCGACGGCCCCCAGTCCAGCCCGAACAGGACCCTCCCGGCCGCCATCGCGAAGGCGAGCTGCACGACCGCAAGCGCCATCCGGCCGCCCCACTTGCCCGCCACCACCGCGCCGCGCGACAGGGGCGCCGACGCCAGGCGGCGGAGCAGCCCGAGCCGCCGCTCGATCATCAGGGCCGTGGCCCCGCTGGTCAGCAGCAGCATCATCGTGAACAGCACCATCGTGCCGGGGATCGCCTGCTCGAAGCCGGTCGGTGCCTCGACGCGCGCGCCCGCGGGCCGGACCTCGAGGGTCAGGGGGCGCGGGCGCGCGGCCACGGCGGCCAGCGCCTCGGGACCCGCCTCGGGGCCCGCGAGCCGCATCAGCACGAGGTCGGCCAGCAGGCCGTACGCCGCCCGCTGGACGCGGAGCTTGTCGTAGTCGGTTCCCGGGCCCTCGCCCCGCCGGTGGAAGCGCAGCTTCACCGGCGTGCCCGACAGGACCGAGGCGGTCAGCCCCGCGGGGAGGACGAGGCGGCGCGAGTAGCGGGCGGTTTCGGCCCCGGTCGCCGGCCGGACGACCTCGAAGCCCTGCCGCTCGAGCCGCGGGACGAGCTGGTCCGCCAGGAAGCCAGCGTCGGCAGGCGTCTCGACCGCGAGCACCTCCCTGCCTTCGCCCCCTCCGCCGAAGCCCGCGGTGACCGTGCCGATGAAGTAGAAGAACACGATGGGCATGAGGAACGTCCAGACCACCGTCTCGCGCTCGCGGAGCATGTACCGGACGTCCTTGCCGGCGATGAAGAGGGCGGAGCGCAGCATGGACGCTCAGGCGAACGAGCGCCGCACGCGGACCACGGCCACCGCAAACAGCACGGCCGAGACCGCGGCCAGGCCCGCGAACGCCGTCCCCAGGGCCGGCGGCTCGGCGGTCCCGGCGAGCACCTGCTTCAGGACGGAGAGGGCCCATCCGTTCGGCGTGTAGCGGCCCACCGCCGCCATCCAGCGCGGCATCGCCTCGAACGGGAAGAAGCTCCCGCCGATCATCAGCAGCGGAAACAGGACGAGGTTGGTCAGGACGCTCCCCGCACGCTGGGTGGAGCCGAAGAGCTGCAGCACGACGAACAGCGTGAACAGCGCCGCTCCCGAGAAGGTGGACCAGGCCAGGGCCGGGGCCAGCCGGGACGCCTCCAGCCCGAGCAGGGCCGTCCCGGCCGCGAGGGCGATCGCGGAGACCAGGGCGACGAAGACGGCCGCCGCCACGAGCTTCCCCCCGAGGAAGGCGGGCATGCTGCAGGGCGACGCCATCGCGCGCCGCAGCGTGCCCTGGCGCTTCTCGCGCCAGACGTCCTCGCTCATCCCCTGCGCGACGAACATCAGGGCCATCAGGAGCGTCCCCGGGAACAGGAGCATGCCGAACCCCACGTTCGGGCGAGCCTGCCCGGAATCCACCTGGGTCTCGACTGCGATCAGCGGGGGATCGATGACCGGGCGCGCCCTCTCGATCGCGGCCTGCACCTCGGCCGCGACCGCGGCCGCCTGTGCGGCGGTGGGGAAGCCCTGGCCCGGCGGCCCCGACCCGGCGATCATCCGGAGCGGCTCGGCGAGCAGCTCCTGCGCGTAGAACGCGGCCTCCACGAACAGCGAGAGCGTCTGCTCGACGATCCCGGGCAGCACGCGCTGCGCGGGGTTGGTGACGAGCTCGAGCGTCACCGGCCGCCTCTGGAGCAGGGCCGCGCCGAACCCCTCCGGGATCGTCAGCAGCGCCGCGGCCTCGCCGTCCTGGATGCGCCGGTGGCCCTGCTCCCGTCCCACGGGCTCGGCCACGATCAGGCCCCCGGCCTGTCCCAGGCCGCCCAGCAGCAGCCGGCCGGCGATCGAGCCGTCCTCGTCCACGACGAGGAGCCGCGCCTGGGGCGTGCGGCCGGCGCCCGTGCCGAACGCCAGCGCCATGAGCAGCGAGATCAGCAGCGGGATGCCGCACCACAAGGCGATCGCCAGCGGGTCCCGGAGCTGGCGGCGGAGGTCCTTGAGGGCGGACGCCCACAGCAGTCGCATCTATTCCCGCAGCTCGCGCCCGGTGAGCTTGATGAAGAGGGACTCCAGGCTCGGCCGGGTCAGGGTCGTCTCGCGCACTTCCGCCCCTGCGGCGGACAGCGCCTCGAAGACCGCGGGCAGCTTGCGCGACGCTCCCGGAAGGGCGAGCGTCAGCGAGTCGGGCTCGGCCTGCACGACCTCGGCGCCGTCCAGGCCGGCGGCCGCGGCGCGCGCCTTCTCCGGGTCGAAGCGTCCCGCGAGGCGGAGCAGGTCACGCTCGCCGACCAGACCGCGCAGCTCCTCGAGCGTGCCCGACGCGATCAGCCGGCCGCGGTCGATGACGCCGAGCCGATCGCACAGGTTCTCGGCCTCCTCCATGTAGTGCGTCGTGTAGAGCACGCACGCCCCGTCGCGCGCCTGCCGGCGGACCAGCTCCAGCAGCCGGACGCGGCTCTGCGGGTCGACACCCACGGTGGGCTCGTCGAGCAGCAGCACCCTGGGCCGGTGCACGATCCCGCACGCGAAGTTGAGCCGGCGCTTCATACCGCCGCTGAAGCGTTTCACCGGCTCCGTCGCGCGGTCGGCCAACCCGCTCAGCTCCAGCGCCTCGGCCACCGCCCGCTTCGACTCCGCTCCCCGCAGACCGTGGAGCGATCCCCAGTACGAGAGGTTCTCGGTCGCCGAGACCTCCTCGTAGACGGCCAGCTCCTGGGGGACGACCCCGAGGCTCCTCCGGGCCTGCGGGCCGCTCCGTGCGACGTCCTGCCCCATCACGCGCACGTGGCCCGCGGTGGGGACGACGAGGCCGCTGATGCAGCCGATGGTCGTGGACTTCCCGGCGCCGTTGGGGCCGAGGAGGCCGAAGATGCGGCCCGCCTCCGCGACGAAGCTGACGACGTCCACGGCCACCACCGCGCCGTACTCCTTCCGGAGCCCCTCGACCTCGATCAGGCGGCCCTCCTCCAGCCCGGGTGACGGCGAAGCTGTCGGGTGGGATTATGAAGGCCGCCGCGGCGGGGTTCCAGGCGACCGGACCGGAAGGCGCGCAGGATCCGGATGCGATCTCGCCGGGATCGAGCGCAACGGGCGGACCCGTTCCGGGAGCAGCGGTTCGGCCGAGGCCGGCGCCTGCTCAGTCGCCGTCGATCACGTTGCCGAGGCCCAACGCGTGGTCCAGGACCGAGCCCTCTCCGCGGCGGCTCCCGCCGGTCTGGGGAGCCGCCTTGTAGATGCGGTCGGCGAGCCGGCTCAGGGGGAGCGACTGCAGCCACACCCTCCCGGGGCCGGTCAGGGTCGCGAAGAACAGCCCCTCGCCGCCGAACAGCGCGGTCTTGATCTTCCCCACGAACTGCACGTCGTAGCTGACCGAGGGGTGGAGCGCGACGATGCAGCCGGTGTCGACCCGGAGGGTCTCGCCCGGGCCCAGCTCCAGGGCGTGGACCATGCCGCCGGCGTGGGCGAAGCACAGCCCGTCGCCCTCGAGGCGCTGCATGATGAAGCCCTCGCCGCCGAACAGGCCCACCCCGATCCGCTTCTGGAACGCGATCCCGATCGACACCCCGCGGGCGGCGCACAGGAACGAGTCCTTCTGGCAGACGATCTGGCCTCCGAGATGAGCGAGGTCGAGGGGCACGATCCTCCCCGCGTAAGGGGCGGCGAAGGCCAGGCGCTCCTTGCCCGCGGCCCGGTTCGTGAAGACGGTCATGAACAGGCTCTCGCCGGTGAGGAGCCTCTTGCCCGCGCCCAGTAGAGCGCCCAGGACGCCGCCGCCCCCCTGCTGCGTGCCGCTGCCGTCCCCGAACACGGTCTCCATCTCGATCCCGCTGGTCATGTACATGAGCGCGCCGGCCTCCGCGACCGCGCTCTCCCCGGGGTCCAGCTCCACCTCCACGAACTGCATGTCCTCGCCGTGGATGGTGAAGTCGATCTCGTGGGCCCGGCGGCCGGGGACCTGGGGCACGCTCGCCGTCGCCGGCGCCCGCTGCCCCTGGAACCGCGGGACGTCCCGCAGGGGCGTCCACTGGGCCATCCCGTGGGTGAACAGCAGGGTCTCGCCGTCGATGCTGCCGTTGTGGCGGTTGGAGAGGATCTCGTCCTCGCTGACCGGTCCGACCTGGTGGCCTCCGATGGCCATGTACCACTGGGCCGCGGACATCGCTTCCTCCTGGTCCTCAGTCCTCGTCTTGTTCCTGGATCTTCTCGGCCGCATCCGCCTCCAGCCGCGCGGTCGTGGCCGGGTCGAGCCCGAGGGCGTGGGCGAGCTGGGCGAGGTAGATGCGCTCGGCGCCGGTGACCTGCTCGTCCGCGCGCACCAGGCTGAATCCGAGCTGATACAGGGCCGACTTGAGCCGGGGGTCGTCGGCGCCGGCGACGATCGTGGCGAGCGGCACGGGCGCCGCCAGCTCGGCTTCGACCGCCGCCTCGGCGCCCACCTCCCGCGCGTGTCGCAGGATCTGCTCGCGCTCCTCGGGAGACAGCGTGCCGTCGGCCCGGGCGGCGGAGACGGTGAGCCGGACCAGCCGCAGCACGTCCGGCGGCAGGCCCTGACCGCCCGCCATGGGCGCCGCGGAGGGAAGCGGAGGTGGGGGAGCGCTGCCCGCCGGCAGCGGCGGGACGGCTCCGGCCGCGGTCCCGCCGGTGGCCGCTTCGTACGCGCCCCACGCGAGACCCGCCGCTCCCAGCAGGACGCTCGGGGTCAGCAACGAGCCGCCGCCCCGCGTGAGGTAGCGCAGCGTGCGGCGGCTGCGCTTCCGGCGCACGCCCAGGGCACCCATGATCAGCGACCCGACGAGCCGCTCCGGAGTCATGGCCGACGACGTTACGACCTTTGCGGGCCGAGCGTCAAGGTCGGACGGCGAGGCGCGAGGACCGGGTCCGCTCCTGGCCAGCCCGCGGCCCGCGCTCGGTTATCTTGAGAGGGCGATGGAGCTGGATCGGGCGGTGTGCGACCGGGCCGTGCGATCGCGTGATGCGCGCTTCGACGGCCGGTTCTTCACCGCCGTGACCACGACCCGCATCTACTGCCGTCCGGTCTGCCCCGCGCCGCTTCCGAAGGCGGAGAACGTCCGCTACTTCGCCAGCGCGGCCGCCGCGTCGGCAGCCGGGTTCCGTCCCTGCCTGCGCTGCCGGCCGGAGGCCGCTCCCGGCACGCCCGCCTGGGCGGGGACGTGCGCGGTCGTGTCTCGCGCGCTGCGGCTGATCGACGCCGGCGGACTGGACGAGGGGCGCGGCCTCGACGCGTTCGCGGAGGGCCTCGGCGTCACGGCGCGGCACCTCCGCCGGCTGTTCCTCCGGCATCTCGGCGCCACCCCCGTCCAGGTCGCGTGCACGAGGCGCGTGCACCTCGCGAAGCGCCTGATCGACGAGACCGACCTCCCGTTCACCGACGTGGCGTTCTCGTCGGGGTTCGGCAGCCTCCGTGGCTTCAACCGTGGGATACGCCGGACCTACGGGCGCGCCCCCACCGGGCTGCGCCGCTCGGCGCGGTCCACGATCTCAACGGACCCGGCCCGGGGTTACTCGTTCCGGCTGGCGTACCGGCCGCCCTACGACTGGGACGCCGTCCTCGGCTTCCTTCGGTCGAGGGCGATCCCGGGTGTCGAGGAGGTGGATGGATCGGGCTACCGGCGGACCCTGACGCTCGACGGGGTCGCGGGACGGATCGGGGTCCGGCACGCCGTGAACGCCCGGGCCCTGGAGCTGGACGTCCACTTCCCGGATCCCCGCTCGCTGCTCCGGATCGTGGCGCGGGTCCGCGGGATGTTCGACCTGGGCGCCGACCCTGCCGTCATCCGCGCCCACCTGGGCCGGGATGTGTTGCTGGCGGCGCCGCTCCGGCGACACGCCGGGATCCGGACGCCGGGAGCGTGGGACGGCTTCGAGCTGGCGGTGCGCGCGATCGTCGGCCAGCAGGTCTCGGTCGCCGCCGCGTCCACCATCGCCGGGAGGCTGGCCGCCCTCTTCGGCACGGCCTGGGGGAGCGAGCGGCTGTTCCCGACCGCGGAGCAGCTGGCCGGCGCGGAGGTCGAAACGGCGGGAATCGTCCGCTCACGGGCGGCGGCGATCCGGCAGCTCGCTCGGGCGGTCGCGGACGGCGCCATACGCTTCGGTCCCGGAGCGGAGCCCCGCGAGTCCCAGTCCCTGATCCGGGCGATCCCGGGGGTGGGGGACTGGACCGCCCAGTACGTGGCGATGCGCGCCTGGGGCGACCCCGACGCGCTCCCCGGCGGCGACCTGGTGCTGCGCCGCGCCACCGGTGCGCGCACCGCCAGCGAGCTGGAGCGGCGGGCGGAGCCGTGGCGTCCCTGGCGCTCGTACGCGGCGATCCTGCTCTGGCAGGACGCGGTGGACCGGGCGAACGGCGGCCAGCGGAGCCCGCGACGAGGTGAGGGTCGTGTTCCGGGTGACCTGCCCTCGGCACGTTGACGAGGCGGCTGGCGCCGGTGCCGAGGGCGGCGGCCGCGGGGTGCGGCCCGCTCAGCGCCGGCGCACGCCCTCGACGTCGCGGCCGCCCTGGTGCAGGATCACCCGGTCGACCCGGCCGCCCTCGCCGGACACGAACGTGAGTTGCGCGTCGACCACCTTGTAGAAGAACCTCCCCGGCGCGGTCGGGAACACGGGGAACTTCTGCTGGCCGGTCGCCTGCACCATCAGGCGCCCGCCCGCGACCGTGACATCGAGGCCGAACTCCGGGGTCAGCGAGTAGAAGCCGACGTATTTCCCGAGCGTCTCGGGATCGACCGGCACTTCGGTGTGGACCGCCGGCGGCTGCACGTCCATGCCGGCCGCCGCGCGCGTCGCCAGCTCGCCGAACCGGCTGATCCTCTCGGTGGACGTGTTGGCGAGGACGACCACCCCGAGCTTCAGGCCGGGAACGACGGCGAGCCAGGAGTAGTACCCTCCCGTCCCGCCGTCGTGCCAGCGCGTCTGGTGGTCCGCGGCGACGTGCCAGCCGAGACCCATCGCCTGGCCGCCACCGATCGACAGCCGCTCGACCTGCGCTCGCCCGAGGGCGCGTCCGAGCGGGCCGTCCGGCGGGGCGAGGCTGGCCCTGGCGAAGGCGAGCATGTCGCGACAGGTGGACCGCAGGGCTCCGGCCCCGGCCAGCGCCGGCAGGTCCCAGTTCCGGGCCGGCTCCAGGTCCGAGTCGTGGGGCGCGGCCAGCCTGCGCTCCTGGTCGGCGTCGAGCCGCACCCGCGTGTCCGGCATGCCGAGCGGCGCGGCCACCCGCTCGACGACCAGCCGTTCGTAGGCGAGCCCGCTCCGCAGCTCGAGCACGTGACCTAGCAGCCCGAACGCGTAGTTGGAGTACTCGTATTCGCCCGGCGCCCGTCGCAGGCCATGGCCCGTGAGGCCCGAGTAGAGCCGCTCGACGGTGTAGTCGGCGTAGGGGTTCGCCGGGTCGGCGGGGTTCAGGTTCTCGGGCAGCCGCGGCAGCCCCGACGTGTGCTCGGCGAGGTGCGCGAGCGTGATCGGCGTCCCTTTCACGGGGAGGCTCACCGAGGCGGGGAGGTGGTCCTGCACGGGATCGTCCAGGCCCACCAGGCCACGCTCCGCCGCGTCGGCGAGCAGGACGCCGGTGAAGACCTTGGTGATCGATCCGATCTCGTAGAGCGTGTCGGCGCCGGGGGCGACGCCGGAGCCGCGGACGGTCTCGCCGTAGGGAAAGACGTGTGTCTCGCCGTCCTTCAGGATCCCCACCACGAAGCCGACCGCGACGCCCTGCTCGATCAGTGGTCTGGCCAGCGAGTCGATCCTGGAGCGGAGGTCGGTCGCGCCCTCGGCCATGGCCGGCCCGCATCCTGCGCCGACCGCTGCCGCCGCCGAGAATCCCGCCACCAGCAATTCGCGCGCTCTCCACGGTTCCATCGGATTCCTCCGCTTCTGGTTCGTTGGTCGTCGCCGCGACCGCGAGCTTACAGGGGACGCGGGAGCTCGGAGGCGTCAGCGCTCGACGTCCTGGCGGGGCTCCTGGTCGACCAGCTCGATCCACAGGCGCAGCTCCCGCTCCCTGGGCTCGAGCTCCGACGCGACGGCGGCGCGGTTCAGCCGGTAGAGGCGATGGAAGAACACCGCCACGATCGCGACGTAGGCTCCGGACAGCCACGGCGAGGGGCTCGCGCCCGCGAAGAACAGCACGACCCCGACGCCGAGCGGTCCCAGGTACCACAGCGGCACCGTGAGCAGCAGCCGCCGCTGGCTCACGACCAGGTCGAGCTGGAGGCGCAGGAACGTCGCGACCGGCCGGCAGCAGGGCCAGGGCGGTGCCGCTCTCGAGCCAGTCCCGGCGTCGGACGAGCCGCCGTCCGCCGCGGCGATCGGGGAAGCGAGCAGGGGAGCGAGGGCCAGCCCTAGGAGCGCTTCGCCGAGTGACCTGCCGGGCATGGGAGCCTCCTTCGGTGAACGGCTCAGCCGACCCCGAGAAGCCTGAGGGCCTGATAGGTGACGAGGGCGGCGCCGTAGGCGAGGGACGTCATGTAGGCGAACTGGAAGGCGGCGAGGCGCCAGGATCCCGTCTCGCGCCGGGTGACGGCCAGGGTGGCCAGGCACTGCATGGCCAGGGCGAAGAAGACGAGCAGCGAGCAGGCCGTGGGGACGCCGAACAGCGGCGTCCCGTCGGGCCGGACCTGGGCCCGCAGCGCGTCGCGGAGGGCGGCCGACCCCGCCCCGTCCTCGCCGACAGCGAACACCACCGACAGGGTCGAGACCAGCGTCTCGCGGGCCGCGAAGGAGCTGAGCACCCCGATGTCGATCCGCCAGTCGAAGCCGAGGGGCAGGAACACGGGCTCGATCAGCTTGCCGATGCGCCCCGCGAGCGCGTGCTCCAGCCGGAACGGCCCCGCGAGCGCGGCGGCCCGGGACGCGGCCGTGGCATCGCCGGCGGCGGCCGCCTCCTGCAGCGCGCGCAGCTCCGCCCGCGCCGCCTCCGGGACCCGCTCCACGAGCCGATCGTGGGGCAGCTTGGGATAGGTGGAGAGCGCCCACATCGCGATCGAGAGGAGCAGGATCACGGTGCCCGCGTTGCGCAGGAACACGGCGCCGCGGTCCGCCGCGGCGAGGACGGCGGACCGCAGGCTCGGCAGCTTGTAGGTCGGGAGCTCCAGCAGCAGCGGCCGGCTCTCGCCGCGGAGCAGGGTTCGCTTGAACAGCCACGCCGTGGCCAGCGCCGCGGCGGCGCCGAGGCCGTAACAGGCGGCGAACACCAGACCGCCGGCCAGCGGCCGGCCCGAGAACAGCAGCGCCGTAACCATCGCATAGACCGGGAGCCGCGCCGAGCAGGTCAGCAGCGGCAGGACGAGGATCGTCACCAGCCGGTCGCGGCGGTCCTCGATCACGCGGGCGGACATCAGCGCGGGGACGGCGCAGGCGTGGGCGGACAGCATGGGCACGAAGGCCTTGCCGGGCAGGCCGACCTTGCCCATCAGCCGGTCCATCACGAAGGCGGCCCGGGCCAGGTAGCCGGTGTCCTCCAGCAGTGAAAGCAAGAAGAAGAGGACGCAGATCTGGGGCAGGAAGACGAGGACGCCGCCCACGCCGGCGATCACGCCGTCGACCACGAAGCTCCTCAGGTCGCCGGCCGGGAGCCAGCTTCCCACCTGGCCGCCCAGCCACGCCAGCGCGGACTCGATCGCGCTCATGGCGGGCTCGGTCAGCGCAAAGAGCGCGACGAACAGGCCGGCCATGACCAGCGCGAAGAACGACAGTCCCGCCGCGGGATGGGTGAGCAGGCGGTCGATGCGGGCCGTCCGCTGCGCGGACATGTGGGGGGCGCCGCTGCTGGCGCGCCCCGCCACGTCCTCGGCCCAGTCGAAGCGTGCCGAGCTCCGGTGGCAACCCGTGCACGACGCGCACGCGGCGAGCGGGGCGGGGAGCGCCTTCGCTCCTCCCGGGGCGGCGAGCAGGGCCTCCAGGGCGGCCCGCAACGGCGTCATGCCCTCGCCCGTTCGGGCACTGACCGCCACGACCGGCGCCCCCAGCTCGAGGGAGAGGGCCTGGGCGTCGACCCGGAGTCCCTCCGAGCCGGCGAGGTCGCTCATGTTGAGCGCCACCAGCACCGGGACGGCCAGCTCCCGGACCTGGCTCACGAGGTAGAGGTTGCGGGCGAGGTTGGTCTGGTCCACGACGACCAGGGCCGCCGCGGGACGTGGCCGGCCCCCGTCGCCGAGGAGCGCGTCACGCGCGACGTTTTCCTCGAGGCTACCGGCAGTCAGGCCGTACAGGCCCGGGAGGTCTTCCACCTCGACACGGCGCCCTCCCAGGATCAGGCTCCCCAGCCTGCGCTCCAGCGTGGTGCCGGGGAAGTTCGCGGTCTTGGCGCGGAGGCCGGTCAGCCGGTTGAAGAGCGTGGTCTTGCCCGTGTTCGGGTTGCCGATCAGGGCGACCACCGGCCGCGCAGTGTGCGTGGACTCGGTCAAGTGGCGGCCGGTCAGCGTCGCCATGCTCAGCCTCCGCACACCACGTCGACACGGACGGATCGGGCCAGGCTGGCCGCGAGGCCGATCCGGGTCCCCAGCACGCGGACGATCATGGGGTCACCCGCCTGGACGACCTCCACGATCCGGCCCGGGCAGAGGCCCATGACCTCGAGCCGGACGTGGTCTGGGCCGGCCGCCTCGATCGACCCGATGCGTGCCGGCACCGCTTCGGGCAGCCCGCCGAGGTCAATTGTGAAAACGGATTGCATGTTCATCTTTGAGGCAAACTTCGGGCCAGCGGGACGGACGGGTCCCGAGCCCCTCCAAGCTCAGGTTCTACAAGGGATTCAGGACTTGGCGGCCACCACTGTCGCGGGACGGCCCGAATCGCTTGCGCTGTCCTCGAGATCACGCCGCAGATGGTGCGGTCGAGGCCCGACGATCGTCACGGCGATCACTGATCGACGCGACGAGGAGGAGGGGAGGGGCCATGAGGACGAACCGAAAGGCCTGCGGCTTCGGGGATTCCATCGCCTCACCTCCTGGGGGGTAGGAGTGACTTTAGGTCCCAGTGCCTCGCCATCCGGCACCGCCGCGACTTCCTGTGGACACGCCACAGGGGACCGTGCATACTCCTGTGGTCATGCCACAGGGAATGGAAGCCGCCGGATCGAAGCTCGACCTGCTCCAGGGGACGCTGGACCTGCTGGTGCTGCGGACGCTGGCCTCGATGGGGGCGCTGCACGGCTACGGGATCGCGCGGCGCATCGAGCAGGTCGGCGGCGACGCGGTCCTGCTGAACCAGGGGACGATCTACGCCTCGCTGGTCCGGCTGCAGCAGCGCGGGCTGATCTCGTCCGAGTGGGGCACTTCGGACAACAACCGGCGCGCCAAGTACTACGCGATCACCCGGTCCGGACGGGAGCAGCTCGCCAGGGAGACCGCGAACTGGGAGCGGCTCTCGGCGATGATCGGGCGCGTCCTGTCGGCCAGTCCGCGCGGGGCGCAGTGAACGGGCGCGCGCGGGAGTGGGTCCAGCGGGCGCTCTCGCTCGTCCGCCGGCGCGAGCTGGACGACGACCTCGGCGACGAGCTCGCGGCCCACGTCGAGATGGCCGTCGAGGACAACCTCCGCGCGGGCATGAGCCCCCAGGAGGCGCGCCGCCGGGCGCTGGTACGGCTCGGCGGCATCGAGCCCACCAAGGAGCGGCACCGCGACGCCCGCGGCCTGCCGGCGCTCGAGAGCGTCCTCCAGGACGTCCGCCATGCGTGTCGCGCGCTGCGCCGCAGCAGGGGGTTCAGCGCGGCTGCGGTCGCGATCCTGGCCCTCGGCATCGGCGGCAACGCGGCCGTCTTCGGCCTGGTCGACGCCGTTCTGCTGCGCCCGCTCCCGTTCCCCGAGCCGGACCGCCTGGTCGTCCTCTGGGAGGACTTCTCCGCCACCGGCGCGCACGGCGGTCTGGCCCGCGTGGAGCCCGCGCCCGCGAACTACGTCGAATGGAAGGCCCGGAGCCGCTCCTTCGCCGGGATGGCGGCCCTGGAGCGTCGGATCTACAACCTCACGGGCACGGGAGAGCCGGAGAAGCTGGTAGGCGTCCGGGCGACCGGGAACCTGTTCTCCCTGCTCGGCATGCGACCGGTCGTCGGCCGCACGCTGACGCCCCGGGACGACGCGGCGGATTCGACTCCCGTGGTCGCAGTGGCCGAGGGCCTCTGGCGGCAGCGGTTCGCCGCCGATCCTGACCTGGTCGGCCGCTCGATCCGCCTGAACGGCCTGCCGCACACCGTCGTGGGCGTCGTCCCCGGCGACTTCCGGTTTCCGGACCGGGGCGTGGCGATCTGGGTCCCCGCCGCGTTCACCGCGGAGGAACTGGCGTCGCACGGTGCCCATTGGTACGTCGTCGCCAGGCTCGAGCCGGGGACCTCGCCGAGGGAAGCCCAGGCCGAGATGACGGCGATCGCGCGCCGGCTGGAGCAGGAGCGTCCGGATTCGAACGCGGGCGTGGGAGTCACGGTCACCGCGCTCCACGATCAGCTCGCGGGCGGTGCCCGGCCGGCCCTGCTTCTCCTGCTCGGCGCCGTCGGCATCGTCCTTCTCATCACCTGCGCCAACCTCGCCAGCCTGCTGCTGGCCCGCGGGACCAGCCGGCGCAAGGAGATCGCGGTCCGCCAGGCACTCGGAGCCTGCCCGGCACGGGTGGCCCGCCAGGTGCTCACCGAGAGCGCCGTGCTGGCCGCCGTGGGACTCGTTCTCGCCCTGGCGCTCTGCACCGTGTCGCTCGACTACCTGGCCGCTCTGGTTCCCGACACCCTTCCGCAGGGGGTGCGTCCGCGTCTCGACTGGACGGTGCTGTGCTTCACCGCCGGGGTGGCGGTCGTGACCGTCCTGCTGTTCGGAGCCGTCCCCGCCCTGGCCGCCTCACGCCTCGGGCCCGGCGAGGTGCTCAAGAGCGGGACCGGCCGCGGCAGCGCGACGGGGGGAAGCGGTCGCCTGCGTCGCGCGCTGGTCGTGGGCGAGATCACGTCGACTGTCGTCCTGCTGGTGGCGGCCGGCCTGCTGCTGCGCAGCTACGCCGAGGTCCTGGCGGTCGACCCGGGCTTCCAGCCCCGGAATCTCCTCGTCGGCGAGACGGTCCTGCCGCCGGTCAGGTACTCGGCGCAGCCGAGCCGCACCGCCTTCTATCGCGGCGTGCTGGAGCGCGTACACCGGATCCCGGGAGTCGCCGCGGCCGGATACGTCAACTACCCGCCGCTGACGCTGAAGGAAGGCCGAGGCTATCTCACGATCGAAGGACAGCCCCCTCCGCCGCTCGAACACCGCGCGCGGCAGGTCGTGAGCTGGCGCGTGTCGAGCCCCCGGTACCTGGTGGCGCTCGGCGTGCCGCTGGTCCGAGGCCGCCACCTGGGCGAGCGGGACGGCCCTGACGCGCCGCCGGCCGTGGTCGTCAACGAGGCGATGGCGCGCCTGCACTGGCCGGACGGCGACCCGGTCGGGCGGCGCATCAAGCTGGGACGGCTGCAGAGCCCGAGTCCGTGGTGCACGATCGTCGGGGTGGTCGGCGACGTCCGGCAGATGGGTCTCGAGGTTCCGCCTGAGCCGGAGGTCTACTTCTCGCTCGATCAGCCCACCGGGGCCACACCGTTCTTCTGGCCGCAGCACCTGATCGTTCGCACCCACGGCGACCCCTCGGCCCTGGTGCCCGCCCTGCGCCGCGCGGTGTGGGAGGTCGATCCGGACCAGCCCGTCTCCAACGTCCGTTCGATGAGCCAGATCCTCGACGCCGAGACGTCGAGCCGCAGCACGCACATGGCGCTGATCGGTACCTTCGCGGCGCTCGCGGTGCTGCTGGCCTCGGTGGGCCTCTACGGCGTACTGTCGTACGACGTGGCGCAGCGCACGTCCGAGATCGGCGTGCGGATGGCGCTGGGCGCACGGCGCTCCGACGTCGTGAGCGCCGTCATCCGGAGCGCGCTGCTCCTGGCCCTCGGGGGGATCGCGCTCGGCCTGGCGGCCGCCCTGGGACTCACGCGCCTGCTCGCCTCGGTGCTGTTCGGCGTGGGCCCGAGCGATCCGGTGACGTTCGCCGCCGTCCCGGTGCTGCTCCTGATCGTCGCCGTCCTCGCCACCTACGTTCCCGCGCGCCGCGCCGCGAGCATCGATCCGGTCGCCTCCCTCAGGGAGTGAGGGCTGGCGGCGGCCCCGAACCTGGAACCCGGATATCCAGGAACAGGCCCCGAGCTGGCTCGAGGTTCGGCGCGCCACCCGGAAACCCTGATCGCCGTCGAGTCCCTGCGGACGATCGACCGGTTGCGCCTTCAGGGCGTCCGGCGAGCCGCAGCACGGTGACGCCGAGGGTCAGGAGGGCGGGAACCAGGATCAGACGGCCGACGGGGATTCGGTCTTGCATGGATTCCTGGTCGTGTTCGGGTTCTCCTACGCGACGGCACCCGTACTCCTCGATTTCCTCCGGCGCCACCGTGCGGAGATCCGCCACCTGACGGGGGTGCGCTACTCGGGCGAGCTGGGCCGGCCCTTCCACGTGGTCGACGACGACATGGTCGTGCTTCCGCAGGACCATCCCTTCGCGCCCGGCGGCCGCTTCGCGTCCTTGCTCATCCGCGATCCGGACCTGGCGGAGGGCCTGGCGATCGGGTTCGACGGCCTGTGGAAGAAGGCCATGAAGGACCTGCACGAGATCAGCTTTCAACCGGCGCCGCCGCCACCTCCCCGGAGGGGGGAGTGAGGGTCCCGTCATGCGCCGATGCTACGAGTTGGGCCCTCAGCCGCGAACACCACGGCAAGACGGGGTTCATGGCGGGGCCCGAGGAGATCGTGGCGGGCTCGGGCCCGAGCGAGCACGAGGACGGCTGTCGGCCGAGGCCGAACGCGGCTCTTCATGCGCTGGCGGGCTCTGCCCATCGTCGACGGCCCGGTGACGGCCGGGTCAGCCTCTGGGCGCAACGCGATGCATGTAGAGCGCGTGGAACGCGGACCGGAGCCTCTTCATCCGCCGCCGGGCTTCGTGCAACGCTGGCTCGGCGCAATCCCGGTCCTCGGCCGCCCGGAGGCAAGACCAGAACGCCAGGGCCGCTCCCTCCTGCGACGCCGGCTCGACGAGTGGCCGCGACAGCGCGTCGACGACCTCTGTCGAGAGCCGGGGCGCTGGCCACAGGCGGCGGATGACGCCAAGGCAGGCGAGCCAATGGGGCGGATCGTCTTCGGCCAAGAGGTCTGCGAGGGCGTCGTCCCATTGGAAATCAAGGGATTCGAGCTGGAGTCCTGCGAGTAGGGCGTCCCGGACGAGGTGGCGGGCCTCTCGCTTCCCGTCCTCGGCGGACGCGACCGGCCTGGAGGCCAAGACCCACGCGAGGGCCGGCAGCGACCCGGGGCTCACAGACGCGAGCTCGTTGGCGGATCGGAAGCGGAGCAGCCGCCCGAAGACGCCCTCCCGGAGGAGCCGGCGCAGCCGCGGGTGCGTCTCGAGGCTTGGATCCAGTCCGCGCCAGACCGCCAGGGCCTCTTCCGGAGGGCGGTTCACGAGTGCCTCGGCGAGCCCCTCCAGGAAGCCTAGCACCCGAGTTTCGGCCGACACCCCGTAAGTCTCCTCGAACAGCCGGCACAGCCGGCGGGCCTCCGCGAAGTCGCCCCCGCGTAGGGCGCCGTCGAGGTCCCTTGCGAGGCGGGCTCGCTCCGTGAACAGGTCGATCTGTTGCGGGCTGGGCTCCGTGGAGCCCGCGAGCCGGTCGGGCGACTCGCACTCGCCTGCTGCCCGGCCGTCCTCGGGCGGCAGCGGGGAAGGCTCGGTTCCGAACAGGGTCATTTGTTTCGAGCGTCGCGACTCCCCCACGGCGTGGATCTTCACCGCCCCAGAGGCTGGTCAGCGTGTGGCGGGGAAGCCCACCGCGAGGTTAGGGGGCCTGCCCGTCTCGCCCGCGTCCTTGTTTCAGGGGAGGCACACCGTTCCAGGCGGTGCCGGCCGCGCGGTGTGACCCCTATGTGACCCAAGGCTAGTCCGCCGGCCAGCTTTGGGTCACGCGCGGCTGCTACTCGCTTCAGGCTTGACGTTGGTGGTGACCCGCCAAGGACTCGAACCTTGAACCCAGAGATTAAGAGTCTCTTGCTCTACCATTGAGCTAGCGGGCCACGCGCAGCGGAACCCTTTTTATACCGCATCCGGCTCCGCCGGCGCAAGGTGCGGTGTCGTCCGTCCGTCGCGAGCCGCGCCGTTACAGTAGCGCGCCGCCGTCGACGCCGACGACGGCGCCGTTCATGAACGAGGCCAGGTCGGAGGCCAGGAACAGATAGACGGCGGCCACCTCGTCCGGCGTGCCTAGGCGGCGGGCGGCAGTGCGGGCGAGGATCTTCTCCAGGGCCTGCGGGGGGACGCCGCGCGCCATGTCGGTGTCGATGAAGCCGGGGGCGACGGCGTTGGCAGTGATCCCCTTGGGGCCCAGCTCGCGGGCCCAGGTGTGGGTCATGGCGATGATCGCGCCCTTGCTGGCGGAGTAGGCGGTCTGGCCGAAATTGCCCGCTCGCGCCGCGACCGACGTCGCCGACAGGATCCGCCCGCGGCCCGCCGCCAGCATGTAGGGCACCGCGGCGCGTGCGCAGACCATGGTGCCGCGCGCGTTCACGTCCAGGGTGGACGCCCACTCCTCGTCCGTCGCCTTCTCCAGGCGGGCGTCGCGGACGATGCCGGCGTTGTTGACGAGCACGTCGATGCGGCCCCAGCGCGCGACTACGTCCGCGGCGACCTGGCGGACGGCCGCGTCGTCGGTGACGTCGGCGGGGAAGGCCACGGCGTCGCCCCCGCCCTCCACGATTTCGGCCGACAGCGCCTGGACGGCCGGGCCGTCGCGGTCGAGGAGGGCGAGCGAGGCCCCGGCGCGGGCGAACAGACGGGCGGTCGCCGCCCCGATGCCGCGGCCGGCGCCGGTGATCCATGCGACCCGGCCGCGGAGCGCGAGGACGTCGCGGGAGTCGGCCACGGCTAGAGTGTCCGCGAGCGGGGCCGTCCGCTCAAGTCAGCTAACATGTGTCGCGTGCTGCTCCCGCAGGGTCCCCATCGCCGCTACAACCCGCTGCTCGACGAGTGGGTGCTGTGCTCGCCGCACCGCCTGCAGCGGCCCTGGCAGGGGCGCGTCGAGGCCGCCCAGGAGGAAGCGCTGCCCGCCTACGACCCGCAGTGCTACCTATGTCCGGGGAACGCACGCGCGAACGGGGCGCGCAATCCCGACTACACCGAGACGTTCGTCTTCGACAACGACTTCCCGGCGCTGGTCGCGGCCACCGACCCGACCTCCCTCGAGGCCGGCCTGCTGGTGGCGCGCAGCGAGTCCGGCGTGTGCCGGGTCGTCTGCTTCACGCCGCGGCACGACCTGTCGCTGGCGCGGATGGACGCGCGCACCATCCGGAGCGTCGTCGACACCTGGGCCGAGGAGGTCGCGTCGCTCGGGTCCCGGACGAGCGTCGCGTACGTCCAGCTCTTCGAGAACAAGGGCGAGCTGATGGGGTGCAGCAACCCGCACCCGCACTGCCAGGTCTGGGCGACCGAACACGTGCCCACCATCCCGGCCCTGAAGCTCGCCAGCCAGCGCCGTCACTTCGAGACCCACCGCCGGGACCTCCTCGGCGACTACCTCGAGACCGAGCTGAAGGACGGGACGCGGATCGTCTTCCAGAACGAGGCCTGGGTGGCGCTGGTCCCGTTCTGGGCGGTGTGGCCGTTCGAGACCATGCTCGTCCCGCGGCGCCGCGTGGAGGAGCTGGCCCAGCTCGCTTCGGACGGGCGGGACGGCCTGGCCGACGCGATCCGGCGACTGAACGTCCGCTACGACAACCTGTTCCGCGTCTCCTTCCCGTACTCGATGGGATGGCACGGCCGGCCGGCCGACGGCGCCGAGCATCCGTACGTGCGCCTCCACGCCGTCTACCACCCGCCGTTGCTTCGTTCCGCCACGGTGCGCAAGTTCCTGGTCGGCTACGAGCTGACCGGCGAGCCCCAGCGCGACCTGACGCCCGAGCAGGCGGCCGGGCGGCTGAGGGAGATGAGCGAGACCCACTACCGGGAGGCCGGCGCGTAGAGCTGGATCGGCGGAGCCAGCCAGGGGGCGCGCGATGGAGAACGAGGGGCGGAAGACGGCCCTGTTCGGAGCCAGCGGGGCCATGGGGCAGAGCGTCGTCTCCGCGTTCAGCCAGGCCGGCCGGCCCTACCGCGTCGTCGGGCGTTCGCGCGCGCCGCTGGAGCGATCGTTCGGCCACGATCCGCTGGCGGAGGTCGTCACCTGGGACCCGGACGCCCCGGAGTCGGTCCGGGCCGCCGCCCGTGGCGTCGACACCATCGTCTATCTGGTCGGCGTGCCCTATTGGCAGTTCGACCTGCACCCCAAGCTGATGGCGAAGACGCTGGCGGGTGCTTTGGCGGAAGGCGTCGAGCGCTTCCTGCTGATCGGGACCGTCTACCCGTACGGCCGGGCCCGCACGGAGAGGGTCCGCGAGGACCACCCGCGCGAGCCGCACACGTTCAAGGGGAAGATGAGGAAAGCGCAGGAGGACCTGCTCCTCGAGGCGGACGCGGCCGGCCGTGTGAAGGGCGCCGTCGTCCGGCTGCCGGACTTCTACGGACCCGGCGTCGACAAGAGCTTCCTCCACGGCGCCTTCGTGGCGGCCGCCACGGGCGGGACGGCCAACCTGATCGGGCCGATCGACAAGCCGCACGAGTTCGTCTTCGTCCCCGACGTCGGCCCGGTGGTCGTGCGGCTGACGGGCACGCCGGCAGCGTGGGGCCGGGTCTGGCACCTGGCGGGCGCGGGTGTCATCAGCCAGAGGGAGATCCTGGACGAGATCGCCCGGCAGACCGGCGGGCCGGTGAAGACGCGCGTCGCGGGGAAGGGGATGCTGCGCGTGCTCGGGCTCTTCAACCCGCTGCTGCGCGAGATGGTGGAGATGCACTACCTGCTCAACGACCCGGTGATCCTGGACGACTCCGCGCTGCAGCAGTTGATCGGCCCCATCGCCAGGACACGCTACCCCGATGGCATCCGGCAGACGCTGGCCGCGGCCAGGAAGGCGGCCGCACCGGCCCGCTGAAACGGGAACTCGAGCGGGCTGCCGTCGACGAGCCTGTGGCGGGCGCAGGGGCGGCCTGGTTCAGTCGGGGTCGCGCGCCACCGTGTTCGCCAGCGTGCCGATCCCCTCGATCGCGATCTCGACCACGTCGCCCTCCTGGAGCGAGAAGGCATCGGGAGGGACGATCCCGGTGCCGGTCAGGAGCACGACGCCCCACGGGAATCTCAGCTCGCGGACCAGCCAACCCGCCAGCTCCTCGGGCCGGCGTCGCATCCGCGCCGTCGACGTCTCGCCTGTGAAGGCGACCGCACCGTCGCGCTCGATGGTCAGCCGCACGGGGAGCGATCGCGGGTCGAGGCCGCCGGGCGCGGCGATCGCGACCATCGGCCCCAGCGCGCACGCGCCCTCGTAGACCTTCGCCTGGGGAAGGTAGAGCGGGTTCTCGCCCTCGATCGAGCGGGAGGACACGTCGTTGCCGATCGAATAGCCGACGATCGCGCCGGAGGAGGAGAGCACCAGCGCCAGCTCGGGCTCGGGCACGTTCCAGGCCGAGTCGCGGCGGATCCGGATCGGTCCGCCCGGGCCCGAGACCCGGTGGGGCAATGCCTTGAAGAACAGCTCCGGCCGGTCCGCCTCGTAGACGAGGTCGTAGAAGTCGCCGCCCGAGGGGCTCTCCTCGCGCCTGGCCGCCCGCGAGCGCTCGTACGTCACGCCCGCGGCCCACACCTCCTGCGCGTCCAACGGGGCCAGCAGTGTCGGCTCCGGCGCCTCGAGCGCGGGCGCCGTCGCGGCTGCCTCGACCACCGTGCGGACCGGATCGCGCACCGACAGCCAGGAACCGATCGACCCGAAGGTATCGGCCGAGACCGCGGTGAGATCGAGACGGCGGCCGCCTTCGTCCTCGACGCCGAGCCGCGGTCCGGTGACGCCCTGGTAACGGAACAGCTTCATGGAGGACTCCTTGTACCCGAGTCCTGCGATCATGGCCAGTCGGTTCCTGCCCCTTCCGCGTTTGCATTGGACCCGCCGCCGCCCGTCTTGTACGATCCGGCCCCATGCAAGAAGCCACCGCGCGGAGCGAGGAGCCGCAAGGACGCGCGATCCGGTTCCCGGAGCTGCCCCCCGAGATGGCGGGAGGGTGGATGCACCTCGCCCGCATCGTCGGCCCGGGCGCCATCATCGCGTCCGTGACGGTCGGGACCGGCGAGACGATCTTCTCTCCCCGCCTCGGCGCCATCTTCGGCTACTCGATGCTGTGGGTGATCCTCGCCGCGGTCGTGGCCAAGGGCGTTCTGGTCTACACCGGTGCGCGCCACCTCGTGCTCACCGCCGAGCACCCCATGACGGCGTGGGCCCGGCTGCCGGGCCCGCGGGCGTGGATGCCGGCGCTCATCGGCGGGGTCGCCTTGATCTCGTTCCCCCTCTGGGTGGCCGCGCTCTCCGACGCGGTGGCGAGCCTCTGCGTCTGGGTGACGGGCGTGGGAGTGGGGACGGGTTGGGGGCGGCCGGCCTGGGCGACCGCGATCGTGCTCGCCGCCATGGGCCTGAGCCTGATCCAGACCTACAACGTGGTCGAGCGCGTCTCCACCGGCTTCCTCGCCCTCAAGATCCTCTCGATCTTCGTCGCGATCCTGGTGATCAAGCCCGACTGGGGAGCCGCCCTGGCCGGGCTGCTAACCCCCGCGATGCCGCCTTACCAGCCCTGGGTGCCGGAGCGCTACCCCGAGGTCGCCGAGAAGGCTGCGCTCTTCCACGTGGCCGTCTTCCTGGGGGTGATCGGGGGCGGCGTGCAGGACTACGTCGGCTACGTCGGGTTCATGCGCGAGAAGAAGTGGGGGGCCAGCGGACAGGAGGGTGGCGGCCCGGACGCGCTGCCCCTGGACGCGGCCTCGATCTCGCGGGCGCGCCTCTGGCTGAGGGTGCCGCTCTTCGACGTGGTGTTCTCCTTCGCCTCCGTCCTCCTCCTCACCGGCTGCTTCATGGTCCTGGGCGCTGCCGTCCTGCACCCGCAGATGGAGGTGCCGACGGACGCCGACCTCTACAGCAAGCAGTCCCAGTTCCTGGGGCTCGTGCACCCCTGGCTGGTCAGCGTCTACAAGGCCGGCATCTTCTTCGCCATCTTCGGCGCCATCTACGGTACGTTCGAGGTCTACGCCCGTTCGGCCTACGAGCCGTTCCACGCCGTCTTCCCGAAGCGGCGGTGGGAGATGCCGAGGGTGCGTCGCTGGGTCACCCTCTACTCGGGCCTCGGCGCCCTGCTGATCCTGTGGACGGGCTTCAAGACGGTCATGATCGTCAAGGTCACGTCGCCGTTCAGCGGCGTGCTCGGCGGCGGGCTGTGGTGTCTCGCCATGCTGTGGGTGGATCGCAGCCAGATGCCGAAGCCCTACCGGATGGGCCCCGTCCTGGCCGCGCTGACGCTGGCGGCGGGCCTGGCGATGACGGCGGTCGGCGCCTACACGACGTTCATGACGTGGTTCCAGTGAGGCCTAGTTGAGCGTGGGCTCCGCGGCCCCGCGGCCGTCGGTCGATCGAGCATAGAACGCCGCCCATGCGGCGCGGATGCGCTCCACGCGCTCCAGGTCCACTTCCGGGGCCGGACCGCCCACGGCCACGTAGATGAAGGCCTGGCGGACCGTCCGGGGCGCCTCGCCGAACGCGGGGGAGCGCGGGCCCTCGGCCGCGATCACCTCGGCGATGGTCACGTCGCGGCGCGTGCCGGAGAAGGTGACGTTCGGCTCCGGGTCGCGCCCGCGGTCGGTGCTCGCGGTCTCGGAGGGACTCCGGACCACGAAGAACGGCGGGACCTCTTCCGCCGCGCGCAGGCCCATCAGGTACTGGTCCAGCGGGCCGTAGCGCACCCCCGCGGCGATAGTGCGGAACCGCCCCCCGCCCAGGTCCTCGATGTCGTTGCCCTCGTCGTGGGAGCCGTCCGAGTCCATGAAGAAGCTCCAGTGGACCTCGTCCCGTCCCAGCAGCTCCCGGCTGTTGCCGGCGCCGTCCCGGAAGCTGGCCTGGGCGAGCCAGCGATGGCCCACCTCGTGGGCCAGGACGCCGAGCGTGCTGTCCGCGCCGAGGAAGGGCTGCTCCAGGCTCTCGTCGTACTTGCCGACCGCGTCCATCATCACGAAGCTCTCGAGGCGCCCCGCGCTTCCGTATTCGGCGCTGCGGTCGAACAGCTGCTCGCCGATCCCGGAGCTGCCGTTCTTCACGGTCTGCTGGAACGCGAAGACACCCCGGTCCGTGAGCCGCCGGCTGGTGAAGACGACGAGCTGCTCGTAGTCGTCCCCGAAGGACTGGTAGAAGCGCCGGGCCGCCGCCACCGTGTCGAGCCCGTCCTGGGAGCGGAAGGACTCTGCCAGGGCCGCGTCACCCGCGGCACCGGCCGCGGAGGAGAAGTCGACGGGGGTGAACCCTCCGCGCTCGGCCCCCGGCCCGAGGCCCACCACGCCCTCGTCGATGGGTCCGGTCAGCTCGGAGCCGTAGGCGAAGTCCACCCGACCGTCGGGATACAGGGTCACCTGGAACGTGTTCCGGTCCGCCTGCTCGAATTGCGGGACCGCCGTCCAGGTGACGGTGAAGCGGTCGGCCCCCGCGTGCACGAAGACGGCGCCCCCGGCGCTGGGATCCAGGTCGGTCAGCAGAGGCGCCACGCGCGGCGGGCCGCCCAGCAGGCGGCCCAGCGTGCGCGCGGTCGAGGCGTTGTCGCCCTGGCCGAAGGTCAGGTTGCCGTCGGAGTTGAGGTGCACCTCCGCGTACGAGCGCCCGAAGAACGGGAACGCGAAGGGCAGCGCCTGCGACCGCGTCGTGTCGTCGCCGAGGCTCACGCGGGTGCCCTCGTCGGGGAAGAGGGGAAGGTCCAGTCGGGAGACCGAGTAGCCTTCTCCCGCCGGCGTGAACCGGAGCCCGGCTCCCTGCAGGTCCAGGAGGTTCCGGAGGAGGGCGAGGTCCCCCTCGTCCACCAGCACCGCGACCTGCCCGACCTGCTGCGCGGCCAGGCCGCGGAGGGAGCGGGAGCGGACCGTGCCACGGCGTTCTGCCTGCTCGCGGTGCGCCCAGACGGCGTCACGGGCGGCGTCGCGGGACGTCCCGCACCACGCGGGACCCGAGCCGGGACCGGCCGCCCAGGCGGTCCCGCTCGCGGCGGGAAAGGACCCGATGACGACCGCGACGACCCAGCCCTGGCGCACGTTGACCCCTCCGGAGGGCGCCTCCAGTGTACGGACGGGTCCGGGTCGTGGCAAGGTATGGCCCGTGGAAGGCGTGACCGGCCTCCTGAACACGGTGCTGGGTGGCGCGGTGATCGCGCTCCTGGTGGGCCTGCTCCTCGGGCTGGAAAGGGAGCACGCGAAGCGGCCGGACGAGGGGCTCTTCGCCGGCGTCCGCACGTTCCCGATCCTCTCCCTGTCCGGCTACCTCGGCGCCCTCGCTGCCCAGAACGGCGTCCCGCTGGTGCTGCCGGCGGTGATCCTCGGGATCGGCGCGCTGGGCGTCGCCTCGTACCTGCGATCACCGGACCAGAGCGCGGG
>Ga0268386_10000148_pt1 | contig 40909 bp, 36 predicted proteins | sample RVTome_15_FD_200260 | JGI IMG/M metagenome (GOLD analysis project Ga0268386, IMG submission 200260) | Soil microbial communities from uranium-contaminated site in the Upper Colorado River Basin, Wyoming, United States - RVT150D86... ... | reverse complement strand
CGACGGAGGGGCCCTTCCCGCCGGCGGGCCCCCCGGCCCCCGGGGCCCGGACCGGACGCGGGGGCCGCTTCGCCACCCCCCGCCGCCCCATCAGGCCCCGGGCTCGATCAACCCGAGGTTGCCGTCCTTCCTCCGGTAGAGCACGCTCACCCGCTCGGTGGCCGCGTCGCGGAAGACCACGAAGCCCTCGGCGCGGCTCCCCACCTCGAGGGCGGCCTCGTCGAGGGTCATCGGCTTCACCGGGAAGCGCCGGCTCCGGACGACCCGGGGCGTCCCCGGGCCGTCCCGGGCCTCCCCGGCGGGGGGGAGGGTCCGGGCCGAGGGGCGCCGGCGCTTGCTCTCGCGCCGCTTGCCCACGTAGCGCTGGGCCTGGCGGAGCAGCTTGTCCATGACGTCGGAGACCGACAGCTCGGGGTCGTTGCTCCGGCTCTCCGCGGCCAGCTCGACCCGGCGGGAGTGGACGACCACCTCGGCGATCTGCCGGTGCCGCTCGCTGGTCAGGGTCACGTGGGCGCGGGTGATCCCGGGGAGGACCCGCGCGAGCTTCCGGAGCTTCCGTTCGGCGAGCGCGCGCGCCGCGGGGGGGACGTCCGTCTGCCGACCCGTGAACTCGATCTTCATGCTGTCTCCTCCGGGGAGGGGGCGGGGACCGGCTCAGTGCACCGCCTTGCGCAGGTTGGACGGGGGGATGCGCAGCTCCTCCCGGTACTTCGCCACCGTGCGGCGGGCGAGGGGGAGCCCGTCCGCCTCGAGCACCTCGGCGATCCGCGAGTCGGAGAGGGGGCGCGAGCTGTCCTCCTCCTCGATCATCTTCCGGATCCGGTCCTTGATCGTGACCGAGCTCACCGCCTCTCCCATGCTCGAGGTGATCCCGCTGTGGAAGAAGTAGCGCAGCTCGTACACCCCGCGGGGGGTGTGCATGTATTTGTTGGCCACCACCCGGGAGACGGTGGACTCGTGCATGCCGATGTCGTTGGCCACGTCGCGGAGCACGAGGGGCCGGAGGTGGGTGATCCCGTGGTCGAGGAAGGCCCGCTGGTGGCGGATGATCGACTCCGCGACCTTGAAGATCGTCCGCTGCCGCTGGTCCACGCTCTTGAGGAGCCAGAGGGCGCTCCGCAGCTTGTCCTTCACGTAGTTGCGGGTCTCCTCGGAGCCGGGCTCCTTGTGATCGAGCATCCGGCGGTAGGTCGGGCTGATCCGCAGCTTGGGGAGGCCGTCGTCGTTGAGCACGACCTTGTAGTCGTCCCCCTCCTTGACCACGAAGACGTCGGGGAGGATGTAGGCCGACTTGTCGGGGCTGTAGCGGTTCCCCGGCTTGGGGTCGAGGCGCTTGATGATCTCCAGGTGGTGGGAGATCTCCTCGGGGGTGAGGCCCATCTGCCGGCCGATCTCCCCGTACTGGTGGCTCTGGAGCTGCTTCAGGCAGTCCCGCACCATCACGTCGGCCGGGGAGTCCTCGAGGCCGAGGTGCTTGAGCTGCAGGCGCAGGCACTCGCTGAGGGTGCGGGCGGCGATCCCCGGGGGGTCGAGGGCCTGGACGACCCCCAGGGCCTTCTCCACCTCGGGGAGGGGGAAGGGCCCCATGTTCGCGATCTCCTCGAGGGAGGTCCGGAGCAGGCCGTCCTCGTCCAGGTTGTGGATGATCGCCTCCCCGATCTCGATCGTCAGCTCGTCGGAGGCCGTCATGTGGAGCTGCCAGAGCAGGTGATCGTAGAGATCGGGCGACTCGGTGAGGGTGTTCTCGATGGGGGGCATCTCCGGCACCTCGGAAGGCCGGGAGCGCCGCTCGTAGCCGCCGTCGTCGAAGTAGTCCTCGAAGAACTTCTCGACCTCGATCTCCTTGAGGGGGTCTTCCGGCTTCTCCTTCTCCCGGACGTCCTCCTGCTGGACCTCCTCGGCGGTCAGCGTCTCCTGGACGGGCACCTCCTCGAGGAGGGGGTTCTCCATCACCTCCTGCTCGAGCACCTCCGCGAGCTCCAGGGTGGTGAGGGGGAGGAGCTTGATCGCCTGCTGGAGGGAGGGGGTGAGGATGAGGCGCTGGGAGAGCCGCGCCGAGAGCCCGAGCTTCTGCTGGATCGCCAACGGTCAGTCCCCGGGGACGGTCCGCTCAGGCCGGCTCGTCGCCGTCGAGGTGGAAGGCCTCGCCGAGGTAGACCCGGCGCACCTCGGGGTCCGAGGCGAGCTCGCGCGGCGTTCCCGAGCGGAAGACATTGCCGTCCCTGAGGATATAGGCCCGATCCGTGATTTTCAAGGTCTCGCGCACGTTGTGGTCGGTGATCAGGACACCGATCCCGCGCCCCTTCAGGTGCTTGATGATCTTCTGGATGTCGATCACCGCGATCGGGTCGATCCCCGCGAAGGGCTCGTCGAGGAGGATGAACGCGGGGGAGGTCGCGAGCGCCCGGCAGATCTCGAGCCGGCGCCTCTCCCCCCCGGAGAGGGTGTAGGCGGGCTGGCGGGCCATCGGGAAGATCCCCAGCTCCTCGAGGAGGCCGCGGGCCTTCGACCGCTGCTCGGCCGCGGGGAGCCCGAGGGTCTCCAGGATCGCGAGGACGTTCTCCTCGGCGGTCAGCTTGCGGAAGACGCTCGCCTCCTGGGGGAGGTACCCGATCCCCGCCCGCGCCCGCAGGTACATGGGGAGGCCGGTGATGTCCTGCTCGCCGAGGAAGACGTGCCCGCTGTCGGGACGGGCCAGGCCGACCACCATGTAGAACGTCGTGGTCTTGCCCGCCCCGTTCGGTCCGAGGAGCCCGACCACCTCGCCGTCGCGGATCTCGAGGTCCACCTCGCGGACGACCACCCGCCGGCCGTACGACTTCGTGAGGGCGGCCGCCCGGAGGACGGTGCCCCGCGGCCCGGGGGCGTCGGCGGCCGCCGGGCCGGGCCGTCCCGCGCTCACCGGGCCCGGGAGCTCAGGCGAGGCCTTCAACGCTTCGGGGGCTCGCCCTTCGGCGGCTCCCGGGGAAGCGGCGCGGCCCGGGGAGGCTCGCGCTTGAACACGGCCTCGGTCCGGACCTCCTCCTGGCCATCGACCCGGATCCTATCCTCGCCCACCCGGAAGGTCAAAACGCGCCCCTCCACCCGCCGCTCCGCGTCCAGGAGCTGGACCTTCTCTCCCACGAGCACGAGCGTCTCGTCCCGGGGCGTGTAGGTGCCGGTGGTGCCGGTGGCCTTCCGGGCCCCCTGCTCCACCTCCACCGGCTCCCCCGCGACCAGCTTCTCCACGGTCGACCCGTCCTCGCCGAGGGTCACCACCGCCTCCGGGCTCTTCGTGCGGATGTCCCCCTGGCGGATCTCCACGTCGCCGGTGTAGGTCACCCGGCGGGCCGCCTCCGCGTACTCCATCTCCGCGGAGCGCGTCTCCACCGGCTCGGGCGGCTCCGCCTGTCCCGGGGTGGGCGCCGGGAAGAGGACCGAGACCACCCCCCCGCTCCCCTGGAGCCGCCGCTCGCCGGAGGCCGACTCCGAGACGACCAGCAGGGGAGCCCGGACCTCGTCGCGGCCCGAGCGCAGGAGCGCGTTCTCCCGGTAGCGGGCGGTGCGGGCCGCCCCGTCGTAGTCGAGGAAGCGGGCGAGGAACACCGCCGGCTCGTCGCGGGAGAGGAGCCCGGACCGGGGGGCGGGCCCCCGCCGGGTGAGGGTGTGCCGCACGTCCCCCCGGGCGGACAAGCGCTCCTCCACCGTCCCCAGGTCGATCGCCTCCGCCCGCAGGTCGCTCCCCCGCTCCTCGTCGGCGACCCGGGCGTCCCCGACGAGGTAGAGGGTCTCCTCGCCGGCGGCGTAGCGGCCCTTGCGGGCGCTCGCCCGGCGCACCCCCTGGGTGAACTCCACGCCCCCGTCGAGGTCCGCCTTGACGAGGGCCCCCGACACGGGATCGAGGGTGGCGGAGAGGGAGTCGCTGCGGATCGTCCGGGGGGGGGGACCGCCGGGCGAGGTCGACTCGGCGGTGAGGATCGTCCCGAGCGCCCCCTCGAGGACGATGAGCCGGCCCGCCTCGTCGAAGCGGAAGACGATGAGCCGGGCCTGGAGCCGCCGGCGCTCGGCCGGCCCCCTCCGCCCCGGCAGCACCTCGAAATCCGAGTAGAGCGGGTTCCCCGCGGAGTCTCGCCCCCCCGCGGCGAGCGCGCTCTGCAGCGCGCCGTCCGGCCAGAAGAGGACGTCGAGCTTGCGGCACTCCAGCCGCCGCCCACCCCTCCCGAGCGGGCTCGCGTCGGTGCTGGGGAGGACGAGGGCGTCGGCCGTCCGCACCCTCACGTCCTCCTTGGCCACCGCCCGGGTGATCACCTCGAAGTCCCCGATGAAGCCGAGGTCGAGCTGGGAGGCCTCCAGCCAGTCCTCCCCCTTCCGCACGACCACCCCCTCCGAGAGCAGGAGGGTGTTCGCCCGGCGGTCGGCCACCCCGCGGCCCGCCTGGACGTCGGTGGCAGGCCGGCCCGGCTCCTCGATCCGCAGGCGCACGTCCGCCCGCAACTCCAGGCGCTCGGCCCCGGCCTCGTAGCGCGCGCCGGTGCCGCTCCCCGAGAGCCCGCCCCGCTTGAAGCGGACCTCCACGTCGCTCTCGGCCACCCCGCCCTCCCCGGAGTAGTCGAGGGCCTCGCTCTCCAGCTCCAGGCCGTCGTCGCCGACCACCTTGACGTTGCCCCGGAAAGCCGCCTTCCGGGCCACCGGCTCGCACAGGCACTCGTCGGCGGTGATGACGGCCGACCGCTTCTCCCCGTCCGAGACGTAGGGGAAGGTGACCTTCACTCCCTGGAGCCGCAGCCCTTCGGCCTCCTGGCCCTGGGAAGACCGGGCCTCGATGACGAAGCGCTCGTCGCCCGCCCGGAAGCTCCGGAGCACGAGGCCGGTGGAGGTCGTCCCCGCGGCGTCCCCGGGGACCGTGGCCGGGGGGTCGGGGGCCGGGGGGCGGCGGAGGCTCAGGCCCACCGCGGCGAGCACGAGGACGAGCAGCCCCAGGAGCCCCGCCCGGAGGACCCGGGCGCCCCGCGGGGTCATGGACGGGAGGCGCGACGCGTCATTCCTGCCTCCTGCGCTCGATTGTACCGTGGCCTCCCGTTCATCCCTGCATCTTCGCGACCGCCCGGAGGTAGCGGAGGGCCAGCGCCTCCTCCTCCGGCACCTCGGCCCCCGCGGACTCGAGCTCGCGCGCCCGCTGGGCCGCCGCCATGACCTCGGCCATCACCCGGCCCCGGCGCCCCGGGTCGATCAGCACCCGGCGGGTGACCGCGGTGTAGGCGTCCAGGTCCTCGTCGGTCAGGGACGGGAAGCGGGCCCGCAGGCGCTCGGGCTCCACCGGGATCTTCAGGGAAAGGCCCCCCTCACGGGCGACCGGACGGCCGCGCGTTGCCGTCGGCGTCGTACTCGAAGAAGCCCTTGCCGGACTTCACGCCCAGCCGGCCCGCCCGGATCATCTTGCGGAGCAGCGGGCAGGGCCGGTACTTGAGGTCCCCCAGCTCGTCGAACAGGTACTGCATCCAGCGGCTGACCTCGTCGAGGCCCATCCGGTCGGCGAGGGCGAGGGGGCCGACGGGCAGGCCGTAGCCCAGCTTCATCGAGGTGTCGACGGCCTCCGGGGTGGCCACCCCCTCCATCACCACGTGCATCGCCTCGTTCAGGAAGGGCAGGATCACCCGGGTGGTCACGTAGCCCGGGTACTCGAAGACCTCCACCCCCGTCTTCCCCAGGACCCGCACGAACTCGAGGGCGGCCTGGAAGGTCTGGTCGGAGGTGCCGAGGCCGCGCACGACCTCGACCAGCGGCACCTTGGGCACCGGCTGCAGGAAGTGCAGCCCGATGACCCGGTCGGAGCGCCGGGTGCGGGCGGCGATCTCGGTGACGGACAGGGTCGAGGTGTTGGTGGCCAGGATGTCCTCGGGCGGGCAGACCCGGTCCAGCTCCTCGAAGATGGCCGCCTTCAGCTCGAGGTCCTCCGGGACCGACTCGACCACGAGGTGGGCGGCCTCCAGGGCCTCCATCGCCTCCACCGTCCTGATGCGGGCGAGGATCGCCCGCTTCTCGGACTCGGTGCGCCGCCACTTGGCGATGTCCTTCTCGAGGGCGTGGGAGATCTCCTCCAGGCTGCGGGCGGCCTGCTCGGGGGAGCGCTCCCGGAGGAGGACGTCCAGGCCGGAGGCCGCGCAGGTGATCGCGATCCCCTGCCCCATCGTCCCCCCGCCCACGATCCCCACCGTCCGCACGGTCACGGGGCCACTTCGAGGAACTCCCGGCCCAGCCGCCCCATGTCCCGGAACTTCCGGTAGCGGGCCTCCACGAGGGCCTCGGGGCCCAGCCGGCCCAGCTCGGCGAGCTGGGCGGAGAGGGTCAGGTCGACGCTCTTGAAGAGGACCTCGTGGGAGACGTGGGCGCCCCCCGCGGGCTCGGGGATGATCGTGTCCACGAGCCCCACCGCCTTGAGGTCGGGGGCGGTGATCTTCATCGCGGTGGCCGCCTCCTCGGCCCGGGAGGGGTCCCGCCAGAGGATGGAGGCGCAGCCCTCGGGGGAGATCACCGAGTAGACCGCGTGCTCGAGGATGTTCACCCGGTCCCCGATGGCGATCGCGAGGGCGCCCCCGCTCCCCCCTTCCCCGGTGATCGTGACGATCACCGGGGTGCGCAGCCCGGCCATCTCCCGCAGGTTGTAGGCGATCGCCTCGGCCTGGCCCCGCTCCTCGGCGTCGATGCCGGGATACGCCCCCGGGGTGTCCACGAAGGAGAGGATGGGCCGGGAGAACTTCGCGGCCAGCTCCATCACCCGGAGCGCCTTGCGGTACCCCTCGGGCTTGGGCATGCCGAAGTTGCGGTAGACCTTCTGCTTGGTGTCCCGGCCCTTCTGGTGCCCGAGCACGCAGACCGGCTGCTCCCGGTAGAGGGCGAAGCCGCACACGAGGGCAGGGTCGTCGGCGAAGCGGCGGTCGCCCCTGACCTCGGTCCACTCGGTGAAGAGGGCCTGGACGTAGTCGAGGGTGTAGGGACGGTTCGGGTGGCGGGCGACCTGGGTCTTCTGCCAGGGGGTGAGCCGGGCGTAGACCTCCCGGCGCTTCTCCTCGAGCTCCGCGCGGAGCCGGCGGGCCTCCTTCTCCCGGGCGGGGTCCCCGGGGAACGCGGCGAGCTCGTCGATGCGCCTCTGCAGCTCGGCGAGCGGCGCGTCGAAGTCGGCTTCCGGCACGCTCCCTCCTCCCCGAGGCCGCGGCGGCCCTAGGCCTCCCGCGGCAGGGCGCTCGTACGCGAGAGCACGAGGGCCCCCGGGCCCAGCAGGGCCTCGACCTCGTCCCGGAGCACCACGTCCGGCCGGACGCGGTAGAAGGAGCTGGGGGCCAGCGAAACCGCGAACGCCCCCGGCCGGACCAGCTCCAGGGTCACCGGGCAGTCACCCCGGTGCGAGCCGAGTATATCCCGGAGCCGCTCCCCCTTCGAGCGGTCCCAGGTGGAGACGGGGAAGCGGATCGTGACGTAGCGCGCCTCGGCCAGCTTCGCCTGCTCGAGGGGGAGCACGTCGGTGACGAGCAGGCGGGCCTTGCCCTCGTCCAGCACCTCCGCCCGGCCCTTGACGAGCACGACCTGGTCGTCGGCCAGGCGGCCCGCGGTCTTCCTGTAGGTCTCGGGGAAGACGAGGGCCTCCGCGCTCCCCTCGAGGTCCTCGAGGACGAAGCTCGCCATACGGTCGCCCTTCTTGGTCTTGATGAGGCGGAGCCCGGTCACGATCCCCCCCACCGTCACCTCGGGAGCGGCCGCGAGCTCCCCCAGACGGCCGCTCGTGGCGTTGGCCCACTGGGCGAGCTCCGCCCGGAAGCGCTCGAGGGGATGCCCGGTGATGAAGAAGCCGAGGGACTCCTTCTCGTTGGCGAGACGCTCCCCCTCGCCCCAGGCGGGGACGTCGGGGACGCGGGGAGGGGCGGGGGGGCCGCCGTCCCCCGGGGCGGCCAGCATCCCGAAGAGGCTCACCTGGCCCTGCTCGCGGTCGCGCTGCTGCTTCTGCCCCGCCTCCATCGCCCGGTCGATCGCGGCGTAGAGCGCGGAGCGGTGCTTGTCGCGGGAGTCGAAGGAGCCGCTCTTGACGAAGCTCTCCAGCACCCGCCGGTTCACCGCCCGGGAGTCGACGCGCTCGCACAGGTCGAAGAGCGAGAGGAAGGGTCCCCCCTCCCGCCGGGCCCGGAGCACCGCCTCCACCGCCCCCTCCCCCACGTTCTTGATCGCGGCGAGGCCGAAGCGGATCGCCGGGGAGGCCCCGTCCTCCCCGGGGACCACGGTGAAGTACATCTCCGACTCGTTCACGTCGGGGGGGAGGACGGAGATCCCCATCTCCCGGCACTCCCCGATGTACTGGACCATCTTGTCGGTGTTGGCCCGCTCCGAGGTCAGGAGGGCGGCCATGAACCAGGCCGGGTAGTTGGCCTTGAGGTACGCGGTCTGGTAGGCCACCCAGGCGTAGGCCGCGGAGTGCGACTTGTTGAACCCGTACCCCGCGAACTGCTCCATGAGGTCCCAGATCCGTCCCGCCTTCTTCTCGGGGACGCTCCTCTCCGCGCAGCCCTTGAGGAACTTGTCCTTCTGGGCCCCCATGACGTCGGCCTTCTTCTTCCCCATCGCCTTGCGGAGGATGTCGGCCTCCCCCAGGGTGTAGCCGGCGAGGGCCGAGGCGATCTGCATCACCTGCTCCTGGTAGACCATGACCCCGTAGGTCTCCCGGAGGATCGGCTCGAGGGCGGGGTGGTCGTAGACCACCCGGGTCTGGCCGTGCCGGCGCTTGATGAAGTCGTCGATCATCTGCATCGGCCCGGGGCGGTAGAGGGCGTTCAGGGCGGTCAGGTGGTCGAGGCGGTCCGGCCGGAAGCGCTTGAGGATGTCGCGCATGCCGTCCGACTCGAACTGGAAGAGGCCGCTCGTGCGTCCCGCGGTGAACAGCTCGTAGGTCTTCGGGTCGTCGGTCGGGAAGGCGTCGGGAAGGAGGCGCACCCCCTTCTGGACCGCGAGCATCTTCACGCAGTTGTCGATGAGGGTGAGGGTGCGCAGGCCCAGGAAGTCCATCTTGAGGAGGCCGATCCGCTCGACCCCCTTCATGTCGTACTGGGTGGTCACGTCCCCGGTGTTGCTCTTGAAGAGGGGGACGAGCTCGGTGAGGGGCTGGGGGGAGATCACCACCCCCGCGGCGTGGATCGAGGCGTGGCGGGTGGTCCCCTCCAGGCGCTTCGAGACGTCGATCAGCTCCTTGACCTTGGGGTCCTTCTGGTAGGCCTCCTTCAGCGGGGGGGACTCCTCGAGGGCCTTCTCGAGGGTCATCTTCAGGTCGAAGGGGATCATCTTGGCGATCCGGTCGGCGTCGGCATAGCTCACGTCCATGACCCGGGCCACGTCCCGCACCACCGCCTTGGCCTTCATCGTCCCGAAGGTGATGATCTGGGCCACGTTGTCGCGCCCGTACTTCCGGGTGACGTACTCGATGACCTCTCCCCGGCGGTTCTCGCAGAAGTCGATGTCGATGTCGGGGGGGCTGACCCGCTCCTCGTTGAGGAAGCGCTCGAAGATGAGGCCGTTCTCCAGGGGGTCGATGTCGGTGATCCGGAGCGCCCAGGCCACGAGGCTGCCCGCGGCCGACCCCCGCCCCGGTCCCACCGGGATGCCGCCCTCCCGGGCGTAGCGGATGAAGTCCCAGACGATGAGGAAGTAGCCGGCGAAGCCCACTCGCCGGATGACCCCGATCTCGTGGTCGAGGCGGGTCTCGTACTCGGCGAGGGGCCGGCGGAGCCGGCCCGCCTCCGCGAGGGAGACGAGGGCCTTCCGCCGCTCGGCGAAGCCGTCCCGCGCCACCTTCTCGAAGTAGCTCACGGTCGTGAAGCCCGGAGGGACGTCGAACGCGGGGAGCGAGGACACCCCCTTCAGCTCGAAGCCGCACATCTCGGCCACCCGGAGGGTGTTCCGGAGGGCCTCCGGGTGCTCGGGGAAGACCCGGGCCATCTGCTCCGCGCTCTTCAGGAAGAACTCCTGGGAGTCGAAGCGGAAGCGGTCCTCGTCCTGGATCTTCTTGCCGGTCCCGATGCAGAGCAGGACGTCGTGGGCGTGGGCGTCGTCCTCGAGGAGGTAGTGGGCGTCGTTGGTCGCCACCAGGGGCAGCCCCGTCCGCTGGGCGATCCGGACGAGGGCCCGGTTCACCCGCCGCTGCTCCTCGAGGCCGTGCTCCATGACCTCGAGGAAGAAGCGCCCCCCGTCGAAGACCTCGCCGAACTCCCCCACCAGGCGGACCGCCTCCGCCTCGTTGCCGTTCCGGAGCGCCGTCCCCACCTCGCTCGACAGGCAGCCCGACAGGCACACGATCCCGCGGTTGTGCCGGTGGAGGAGCTCCTTGTCGATGCGGGGGCGGTGGTAGAAGCCCTCGGTGTAGCCCAGGGAGACGAGCTTCACCAGGTTGTGGTACCCCTCGTCGTCGGCCGCGAGGAGGGTCAGGTGGCTGTAGGCCTCGGTGATCACCGAGGCGCTCTTCTCGAAGCGGCTCCCGGTGGCCACGTAGACCTCGCAGCCCAGGATCGGCTTGATCCCCCGCTCCCCGCAGGCGTCGTGGAAGGCCACCGCCCCGAACATGTTCCCGTGGTCGGTGACGGCGAGGGCCTTCATCCCCAGCCGCTCGGCCTGGGACACGAGGCCGTCGATCTGGCAGGCCCCGTCGAGGAGGCTGTACTCGGTGTGGAGGTGGAGGTGGACGAACTCGGGCTTGCTCATTCCCACTCGATCGTGGACGGGGGCTTGCTGGAGACGTCGTAGACGACCCGGTTCACCCCCCGGACCTCGTTGACGACCCGGTTCGAGACGCGGGCGAGGAGGTCGTAGGGGAGGCGCGCCCAGTCGGCGGTCATCCCGTCCAGCGACTCCACCGCCCGGATCGCGATCGTGTACTGGTAGGTGCGGTCGTCCCCCATCACCCCCACCGAGCGGACGGGGAGGAGGACGGCGAAGGACTGCCAGAGGGAGCGGTAGAGCCCGGCCGCCCTCACCTCCTCGGCGAGCACACGGTCGGCCTCCCGGAGGAGGTCGAGCCGGTCACGGACGACCGGCCCGAGGCAGCGCACGGCGAGGCCCGGTCCCGGGAAGGGCTGGCGGTGGACGAACTCCTCGTCGAGGCCCAGCTCCCGCCCCACCCGGCGGACCTCGTCCTTGAACAGCTCGCGCAGCGGCTCGACGAGCTTGAACTTCAGGGCCTTCGGGAGCCCCCCCACGTTGTGGTGGCTCTTGATCACCGCGGAGGGGCCCCGGACCGACGTGGACTCGATCACGTCGGGGTAGAGGGTGCCCTGGGCGAGGAAGCCCGCCTTCCCCACCTTCCTCGCCGAGGCCTTGAAGACCTCGATGAACTCCCGCCCGATGATCTTGCGCTTGCGCTCGGGGTCGGCGACCCCCCGGAGGCGGGCGAGGAAGCGCCGCGACGCGTCGACGAAGACCACCTTCAGGCGCAGCCGCTCCCCGAAGCGCCGGCGGACCTGGGCCGCCTCGTCCTTGCGGAGGAGGCCGTTGTCCACGAACACGCAGGTCAGCCGGTCGCCGATCGCCCGGTGGACGAGGAGCGCGGCCACCGCCGAGTCCACCCCCCCGGACAGCGCGCAGATCACCCGGCCGTCCCCCACCGTGTCGCGGATCCGTCCCACCGCCTCCTCGATGAAGGACGACGCGTTCCAGTCGCGCCGGCAGCCGCAGACGTCCAGGAAGTTGCCGAGGACGGTCGTCCCCTCCTCGGTGTGGACGACCTCGGGGTGGAACAGGAGGCCGAAGAGCCGCCGGTCGGGCGCCTCGATCGCGGCCACCGGGTTCGTGCCGCTCGAGCCCACCACCGTGAACCCGTCGGGGGGGCGGAGGATCGAATCGCCGTGGCTCATCCACACGCGCGTCGAGGGCGAGAGGCCCTTCAGGAGGAGGCCTCCCCGGCGCTCGAACTGCGCGGGCCCGTACTCCCGGCGGTCGGCGCGGCGGACCTCCCCCTCGAGGAGGTGGCTCATGAGCTGCATGCCGTAGCACACCCCGAGCACGGGGACTCCCAGCTCGAACACCCCCCGGTCGCAGCGGGGGGCCCCCTTGTCGTGGACGCTGTCCGGGCCGCCGGAGAGGACGATCCCCCGGGGCCGCCGCGCCGCGAGGGCGGCCCGCCGGGTCCCCGGGGGCAGGATCTCCGAGTAGACCTGCAGCTCGCGGAGCCGCCGGGCGATGAGCTGGGTGTACTGCGAGCCGAAGTCGAGGATGAGGATCGTGTCGCGGTCCATGGACCTCCCGGTGGCGCGGGATTATACCCACCCCCCCGGACAGGGGAGGTCCGGCCCGGCCACCGGCCCCGTCGAGGCTCGATGGTATAGTGCCGCCTCGCTCGTGAAGCGCCTCGCCCCGACGCTCCTCCTCTCTTCGTGCGCGCTCGCCGCCGGCTGCGGAGGTGTCCGCGGGCCGGCCCCCCCCGCGGTCTTCCCCATGAGCCCGCTGTGGGCGACCCCGGTGAGCGACTTCGTCGAGGGCACGCTCGCCACCGACGGCCGGCGGCTGTTCGCCCTCACCCGGGACGGTGTCGTCCACGCCCTCGATCCCGAGACCGGTCAGGTCCTCTGGCGGTCCGAGCAGCGCTCGGGCACCCTGGCCGCCGGGGCGGCCGGCCTGTTCGTCCGCCTGGTGGACGGCACGGTCAAGAGGCTCGCCGGCGCCCGGGGGACCGTCCGCTGGGAGGCCGCCTCCGGCATCGTGGGCGACCTCCCCCCGGTGCTCGACGGCGACCGGGTGCTCGTGGCCGGCCGGGGAATGGCCGCCCTCGACGCCGCCACCGGCCGGGTGCTCTGGGCCGCCCCCACCGATCCCGCCGTGACCGCCCTCCCCGTGGTCGTGGGGGCCCGGCTCTTCGCCGGGGAGGAGGACGGGACCCTCCGGTGCCGGGACCGGGCCACCGGACTCTCCCTCTGGACCCTTCGCACCGGCTCCACCCTCCTCGCCCCGGCGCTCCCCGACCCCGAGCGCCGGCGCCTCTACCTGGGGACCACGGACCGGCGCATCCTCGAGGTGGAGCTGGAGAAGGGACGTCCGGGCTGGGCCTGGAAGGTCGGAGCGGACGTCGAGGCCCCGGGGCTCATCCACGGGGACCGGGTGCTCTTCGCCTGCTTCGACGCCGTGCTCTACGCGATCGACCGGGGCAACGGCCACCTCGTCTGGCGGGCCCCCCTCCCCTCGCGTCCGCTGTCCGGGCCCCTCCTCTCCGGGACGACCGTCCTCGTCGCCTGCCACGAGAACGACCTCGTCGGATTCGACGTGAAGACGGGCCGGCCGGTGGGAGCCCTGCGCACCCCCGCCCGCATCGGCACCGCCCCCCTCCTCCTCGACGGGCGAGTGTTCCTCGGTCTCCGGGACCGGACGGTGGTCGGCCTCGCGCTGGCCGGCCCGGAGGCGGAGCCCGCTCCCGCCCCGTGAAGCGCCCCCCGCTATTGACAACCGTCGCCCCCCCGGTAAGACTACGGCCGGTCACGATCGGCATCGAATCGCACCAACCCGTGGCGATCCCGACATTCAAGGAGTCTCCGAGATGATCTTCCGCAAGCCCCTCGCCCTCGTGGCCGTCGCCACGTCCGCCCTCCTCGCCTGCGGCGGCGGAAGCGAGCCCACCGAGTCCGCCCCGGCCGCCTCCGAGGACAAGGCCTCCGTGGCCGCCGCCGCCACCGGCACCGCCGCGATCAGCGGCAAGATCACCTACGAAGGCGAGCCTCCCGCCCCCGAGAGGGTCCGCCTGAACGCGGACCCCAAGTGCGCGGCCATGCACAAGGAGGGGCTGCAGCGCTGGCAGCTCCACGTCACGGACGGCGGCCTCGCCGACGTCCTCGTCTACGTGAAGAGCGGGATCCAGGGGAGCTACCCGGCTCCCGCGGAGCCCGCCCTCCTCGACCAGAAGGGCTGCGACTACACCCCCCACATGCTGGTCATGCGGGCCGGGCAGCCCCTCAAGATCCGGAACAGCGACGACACCCTCCACAACATCCACCCGCGGCCCCAGGTCAACGCCGAGTTCAACATCGGCCAGCCCCGGCAGGGGATGGAGTCCACCAAGAGCTTCGACAAGCCCGAGGTCATGATCCCGGTGGGGTGCGACGTCCATCCCTGGATGCGGGCCTACATCTCCGTCTTCGCCCACCCCTTCTACGCGGTGAGCACGGGGGACGGCTCCTTCGAGATCAAGGGCCTGCCCGCCGGCGACTACGAGGTCGAGGCCCACCACGGCCGGCTGAAGAGCCAGGCCCAGAAGGTCACCGTGAAGGACGGGGAGACGGCCAGCCTGACCTTCGCCTTCACGAGCTGACGGACGGCGGGAGGGTCGCCGGCTCCCCCCCGGCCCTCCCACCCCCGCGACCGATGGGCACTAGAGCGATTCCCGCGGTGAGGGCGTGAGCAGCCCGGCCCTCGTCGAGAGCCGGAGCCTCCTCGCCGACTACGCGGAGCTGACGAAGCCGCGCATCACCCTCATGGTGGTGTTCACCACCCTCGTGGGCTTCGTCTCCGCGACGGTGGGCCCGGTGTCCCTCCCCGCCCTCGTGGCCGCCCTCGTGGGGACGGGCCTCGTGGCCGCGGGGGCGAGCGCGCTCAACATGCTCCTCGAGCGCGACACCGACGCCCTCATGCGCCGCACCCGCGGCCGGCCCCTCCCGGCCGGCCGGGTCCGCCCGGCCGAGGCCCTGGCCTTCGGGCTGGCCCTGAGCGCCCTCGGGTTCGCCGAGCTGCTCTGGCGCTCCGGCCCCCTCGCGGCGGAGGTGGCCCTCGCGACCTGGGCGAGCTACCTCTTCGTCTACACGCCCCTCAAGCGGCGCACGTCGTTCTCGACGCTCGTGGGCGCGGTCCCGGGGGCGCTGCCTCCGGTGATCGGCTGGGCGGCCGCCCGCCAATCCCTCGAGGGGGGCGCCTTCGTCCTCTTCGCGATCCTCTTCCTCTGGCAGATCCCCCACTTCCTCGCGATCGCCTGGATCTACCGGGACGACTACGCGCGGGCGGGCCTTCCCATGCTGCCCGTCCTCGACCGGCGCGGCCACCTCACCGGCCGGCAGGCCGTGGTCAACAGCCTGGCCCTCCTCCTGGTCAGCTTCGCCCCGGTGGCGGCGGGGCTGGCCGGCGGGGTGTACCTCGCGGGGGCGGCCCTCCTCGGCCTCGCCCTCACCGGCTTCGCCACGAACCTCGCCCTCTCCCGCGACCAGCCCGCCGCCCGCGCGCTCTTCCTCGCGTCCGTCCTCTACCTGCCCGCGCTGTGCGGCCTCCTCCTCGCGGCCCGCTGGTGATGGGGCCCATGGTTGACCGCGCTCCGATTCCTGCGGTAGTGTTCGCGCCATCATACGCAGGGTTCCCATCTCCTCTTCCCTCCATCTCGACGGCAAGGAGAGGTGTCCCGAGGACCGCGCCCGAAGGGGGCGGCCGGTCCGCTGACTGGTGTCGCACCCTTTGAGCTCGCACTCTTCAGGGAGGACCGGGATGTCGAAGCTGCAGGGCCTGCTCTTCGGCCTGTCGACCCTCGCGCTCGTGGTGGTCGGGGTCTTTCTCTTCACAAAGCCCTGGATGCCTCCGCTGAAGTCGGACCGGGGCGGGATCGACGACGCGATCTGGCTCTCCCTGGTGGTGACCGGGGTGGTGTTCGTGGCGACCAACCTGATGCTCGCCTGGTTCGGGTGGCGCTACCAGGACGCCCCGGGGGCGAAGTCCGCTTACTGGCACGACGACCCGCGGCTCGAGTGGGGCTGGACCCTCGCCACCGCGGTGGTGATGTTCTTCTTCCTGTTCAAGGCCCTCGGCCTGTGGGCCCAGGTGACCTCGCCCGCTCCCGCCGACGCCTACGTGGTGGAGGTCACCGGCCAGCAGTTCGCCTGGAACGTCCGCTACCCGGGCCCCGACGGGGTCTTCGGCCGGACCGACTCCCGGCTCGTCAACCCCGGGGCCTTCAACTTCATCGGTCTCGACCCGGACGACCCCGCGGCCCGGGACGACCTGACGATGCAGAACCAGCTCTTCCTCCCCGAGGGCCGCCCGGTCCGGGTGCGCCTCCGCTCCCTGGACGTCATCCACAGCTTCTACCTGCCGGAGTTCCGGGTGAAGCAGGACGCGATGCCGGGGATGACGGTCGAGACCTGGTTCGTCCCCAAGGAGGCCGGGACCTGGGAGATCGCCTGCGCCGAGCACTGCGGCCTCGGCCACTACCGGATGCGGGGGGTGATGACGATCGTCCCCCCCGGAGAGCTGGACGCCCGGATCAGGGAAGCGACGGCGGAGTAGAGGAGGAGAGATGGCCCAGTCGACCGCCGCCCACACCCACGAGGCCCACGGCCACGAGGCGCCCCGGTCCTTCATCTTCAAGTACGTCTTCTCGAAGGACCACAAGGTCATCGGGATCCAGTACTACGTCACCGCGATGCTCATGGCCTGGGTGGCCGGCCTCCTCGCCATGCTCATCCGCCTGCAGCTCGCCTGGCCCGAGAAGACCTGGCCCGGGCTCGGCCGGTTCCTGAGCGCCGGCTTCACCGACGGGGTCATGAACCCCGAGTTCTACGCGATGCTGTTCACGATGCACGGCACGATCATGGTCTTCTTCGTGCTGTCCACCGCCCCGGTGAGCGGCTTCGGGAACCTCCTGATCCCCCTGCAGTGCGGGGCCCGGGACATGGCCTTCCCGTTCCTGAACGCGCTCAGCTACTGGACCTTCCTCCCCGGGTGCGTGGTGATCCTCGCCTCCTTCTTCGTGGGGGCGGGGGCGGCGGCCGGCGGCTGGACCTCCTATCCCCCGCTCTCCGCGCTGCCCGGCACGATCCCCGGCTCCCAGGCGGGCCAGACCCTCTGGATCGTCGGGATGGTCTTCTTCATCGCCTCCTTCACCATGGGCGGGCTCAACTTCCTCACCACGATCCTCAACCTGCGCACGAAGGGCCTCTCCCTGATGCGGCTGCCCCTCACGATGTGGTCGATGATGCTGGTGGCGATCCTCGGCCTCCTCGCCTTCCCCGCCCTCACCGGGGCCAGCCTGATGCTGATCTTCGACCGGCACTTCGGGACGAGCTTCTTCCTCCCCGCCGGCCTCGTGGTCTCCGGCCAGGCCCTCGTCGGCCCCGACGGGGCCCCCCTCCACCAGGGAGGCTCCCCGCTCCTCTGGCAGCACCTCTTCTGGTTCCTCGGCCACCCCGAGGTCTACATCCTGATGCTGCCCGCCCTCGGCTTCACCTCGGACATCATCGCGACCTTCGCCCGCAAGCCGATCTTCGGCTACAAGACCATGGCGGCGGCGATGGTCGCGATCGCGGGCCTCAGCTTCGTGGTCTGGGGCCACCACATGTTCGTCTCCGGGATGAGCCCGTACCTGGGGATGGCCTTCGCGGTGGGGACCATGCTGATCGCCGTCCCCTCGGCGGTGAAGGTCTTCAACTGGCTGGCCACCCTCTGGAAGTCGCGGATCACCTACCGGACCCCGATGCTGTGGGCGATGGGGGTCGTCTCCCTGTTCATCAGCGGGGGCCTCTCCGGGATCCTCCTCGGCCAGAGCGCGGTCGACATCCCGCTCCACGACACCTACTTCGTGGTCGCCCACTTCCACCTGATCATGGCGGGGGCCGCCCTCTTCGGGGTCTTCGGGGCGACCGCCTACTGGTTCCCCAAGATGTTCGGCCGGATGATGAACGAGACCCTGGGGAAGCTCCACTTCTGGCTGACCTTCGTGGCCTACTACTGCGTATTCTTCCCGATGCACTACACGGGCCTCGCCGGGCACATGCGCCGGATCTACGACCCCTACCAGTACGAGTTCCTGAAGGCCCTCCAGCCGATCAACCAGTTCATCACCGTGGCCGCCTTCGTCCTCGGCGCCGCCCAGCTCATCTTCCTCGTCAACTTCCTGTGGAGTGCTCTCCGGGGGCAGAAGGCCGGGGAGAACCCCTGGCAGGCCAACGGCCTCGAGTGGACGACCCCCTCCCCGCCTCCCCACGGCAACTGGCCGGACGAGATCCCGGAGGTGCACCGCTCCCCGTACGACTACAGCGTCCCCGGCGTCGAGGCCGACCACGTGATGCAGACCGACCCCGCCCCCGTTGGCGAGCGGGCTCCCCACCATGCCGGCTGACGTCCTCGAGAAGACCCCCACCTTCTCCGGGCCCGGGGGGGGCGCCGGCGGAGGAGGCGAGCGTCCGGGAGGAGGCCCCGGGCCCTCCGGGGACGGCGCGCCGGGGATCCTCGGCGATCCCGCCGCGTTCGCGCTGTGGGCGTTCCTGGGGACGGTGTCGATGCTCTTCCTGGGCTTCACGAGCGCCTACATCCTGCGCCGGGCCTCCGCGGACTGGCGGCCCCTCGCCGCTCCTCCCGTCCTCTGGCTGAACACGGCCCTCCTCGCCGCGAGCAGCGTCAGCCTCGAGGCGGCCCGCCGGCGCCTGCGGGGGTGGGACCTCCCGGCGAGCGAGCGCTGGCTGCTCGCCACCGGCCTCCTCGGCCTGCTGTTCGTGGCCGGCCAGTACGCCGGCTGGCGGCAGCTCGCGGCCCGGGGGGTCTTCCTGGCGTCGAACCCCCACAGCTCGTTCTTCTACGTGCTGACCGGGGTCCACGCCGTCCATCTCCTGGGCGGCCTCGCCTGGTTCGTCGCCGCCCGGCGCCGCCTGCGGCGCCTCGCCTACGCGCCCGGGGAGGACGGCCTCCGGCTCTTCGCCACCTACTGGCACTTCCTGGGGGCCCTCTGGGCCTACCTGCTCGTCCTGCTCTTCGTCCTGTGACCGCCTCGAGGAGGAGATGATGCACGACGCCGCCGTGATGGAGTCCCACTGGGGCGGAGGCGCCGCGCCCTTCGGGGCGAGCTGGCAGAAGACGATGATGTGGATCTTCATCGTCACCGACGCCCTGCTCTTCTCGGGCCTGCTGTGCGGCTACGGCTTCCTCCGCATGGCGAGCCCCGCCCCCTGGCCCGGCCCCTCGGACGGCCCCTTCGCGATCCCCTTCATCGCCCTCATGACCTTCATCCTCATCACCTCCAGCGCGACCATGGGCTCCGCGGTGGGGGCGTCCAAGCTCGGCGACCACCGGGCGACCCTCCGGTTCCTGATCCTGACCATCGTGGGGGGGGCGGCCTTCCTGGGCTGCCAGGCCTACGAGTGGGCCCACGTGATCCACGAGGGCCAGGCCCTCACGAACCACGCGAAGGGGGCCCCCTTCCTCGCGAACCCCTGGGGCCCCCCCCAGTACGGACAGTCCTTCTTCGTCCTCACCGGCTTCCACGGCTCCCACGTCCTCTCGGGCCTCGTGATCCTGATCGTGACCGCGATCCGGACCGCCCTCGGCAAGACCCCCGCCCAGAACATCGAGATGGCCGGGCTCTACTGGCACTTCGTGGACCTCGTCTGGGTCTTCATCTTCACCCTGTTCTACCTGATCTAGAGAGGAGGACGCGATGAGCGACCACGCGCATCCCTACCGCGTCTACTGGATCACCTGGGCCTTCCTCCTCCTGGTGACGGTGGCCATGCTCGCGGCCGAGGCCTTCCACATGCCGCGCTGGTTCCTCGTCCCGTTCCTCCTCGCCTTCATGATGCTGAAGGCGGTGATGATCGGGGGGAACTTCATGCACCTCCGCTTCGAGAAGCGGAACCTCGCGTTCATGGTCTTCGCGGGGATCATGGTCACCTCCCTCATCCTCTTCCTCTACATCGCCCCGGAGAGCCGCCACGTGCTCGACCGGACGGTGCGATGAGCGGGGGGGCGCGGGCGGCCGCGCTGGTCCTGCTCGCCCTCGGGCTGGTCACGGCCGGGGAGCCCCTCCTCGCCCAGTGCGCGATGTGCAAGGCCACCGTCGTCCAGTCCCCCGAGGGGCGCCGGGTGGCCGAGAGCCTGAACGCGGCGATCCTGCTGTTGCTCGCCGCCCCCTACCTCGTCTTCGGCACGGTCGCCGCCGTCCTCCTGCGGCCCCGGATCGCTCCCCTCCTCGGGCGGGTCGCGCGCCTCCTGTTCCTGCCCCGCTGACCGCCCGGCCCCTCCCCGCCCCCCGGGCTCCATGGGCCTCTCCGACCTGCCCGCCGTCAACGCGAGCCTGAACGCGGCGAGCGCCTCCTTCCTCCTCGCGGGCTGGCTCCTCGTCCGGGCCGGGCGGCGCACCGCCCATCGGAACTGCATGCTGGCGGCGCTCGCCTGCTCCACCCTCTTCCTGGCCTCGTACCTCGTGTACCACTTCCACGTCGGCTCGGTGCGCTTCACCGGGCAGGGGGCGATCCGCGCCGTCTACTTCGCGATCCTGACCAGCCACACCATCCTCGCGGTCGCGATCGTGCCCCTCGTGGCCACGACGGTGGTCCGGGCCTGGCGGGCGCGCTTCGAGGCCCACCGCCGGATCGCGCGGGTGACGCTCCCGCTCTGGGCCTACGTCTCCGTGACCGGGGTCGCGATCTACTGGATGCTGTACCGGATGTAGCGCCGCGGCCCCGGAGGACGGGCCCGTCGCCTGCCGGGGACAGGCCGGCCGTCGAAGTCGCTGCGCACGAACGAGATCCGACCGGCATCGCCCGTGCACGGCCGTTGACCGTGCGACGAGAGCGGGGCTACCATCGCCCGATGTCCGTCGGGGACGCCTGCCTCCGCCTTCTCGCCGTCGCGCTGCTCCTCGTCGACGCGGCGGCCGCCTCGGGCGCGGAGGACCTCCCGGGCCGCCTGCGCCAGGTGGAGCGGGCGTTCCGGGACGGCGACGCGACGACCCTCCGGTTGTCCATCGTGACCGACGGCAAGGTGCGGGTGGGGCTCCGGGACATGACGGACGGCCAGGGCTGGTACTCCCCCGGCCAGCTCCAGGTCCTGTTCGCGCGCGTCTTCGCCGAGCACGTGACCCGCGAGATCGCCTTCGGCCCCGAGGGCGTCGTCGAGCCCACGCCGGGCACCGCGTTCGCGCGCGGGCGCTGGGTACGCCGCGCCCGGGGCGGGGGGCCCGAGGTCGTCGACACGGTGGTGCTCACCCTGCGCGAGCAGGGCGGCGACTGGCGGGTGATCGAGATCCGCACCGCGCGGTGAGCACGGCACGCCGGTCCCTCCCGGCCTGGGCCGCCGCGGCCGCCGCCGCCGGCCTCCTCGCGGCCGGGGGGGCGGCCCACGTCCGCCTCGCGGCCGCCCGCGCCCCCGCGGACAGCGACCGGCTCGTCGGCCGGCTCGACGCGGCCGAGGCCCGTCTCCGGGCGCTCGGGGCACGGCTCCAGCACGCGGCCGACCGGGGGGCCAGCCTCCCGGACCTTCGTCCCGCCCTCGCGGGAAGCCCGGCCGGCCTGGTGCGCCTCTTCGCCGCTCTCGAGGCCCTCGTCCCTCCGCACGAGGCGGCCGCGATGGCCGTCCACGTCCCCCCCCTGCAGACCGTCGCCTGGACCGGCCGTGGCCTCGACCTGCGCGGCCTCGAGGGGATCGCCGCGGAGAGGGGGGTGCGGGTCCTGGCGGGAAGCGTCACCACCACCCTGGTCGCGACCGCCCCGGTGCTCCAGGACGGGCGGGCCATCGGCTTCGTGACGGCCGGCCTCCCCGTCCAGGTGCGCCGCAACATCCGCAACCAGTACCTCTCCGACTACGACCTGGTCGCCGGGCCCGACCCCGGCCTCGAGGTCCTCTACGTCGACTCCCGCGACGAGACACCCCCCGGCCCGCCCCCGCCGCGCACCCTCGAAAGGTCGCTGCGGGCCCCCCAGGGCCCGGAGATCGCCCGGGCCCGCGCGGCCCGCGGCGCCCACGATCCGCGGCCCGCTGTCCTGGGCGACGCCTACCGGAGGGGGGTGGTCGCCCTCCTCTGGCTCGCGATCGCCCTCTGGACCGCGCGGGCGCGCGGGCCCCGCCCTCGCTGGCGACTCGCCCTGGGCGTCACCCTCGTCCGGGCGGTCACCCTCGCCCTCGGCTGGCCCGTCCCGGGACCCGCCTCGTCCCTCCTCTCCCCCGACTCGTACGCCTCGACGCTCCTCGGCCCCCTCCTCGCGAGCCCCCTCGACCTCCTCCTCACGTCGCTCTGGACGCAGGTCCTGGCCGGGCTCCTCCTCGCCCGCACCCTCGAACGGCGTCCCGCCCGGTTCCGCCCCCTGCGGGCGCTCGCCGGCGCGCTCGCCGCGAGTCTGCTCCTCGCGGCGACGTTCCTCTGGGTGGCCGACACCTGCGCGAACGGGCCCCTCGACGTGGAGACCGTCGCCCTGTGGCCGCGGAGCGCGGCCCACGCGGTGCTGCAGGGGGGGCTGCTCCTCGTCCTCGGCACCGGGTTCGTGCTCCTGGTCGCCGCGCTGAGCCTCGGGGGCCCCCTGCCGGGGAGCCGGCCCGGCCGGGGAGCGCTCGCGGGCGCGGCCGCGGGGGTCGTGGCCGCCGCCTTCCTGACCTGGCCCCGCGAGGTGGTGAGCCTCCCCCTCGCCCCCGCCCTCCTCCTCCTCGCCCTCGCCGCCGCCGCCGCCCTCACCACGTCACGATGGCTGCCCCGCGTGGGGCGCGCGTCGCCCGAGGGATGGGCCGGGCTGGGGCTGGGGGCGGCCGGCGTCCTCTCCCTGCTCCTCTACGCGAGCCTCGTCCACTTCGGCGAGAAGGGGGTCCGGCTGGAGATCGAGCGAGACCACGCCCCCCTCATCCTGCGCCAGCCCCAGTGGCGGGCCTTCCTGCTGAGGGAGGCTCAGCGCAAGGTCGACACCCTGCGCCTGCTCGAGGAGGTCCCGGAGGGCGCCGCCGCGACCGGCCTCGACGAGCTCGCGTTCGCCACCTGGTCGTTGACCGAGCTGGCCGGGCTCGGGTTCTCGTCCGCGGTCGAGATCCAGGACGCCTCCGGGATCGTGATCAGCCGGTTCGCCCTGAACCTGCCGACCTTCGACGTGGCGGGGCCGCGCCGCCCGCTCCCTCCCGACCCGGAATGGAAGGTCGCCCGCGAGCGGCTCCCCCTCGCGAGCGCGGAGCGGGCGGTCCTCCACGCCCGGCGGCGGCTCTCCTACGGCGGCGAGACCCACGGCGCGGTGCACCTCTACATGGGCGACGACCTCTGGAACCTGCCCTTCGTGCCGGGGCGCGATCCCTACTCGCGGCTCCTCCGGTCCTCGTCCGGCGGGCCCCTCCGGGAGCGCCCGGTGGAGCTGCTCGTCTACGAGCCGGGGGGCCGCAGCGTCTTCAGCTCCGCGGAACGTCCGCCCGCCCTCGTGGCCTCCCTCGCGGAGAGGGTGCGCCGCTCCCCGCGGGGCGTCTGGGCGACCCTGGCGATCGACGGCCGCCTCCACCACACCTTCCTCTTCTCGGACGGCCAGCCGGTGTTCGGCCTCGCCTACCCCCGGCTCGACGCCGGCCGCTACCTGGCCGGCCTCGTCGAGGCCTTCGCCGCCTTCGTCCTCCTCGCCCTCCTCCTCCTCCTCGCCCTGCTCCTCCTGCGCTCGCTCCTCGGCCGCCGCCGGCTCACCCTGGCCTCGCTCCTCTCGGGGGTGCGCCAGCGCTTCACCCTCCGGCTGTTCGTCGCCTTCGTTGCCTCCGCCATCATCCCGGTGGCCGTCCTCGAGGTGGTGGTGCGGCACTTCGTGGCCGACCGCCTCCTCCGGGAGTCCGAGGGGCAGGCCCTCGAGCGGGCGGCGGTGGCCCGCAAGGCGGTGGAGGACTTCGCCTACTACCAGCGGGGAGAGGCGGCCGGCCTCCAGCCGGTGACCGACGCCGCCCTCGTGTGGGTCTCGAGCCTCATCCGCAACGACCTCGACGTCTTCGGTCGCGGGCGGCTCCTCGCCTCGAGCAAGCCCGAGCTGTACGCCTCGGGCCTGCTGCTCCCCCGAGCTCCCGGGGCCGCCTATCGCGCCCTGACCCTCGAGCAGGTCCCGTCGGTCCTCCGCACCGAGCGCATCGGCTCCTTCTCCGCCCAGGTCGTCTCGGTGCCGGTGCGGCTCTCCCCCCTCGAGACCGGCATCCTCTCGATCCCCCTCGCCCTCCGGCAGCGGGAGGTCCAGGCCACCCTCGAGGACCTCGACCGCAACATCCGGCTCGCCTCGGTGGGCTTCCTCCTCTTCGCGGCCGCCCTCGCCCACTCGATGTCGCGGCGCATCTCGGGGCCGATCCGGGACCTCACGCGGGCCACCCGCCGGGTGGCCGCGGGCGACCTCGGGGCGCGGGTGGGGACGAGCGCGCGGGACGAGCTGCGCGAGCTGGTCGACGCCTTCAACCAGATGGCGGGGGACCTCGACCGCCAGCGCCGGGACCTCGAGCAGAGCAACCGCCTCGCCGCCTGGGCGGAGATGGCCCGCCAGGTGGCCCACGAGGTGAAGAACCCCCTGACCCCGATCCAGCTCTCGGCCGAGCACCTCCGGCGGGTCCGGGCGGACCGGTCGGTCGACTTCGATGCGACGCTCATGGCGTGCACCGACACCATCCTCAAGCAGGTCGCGAAGCTGCGGCGGCTGGTCACCGAGTTCTCGGCCTTCGCCCGGCCCCCCGCCCCGGAGCTGGAGCCCCTCGACCTCGGCACGGTGGTGCGGGCCGCGGTCGAGCCCTACCTCCCCGGGCTGCCCCGGGCGGTGCGCCTCCGGCTGGGGGTGGACGAGCCCATTCCCCCGGTCCGGGTGGACCGGCGGCTGCTGGAGCGCGCGATCCTGAACCTGGTGGAGAACGCCCTCCAGGCGGTCGGCGACCGGGGAGAGGTCGCGGTGACGTTGCGGAGCGGAGCCGGGCGCGTCGAGCTGGAGGTGGCGGACACCGGCCCGGGGATCGACGCCGACGTCCGGAGCCGCGTCTTCCAGCCGTTCTTCTCCACGAAGACGAGCGGCAGCGGACTGGGCCTCGCCCTCGTCAAGAAGATCGCCGAGGACCACGGCGGGGGCGTCGCCCTCGAAGGGGGCGCGGGCGAGGGTCCCACCCGCGCCTGCCTCTGGCTCCCGGTCGACCCGCGCCCCGGGGGACCCGCCGCCCGCGCCCCGGGGGACGAGGACGGCGGAGGATCTCCGGCGGCCCCGGAGGAGGCGGGTGGTTCCCCGGGGGGACGAGGCAGCAGCGGAGGCTCGCTCGGCGGCTGAGGCGACCCTGGCCGCCTCGTCAGCGGACGGTGGGCGGTGGGGAGGGCTTTCGCCAGAGGCGCGCCTCCTGCGCGCGCAGGAAGTCGCGCGCCGCCCGGAGGCGCGCCTGGTCGGACGGCGAGTCCGCGGAGCGGAGGCGCCAGCGGCCCTCGATCTCGAACCAGCGGTCGTAGGCGAGCGAGAGGTAGGAGCGGGCGGTCACCAGCGAGCCCCCGGCCGCCGCCATCGCCACCCGGTGGTGGGCGACGAACTTGACCGGGGGCGGGAGGGTCTCCCCGGCCACGAGGTGGAAGAGGAGGTCGAGCACGTCCTCGTGGCTGAGGAGTCCCTCGAAGGACTGGCCGGCCAGCCGGCCGTCCGGAAGCAGGAGCAGCCCGGGGATTCGGAGCCCCTCCAGGTTGCGGATCCCCAGGGGCTCCGCGTCGCGGAGCCCCTCGATCCCGCTCGTGTCCGCGGTGATCATCACGATCGGCCGCTGGGGCGGGGGCAGGCTCCCGAGCGCGCGGACGAAGGCGTGGACCCAGTGATCGGCGTAGCGGCTCCCCCCGCAGTCGTCGGCCTCGAACGTCAGGCCGTCCACCGGCGGGTAGCGGTAGGGGCGGTGGTTGCTGACCGTGAGCAGGCCGAGGAAGATCGGCCGGCCCGCCCCGACCACCCTGCGGTACCGGCGGAGGGCGACCTCGTAGAGGTGCTCGTCCGGCATCCCCCAGGAGGTCCAATGGTCGTGGGGAAGCCCGTCCACCTCCGGCGTGTTGATCCACCAGCGCGCCCCCGCCGCAGTGAGGAGGCGGTCCCAGTTGTCGAATCGCGGCGAGGCCGGGCAGATCCAGTCGCACTGGTAGCCGAGGGAGCGGAACTCCGGCAGGCGTCCCAGCCGCGTCGCCTCGGGCGAGCGCTGCCCGGGGGGCAGGCCGCCCTCGACCACCGGCAGGCCGGTGAGCAGCGTCCAGAGCGCGGTGTGGGTGGGGAAACCGCTGGCGAAGTAGTTCGGGAAGAAGAGCCCCTCCCCCCGGAGCTCGCTCAACCGGGGCGAGCAGCCACGGTAGCCGAACGACCCCTCGCCGAAGCCGTCGAGGTAGCTGGCGCGCTGCGACTCGAGCAGGACGAGGACGACCGAACGCCCGGGGTAGCGCCCGCGGAGGTTCGCCAGCAACGGGGCCGGTCCCTCCTCCCAGAGGGGCGGACCGACCCGCTGCCGGGCCTCCCGCGCCGCCGCCGCGTCGATGGGAACGCCCTCGGCCTCCACGCGCCGATGCAGGGGGGACCAGGGCGCGCTCGCCTCCTTGAGGTAACGCTCCGCGAGGCGGGGCTCGACGAGGTGGGGATGGGCGACGAGGATCCTCCCCCCGAGCCCCACGAGGAGGACGAGGCGCGCTCCGAGGGTCACGAGAGCCCCCGCGGACCGCCGGCCGAGGGCCCGGCTCGCGAGGAAGAAGCCGCCGAATACCCCCGCGGTCAGCAGCGCCATCGGCAGGGAGACGAGTCCTTCCCGGAGGATCGCCCACGACCCCGGGTCGGCCATCCGGTACTTCAGCTCGTCCCAGGGCAGCGGCTGGCCCTGCTGCAGCACCACCTGGGTCGAGGCGACGTACCAGACGGAGCCGGCCAGCAACGCGGCGAGCGCGGCGAGGCTCAGCGCGTCGCCCGTCCTCCCGCGGGGCAGGCAGAGGGGGGTGAGGGCGGCGAGGGGCAGGAAGCTGTAGGCGGCGGCCAGCCAGGCGTAGGCCAGGGTGAACGGGGAAAGGCCGAACGCCCCTCCCGACACCACGAGCGTCACCGCGCCGATCAGGAGGAGGAAGGCGACCCCCCTCTCCCATCGCCAGCCGCCCGCCCGCTCCTCCCGGGGGCCGACCCCGTGCGCGGTCAGGCCCGCGGCGAGCGCGAGGGCGAGCAACGCGGGGACGCTGAGGGGCGCCGTCACCCCGACCGCGACGGCATAGCTGGCGACCGAGGCGGCGGTGATAGCGGCGAGAGCTTCGAGGGCGACCGCCCTCTCCGCCCACGGACCCTTCGCCGCGGTCAGCAGGGCGAAGGCGGCCCCGACGACCAGGAGGGGGAGGACCCACGGCCCAACCAGGCCGAAGGCGGGGAGCCCGAGCAGGGCGAGGGAGGCGAGGCTCGCCCACGCCGACGATCGAGAGGCAAGGAGCGAACGGACCCTCACTCCTCCGGCCGGGCCCGATGGCGGGCCTCCCCGCCGGAGCCCTCCTCACCCCTGACGATCGACCCCGTCAGCGACTGGTCCGGCCGGTGATCGACGGATGGGTGCGCACGGGCAGCGTGCGCAGGTTCTGCTTCTTGTTGGAGCCCCATTCCGCCGAGCTGTACTTCACGCCCTTGACGTACGCGGACACGTTGACCGGCTTGTCCTTCTGGTCCAGGAACGCGGACTTCGCCTTCGGGAGGTTCCTGGCGTCTGCGACGACCGCGCTCAGCAGCAGGACCGCCAGCACTCCGGCGAGCTTCATCATCTTGCCCTCCCGACAGGGGTTTACACCCCGATCCCGAGAAACGACTCGAACTGAAGGTTAGCCCCTGTCGGCGGTCGGGCGCAAGCGCTTCCCGGGATCGACGGGGGGTGCCCCCAGCCGCACGAAGGCGCCGCGGACCACCTCGAGGGCCTTCTCGGGCAGCTCGTAGCCCCCGAGCTCCTCCGCGGCCACCCAGGCCACGTCCTCGGCATCCGAGCCGGCCCGGGCCTCCCCGGAGACGTACGAGCACGCGTAGTCGAGGATCACGTAGTGACGGGGGACCCGGTCTCCGTCCCGCTCGATCCGCTCGAATACGGTCAGGAGCTCCCCGGGAGCCACCTCCAGCCCGGTCTCCTCGCGCATCTCCCGCACGAGGGCCTGCGCGAGGGTCTCTCCCCGCTCGACGGTGCCGCCCGGGATGACCCAGCGCCCCCGCAGCGGCTCCTTGCCGCGCCGGATGAGGAGCACCCGCCCCTCCCGGATCACCACCCCCCCCACTCCGACCGACGGCCCTTCCGCCTCGCCTCGCCCGGTCAGTGGGCCTCCCCCGTCACCACCGCCGGCGGGGGGTCGCTCCGCCGGCGGACGAGCCCAACCGCGTGGAGGACGGGACCCGAGAGGGTGTAGAGGCAGGAGACGGCGAGGAGCGTGGTCTCGGGATGGACGGCCACGAGCAGGAACAGGAGGGCGATCCCGAGGACGTTGATGTAGCTCCGCCGGCGGCGCAGGTCGATCCCCTTGAACGACCAGTAGCGCAGCGTGCTCACCATCAGGAACGAGAGGACGACCACGACCACGAGGACGAGGAGGGCCGCCGGCCCGCCCGAGAGCGGCTCGGGGAAGAAGTAGACGAGACTGGCCACCTGCCCGGCCGCCGCGGGGATCGGGAGACCGACGAAGTAGCGCGCGTCCACCACGTGCTTCTGGACGTTGAACCGGGCCAGGCGGAGAACCCCGCAGACGACGAACAGGAAGGCGGCCAGCCAGCCCACCCGGGGGAGCGTCTCGAGGGCCCAGCGGAAGGCGAGGAGGGCGGGAGCGACCCCGAAAGAGATCGCGTCCGCCAGGCTGTCGAACTCCGCCCCGAACTCGCTGGCCGTCCCGGTCAGCCGGGCGATCCGCCCGTCGAGGAGGTCGAGCACGATCGCCCCGGCCAAGAGCGGGGCGGCCTCGGCGAACCGGCCCTCGATGGTCTTGACGATCGCCCAGAAGCCCAGGAAGAGGTTCCCGGTGGTGAACAGGCTCGGCAGGATGGAGACGCCGCGACGGAGGTGTCGGGGGCTGTTCACGCTCTCTCCCTCGTGGGTGGGGGGCGACACTCCCCACCGGGACGGGCGCGACGGCGCGCCCCGCCCGTATCATGCTCGTCCCCCGGCCGCCGCGCGAGGGCGCGGCCGGCCTGGAGGGTCCCCGCCCTAGGCCTGGAGGGCCCCCTGACGGTGCTGCCGCGCGATCTCCTGCATCCGGTCCTTCAATTGGAGCTTCTTCTTCTTCAGCGTGACCTCTTCGACTTGCTCCTCGTCGCTCAGGACGGCCTTCTCGAGGAGAAGGCTCAGGCGGCTGTCGTACTCTTGATGCTGCGCCTCCAGCCGACGGTACTCCTCGTTGTGACGGAGGAGTTCGTCCCTGAGCGAGACCGGGTCGTAAGACATCGGCGCCTCCTGTCGCTCTTGTGGTGAGAAGCGTCTTCGGGGTCGAAGGGCATGGCTGGGGAGGGCGGACCGACCGGTTCCCCTCCCCGGGAGCGACGGTAGCACCATCGCCCGGGGGATTTCAAGGCGTCGCCTCACGCCCCTCCCCCGCCACGGGCCGGGTCAGCACGAGGGCGTCCTCCCGCGGGTCGGAGTAGTAGTCGCGGCGGACCGAGACCGACCGGAAACCGAACCGCTCGTAGAGGGCCTGGGCGGCCCGGTTCCCCCGGCGGACCTCCAGGAAGACGCGCTCCGCCCCCCGCCGCCGCCCCTGGCGGAGGGCCCGGGCCAGCAGGAACGACGCGAGCCCCTGCCGCCGCTCCTCGGGCGCGACCGCGAGGTTGACCAGGTGCATCTCGCCCGCCACCACCCGGTAGACGCAGTAGGCGACGATCCCCCGCGCGGGCTCGGCCCGCCTCGCCGGAGACCGCACGACGAGCACCTGGCCCCGCGACAGGTCCTCCACCTCCTCGCGGAAGCTCCGGGCGTTCCAGGGGTGGGTGTGGCATCGGGCCTCCAGGTCCACGAGGGCCGGGACGTCCTCCTCTTCCGCGGCCTCGAGGACGAGGGACGGCCCGGTCACGGCTTGCGGACGTCGGCCGGCCGGAGGTAGAGCGGTCGCAGGGCGTCGGGAGGACCGCCCTCCCCCGCCGCGAGGCGCGGAGCGGCCTCCCGGGCCAGGGTCACGGCCAGCCACGGCTCCACCGGGGGGAAGAGCGCGTCCGGCCGAACCTCGAGGATCCGCTCGCGGAACCGCTCCGCGCCGTCTCCCACGCAGGCCACCGGGCCCCCGAGCCCGTCGAACACCCGCTCCACCGGCGAGACCCGCGGCTCGCCCCGGGGGCGCCCCGCGGCGTCGTAGACCCCCGAGTACACCTCGTCCCGGAAGGCGTCGACGAGGGCCACCACCGACGTGGCGGCGGCGGTGCCCCGGGCGAGGGCGGCGAGGGCGTCGAGGGCGCTCAGGCCCAGGCACGGGCGGGAAGCGGCCAGGGCGAGCCCCTGGATCGTGCTCAGGCCGACCCGCACCCCGGTGAAGGAGCCGGGCCCGGTGGCCACCACCCATGCGTCCACGTCGGCGGGGCCGAGGCCGAGGCCCTCGACCGCGAGCCCGATCGCGCGGAGGAGCCAGCGGGAATGGCGGTCGGCCGCGACGAGGCGCACCTCGGCCCGGGGGCTCCCGCCCTCCACGAGGGCGACGCTCCCCCGGGGGGTCGTCGTGTCCACGGCCAGGATGCGCATAGAGGAAGAGCCCGCCCGCGGACCCGAGCGGGCGGGACTCCTAGCTTATACTTCGGGGCTTGACCTTGTCCCTTCCCCTCGTCCAGACCCCCGCGATGCAGCAGTACCACCGGATGAAGGCGGAGCACCCGGACGCGCTCCTCTTCTTCCGCATGGGGGACTTCTACGAGCTGTTCTTCGAGGACGCCCTCGCGGCCGCCCCCGCCCTCGAGATCGCCCTCACCTCCCGCTCCAAGGACAAGGACGGCAACGCGATCCCCATGTGCGGCGTCCCCCACCACGCCGCCTCCGCCTACGTCGCCCGCCTCGTCCGGCAGGGCTTCCGGGTGGCGCTGTGCGAGCAGATGGAGGACCCGCGCTCCGCCAAGGGAGTGGTCAAGCGGGAGGTCGTCCGGGTCATCACCCCCGGGACCCAGCTCGAGGCGGCGGCCCTCGCGGCCTCCGAGACCTCCTACGTCCTCGCGATCGAGCCCGGCCCGGCCAGCCTGGGCGCGGCCTGGCTCGAGCCGACCACCGGCGAGTTCTTCGTGGCGGAGTGGGAGGGCCCCGGCCGCTGGGAGCGGCTGCGGGACGAGGTGGGGGCCACCGCCCCCCGGGAGATCCTGCTGCGGGCAGGGGCCGAGCTGCCGTCCTGGCTCACCGAGCCCGCCCAGCCCGAAGCCGGCATCCCCCGGTCCACCCTCGAGGACCGCTGGCTCGAGCCGGCGAGCGCCCGGCGGGAGCTGCTCGCCCAGTTCGGGGTCGCCACCCTCGAGGCCTTCGGCTGCGAGGGCCTCCCCCGGGCGGTGGCCGCGGCGGGAGCGGCCCTCCGCTACGTGCGGGAGACCCAGAAGCGGGACCTGACCCACGTGACCGGCCTCCACACCCGGAGCAGCCAGGACGCCCTCGTCATCGACGGGCTGACCCGGCGGAACCTCGAGCTGGTGGAGAGCCTGGCCGACGGGGCCCGGCGGGGGACGCTCCTCGACGTGCTCGACGAGACCCGCACCGCGATGGGGGGCCGCCTCCTCCGCGACTGGATCCTCCGTCCCCTCGTGGAGCTGGAGCGCATCCAGGACCGGCTGGACGCGGTCGAGGAGCTGGCCTTCCGCACGGTGGAGCGCGGCCGCCTCCAGGAGGCCCTCGCGGGGATCCAGGACATGGACCGGATCCTCGGGCGGGTCACCCTCGGCACCGCGAGCCCGCGCGACCTCGGGGCCCTCGCCGCCTCGCTGCGCGCCGCCGCGACCGTGCCCGACCTCCTGACCGAGCTCCTCGCCCCCCTGGTGCGCTCCGTGGTCAAGGACCTCGACCCCCCCACGGACCTCGCGGCCGCGGTGGAGGCCACGCTGGTGGACGCCCCTCCGGCCAGCGTCCGGGAAGGCGGCCTCGTCCGGGACGGGGTCGACCCCGAGCTGGACGAGCTGCGGGCCCAGAGCCGGGGGGGCCGCACCACGATCGCCGCCATCGAGGAGCGCGAGCGGGCCCGGACGGGGATCGCCTCGCTGAAGGTCCGCTTCAACCGGGTCTTCGGCTACTACATCGAGGTCAGCCGGTCGAACCTCTCCCTCGTCCCCTCCGACTACGTGCGCAAGCAGACGATCGCCGGGGGCGAGCGCTTCGTCACCCCCGAGCTGAAGGAGTACGAGGACCGGATCCTCCGCGCCGACGAGCGGATCCTCGAGCGGGAGGCCCGGATCTTCGAGGAGCTCCGCGCCCGGGCCGCCGCCGAGGCCCGGCGCCTCCAGCAGACCTCCCGGGCGGCGGCCGCCCTCGACGTCCTCGCCTCCCTCGCGAGCGCGGCCTGCCGCCACGACTACGTCAAGCCCCGCGTCTCCCGGGGCGACGAGATCCACTACCGGGAGGGACGCCACCCGGTGATGGAGCGGGTCCTCCCCGAGCCCTTCGTCGCCAACGACCTGCGGATGGGCGACGAGGAGCCCCGGCTCTTCATCCTCACCGGGCCCAACATGGGGGGCAAGTCCACCCTCCTGCGCCAGACCGCCCTCGTGGTCCTGATGGCCCAGATGGGCAGCTTCGTGCCCGCCCGGGAGGCGAAGGTCGGCCTCGTGGACCGCATCTTCACCCGGGTCGGGGCCTCGGACCAGATCCTGCGCGGGCAGTCCACGTTCATGGTGGAGATGCAGGAGACCGCCCACATCCTGCGCCACGCCACCCGGCGGAGCCTCGTCCTCCTCGACGAGATCGGGCGGGGGACCGCCACCTTCGACGGCCTGTCGCTCGCCTGGGCGGTCGCCGAGCAGCTCGCCCGGGACGCCCAGGGGCCGAAGACGATCTTCGCGACCCACTACCACGAGCTGGTGGACCTCGCCTCGGACCTCCCCGCGGTGGGCAACCTCCACGTGACCGCCCGGGAGTGGCAGGACTCGGTGGTCTTCCTCCACAAGGTCGAGCCGGGCGGCTCCGACCGTTCCTTCGGCATCCAGGTCGCGCGCCTGGCCGGCCTGCCCGCCTCGGTGGTGGTGCGGGCCCAGGAGATCCTGAGGAACCTCGAGCGGACCGAGTTCGACCGCGAGGGCCGGCCCCGCCTCGCCCATTCCGGGGACGCTCCCCCCGCCCCGGGGGGCCGCCAGCTCCCGCTCTTCTCGGGCCAGGACGAGGCCGTCCTCGAGGAGCTCCGCCAGGCCGACCCCGACCGCCTCACCCCCCTGGAGGCCCTCGCCCTCCTGGCCGAGCTCCGGCGCCGACTGGGTTAGACTATCCGGGCATGACGCTCCGGAGCGATCCCCTGAAGGAGCTGCTCGAGCTGCAGGACCGGATGAACCGGCTGTTCGAGGCCAGCCTCACCCGGGAGCGTCTCGACGAGATTGGATTGCCCGCCCCCGGCTGGTCGCCCGCCGCCGACGTCTACGAGACCGCCGACTCCTTCCTGATCGAGGTGGAGCTGGCCGGGCTCGACAAGGACGACGTCGAGCTGCACGTGCAGGGCGACGAGCTGACCGTCCGGGGCCAGCGGGAGATGAAGGGGGCCCGCCCCGACTGCTTCCACCGGATGGAGCGCCGCCACGGCCCCTTCTCCCGCACCTTCGCCCTCCCCGCCGAGGTGGACGGCGACCACGTCACCGCCGAGTTCCGCGACGGCCTCCTGCGCCTGGATCTCCCCAAGGCCCGCCCGCGGGGCTCGTGGCGCGTGCGGGTGGAGCGCTCCGACTAGTCAGTCAGCGGTCACGTTGGAACCGAGGGCGTGCGCAGGGGTGCCCGGAGCGCGCGACTGGTTGGTGAACGCCGGTATCGCCCGCGTTTCCAGGCCATCGCGGGCGATCAGGCGGGAGCGCGCGGAGCGGCACCCCGAGAGCGCGCCTCCGAAGCTGCCGTTACAGGCCACCAGCTCAGTCGAAGCTCTTCTCGAAGTCGGGCTGGAGGACGATCTCCTTCCCCTCGATCCGGATCAGGGCCTGGCGCTCGAGGTCCTTGAGCATCCGGGTGACGGTCTCCCGGGTGGTGCCGATGCGGTTGGCGATCTCCTGGTGGGTGGCCCGGCGGAAGGCGATCCGGCCGTCCTTGAGCCGGCGCCCCTCCTCCTTGGCCATGTCCAGGATGACCCGGGCCACCCGGCCGTAGACGTCGAGGAGGGCCAGGGTCGAGATCTGGTGGTTGGCCCGCCGGAGGCGGGCGGTGAGGATCTTGATCAGGGCGGTGCTGATCCCCGGGTTGTCCCCGATCGTGTTCTGGAAGTCGGTCCGATGGAGGGACAGCAGCTCGGTGTCCTCCACCGCGATCGCGGTGGCCGAGCGGGGCTCGTTGTCGAGGAGGGCCATCTCCCCGAAGAAGTCGCCGGGGCCGAGGACGCTCAGGATGATCTCCCGTCCGTCGTCCCCGAGGATCGTGACCTTGATGCGGCCCTGGACGATCGTGAAGAAGAAGTCCCCTTCCTCGTTCTCGAAGAAGACCACGGTGTCCTTAGGGTACCGCCTCCGGGTGGCGAGGCGGGCAAGGCCCACGATGTCCGGGTCGCTCAGCTCGGAGAAGAGCGGCACCGACCTCAGGAGCTCGCGCTCGTCCATGGCGGCCTCCACGGTGATTCGGATGGTACAGCATATCCGGACCGCGGGTGAGGGGGGACTCTCCCCCGCCCCCCCGGCGACAAACCCCTTCAGGGGCCCACGAGGCGGGCGAGGGCCTCCACCACGTCGACGGCTTCCCGCCCGGGAACGGGGCGCCAGGGCTCGAAGGCCCCGCTCGGACCCAGATCCATGAGCCCCGCCCCCACCACCCGCGCCACCTGGTCGTAGAGCAGGTGGGTGGGGGCCATGTCGGCGGGCCGGGGGCCCGGCGAGGGGGGCCAGCGGAGGAGGTCGAGCACGCGGCCCACCGCCCGGGCCACGTCGCCCCGGCGCACGGTCGCGCCGGGCTGGAAGGTGTGGTTCGGGTAGACGTCGAGGATGTCGAGGGCGAGGACGGTCGCGATGTGCTCCCGCGCCCAGGAGCCCGAGATGTCCACCGCGACCCGGGGCTCCCTCTGCGTCACCCGGGCGAGGGCGGTGACCTTGACCGCGATGAGGGCGGCCAGCTCGGCCCGCGAGATCCGGGGGGCGGCGGGGATGCGACGGTACTCCTCGGGCATCCGGAGTAGCTCCCGCGCGTCGCGGACCTCGGCCGCCCGCTGCTGGGCCTCCGCGTCCCGGGGGTCGCGCGCGAGCAGGCGCCGGTAGACGTCGAGGGCCCGCGGGTACTCCTGCAGGCCGATCAGGACCTCTCCCAGCCGGAGCATGACCTGCCGGTCCTCCCGGGCGTCCGCCTCCAGGACCGCGGCCGCCCCCTCGGGGTCCCCGGAGTCCAGCAGGAGCCGCGCCAGCTCGAGCCGCAGCCCCGAGACCTCGGGCGCGGCGTCGAGGGCGGCCCGGTACTCAGCGATCGCCAGGGGCGTGTCGCCCGCGCGCAGGGCCTCCTCGGCCGCCGCCACTCGCCGGGCGGTGGCCTGGAGCCTGACCTCCCCCAGGCGGCGGCGCACCGTGGGGTCCTCGGGGGCGACCGCCTGGGCGCGCCGGTAGTAGCCGAGGGCCTCGTCGATCTCGCCGCGGCGGAACGCGGCCGAGCCCGCTCCCACGAGGGCCGGCAGGTAGTCGGGCCGGGCCTCGAGCACGCCGGAGAAGCCCCCGCCCGCCTCGGCATACCGCCCGGCCCGCATGCGCGCGTAGGCGAGGCCGGTCGCCGCCGGCGCGAGCCCCGGCCTCTTCGCCAGGATCCGCGAGAAGTCCCGGGCGGCCTTTTCCGCGTCGCCGGCGAGGACCGCGTCCCACGCCTTCTGGAAGCGGCGGGCCTCGTCGGGGAGGAGCTCGCGGGGCTGCGCCGCCGGGAAGAGGTAGTCCTCCCCCTCGGGCAGGCGGGGCGCGGGGGGCCGCGCGCAGGCCGCGAGGCCGGCGGCGAGGAGCAGCAGGAGAGCGACGCTCCCCCGCCTCACCGGACGTGCTCCCGGTAGCGCTCGAGCGCTCGCCCGGTCAGCTCGGCCTCGAGGTGGACCTCCTCGCCGACCACCTCGTGGGACAGCACCCGGCCCGCCGCGTAGACGGCGGCGATGCCGCGGGTGTCGGAGCGCGGGAAGCGGAGCCTCACGGTGCGGGGGACGAGGTCCAGTCGGACGGCCATCTCCTCGAGGAGGGCGGGGAGCCCCTCCCCGGTCCGGGCGGAGACGGCTACCGCGCCCGGACATGCCGAGAGGAGGGCCCGCAGCCGGGCCTCGGGAGCCCGGTCGGACTTGTTCAGGACGAGGATGCGCGGCCGCTCCCCGGCCCCGATCTCCCGCAGCACCCTCCCGACCGCGTCCTCCCGCTCCTCGACGTCCTCTGCGGAGGCGTCCATCACGTGGAGGAGGAGGTCGGCCTCCACCACCTCCTCGAGGGTCGCCCGGAAGGCGGCCACGAGCTGGTGGGGCAGCTTCTGGATGAAGCCGACGGTGTCCACGAGCAGGAGGTCCCGCCCCCCCCCCAGGCGCACCCGGCGGACGAGCGGGTCGAGGGTCACGAAGAGCTGGTCGGAGACGACCGCCTCCCCCCGGGTGAGGGCGTTGAACAGCGTGGACTTCCCCGCGTTGGTGTAGCCCACGAGGGAGACCACGGGAGCCGCGCTCCTGAGGCGAGCCTCCCGCCGGGTGTGGCGCTCCCGGCGCACCTGCTCGATCTCCCGCCGGATCGACTGGATCCGCTGGCGGATGCGCCGGCGGTCGGTCTCGAGCTTCGTCTCCCCGGGTCCCCGGGTGCCGATGCCGCCCCCGAGCCGGGACAGGAGGACCCCCCGGCCGGCGAGCCGGGGCAGGAGGTAGTCGAGCTGGGCCAGCTCCACCTGGAGCCGGCCCTCCCGCGTGCGGGCGCGCCTCGCGAAGATGTCCAGGATGAGCTGGGTCCGGTCGACCGTCTTGCGCCCGACCGCCTGCTCGAGGTTCCGCTGCTGGGCCGGGCTCAGGTCGTCGTCGAAGACCACGAGGTCGGCCTCGCGCTCCCCGGAGAGCCGGGCCACGTCCCCCACCTTGCCCCGGCCGATGAGGGTGGCCGGGTCGCGGCGGGCGCGCTCCTGGATCACCGAGCCCACCACCCGCGCCCCCGCGCTGTGGGCGAGCAAGCCCAGCTCCTCCACGGACGCCTCGGTCCGCGGGCGGGCCCTCGCGCCGCCGGTGGCGAGGCCCACGAGGAACGCCTTCTCGGTCGCCGGTCCGATCTCCTGGGTGGGGGTAGAGATGGGAAGCCGCCTCCTGGCCGGGCGGTCAGGCGCCGGGGGCGCCCGGCTCCGCGGGGGCCCAGCTGGTGTCGATGCCGTTCTTCCGGAAGCTCCCGAGGAGCCCGGCCTTGTCCATGGCCTTCGCGTAGGCCTCCTGGGGCTCCACCACCCTCCGGCGCGCGAGATCGGTGAAGCTGTCGTTCATCAGGCACATGCCGTACTTCTTCCCGGTCTGAATGATCGAGGGGATCTGGAAGACCTTCCCCTCGCGGATCAGGTTGGCCACCGAGGGCGTGCCGATGAGCACCTCCATGACCGGGACCCGCCCCCCCCCGATCCTCTTGCAGAGCATCTGGCTGATGACCCCCTTGAGGCTCTCCGAGAGCATCACCCGGATCTGCCCCTGCCGGTCCGCGGGGAACTGGTCGATGATGCGGTCCACCGTCGAGGGGGCCGACGAGGTGTGGAGGGTCCCGAAGACGAGGTGTCCGGTCTCCGCGGTCTCGATCGCGATCGAGACCGTCTCCAGGTCGCGCATCTCCCCCACGAGGACGATGTCGGGGTCCTCGCGGAGGGCGGCCCGGAGCGCGTCCTTGAAGGAGTCGGTGTGCTCGCCCACCTGCCGCTGGTTGATCAGGCAGCGCTTGTTCTCGTGGACGAACTCCAGCGGGTCCTCGATGGTGATGATGTGGTCGGTGCGGTTCCGGTTGATGTAGTCGATGAGCGCGCAGAGGGTGGTGGACTTGCCGGAGCCAGTGGGGCCGGTCACGAGGACGAGGCCCTTGGGGAGATGGCAGAGCTGGAGAATCTCCTTCGCGAGGCCCATCTCCTCGGCGGTCATGATCTTGCTCGGGATCTGCCGGAAGACCCCGCCCATCCCCTTGCGGTCCCGGAAGAAGTTGCAGCGGAAGCGGGCCAGGCCCTCGATCTCGTAGGCGAAGTCGGTGTCGTTCCTGCGCTTGAACTCCTCGCGGTTGCGCTCGGGGGCGATGGGCCGGAGGATGCGCTCCACGTCGGCCGCGGTCATCGGGCCCCGGCCGGGGAAGGGCTTCATGTCCCCGTCGTGCCGCAGCATGGGCGGGGAGCCCGAGGACATGTGGAGGTCCGACGCCCCCATCTCGATCATGGCCTGGAACAGGTCGTCGATCTCCGCGGTGGGACCGGAGCGGACCGGCCGGGGCGGGGGGGCGGGAGCCGGGGCGGCGTCGGGCTCCAGGATCGGCTCCGCGGCCGCGGGGGCTCCTCCGTCCCCCGCGAGGTCGAAGTGGGCGACCGTCCCTCCCGGCCGGGCCTCCGCGGTCGCCCGGACCGGTCCGATGCCGGGCACGTCCACCAGCCACTGCACCCGGCCGGCGATGAGGCCCTTCCGAGCGTCGTCGGTGAGGACGCCCTCGAGGAGCTCGCGGATGCCCTCGTCGGTCTGGGGGGTCCCCTGGACCTCCCGCTCGCCGGCGGCGGTGGTGACCACGATGCGGCGGCCGGGCACGAGACGGACCTGCCGGCCCCCCGCTTTCGCGGCCTGGACGAGCAGGCGGTCGAGGGCCACGCCCTACTCCTCCCGCGCTTCCAGGACGCGGGTGAGGCGCGCCTTGCACACCAGGTGGTGCCGGTCCCCCTGCCGGAGGGTGAGGAACCGCTCCGGGCGGTTGAGGTAGTCGAGCACGCGGCTGTGGCCCTCGGGCATGTCGATCACGATCGTCCCCTCGAGCCGCAGGCCGCCGCACTCGAGGGCCACCCGGCGCTCCGGCGCCCCGGCCTCCTCGAGGGCCTCGTCGCGGTCCGCGGAGGCGGGGACGCTCAGCACGAGGAGCTCGCGCTTGTTGAGGAGGACCGGCCCGCGGGCCCCGTCGGGGAGGAAGGCGAAGAACTCGGTCGCCTCGTTCATCCACTCCTCGGCCCGCATGGCCCCGGTGTGCGCGGAGGAGCTGGCGGGGAGGAAGATGCGGCCGGGGAACTGGCGGCCGTCGGCGCAGCTCACCTCGGCGGCGAGGGCCACCGTGGGGACCCTCAGGTCCCCGCCTCCTCCCTCCGACCAGACGGGAGCGACCGGGTCCCGGAGCACCAGCCCGTCGTCCTCGTGGTCTTCGGCCATGGTGTCCCGCTATTCTATCCGATGGCCGGACCTCCCCGAGCCCTCCTTCCCGCCCAGGAGACCTGGCGGGCGAGCCCGCGCAGGAGCGAGACCTCCCGGGAGGTGGGGGCGGCGCGCTGCGCGAGGCCGCGCAGCTCCGCGAGGACGGCCTCGGGGTTGGCCGGGTTCAGGTAGCCGATCGCCAGGAGCCCCGCCTGGAGTTCCTGCAACGCCTCCTCCACCTCGCCGGCGGGGGCGGGCGCCGGCTCGGGGGCGGGCTGCCCGTCCCTTCCGCCGGCGAGGGCGGCGAGGCGCATCTCGTAGGACAGGATCAGCACGGCCTGGGCCAGGTTCAGCGACGGGTGCTCCCGGCTCGTCGGCACGTGGACCCGGACGTGGCAGAGCGCCAGCTCCCGGTTCGTGAGCCCGCTCGACTCGGGGCCGAAGACGAGGGCCACTCCCCCGCCCCGGGAGCGGACCGCCGCTTCCTCCGCGAGCCGCCGGGGGGTCCACGCCCCGGGGACGGGGCGGCCGGTGGTGCCGGCCACGAACGTCCGGTCGGCGACGGCGTCGCCGAGCGACGACTCGCCCAGGGCCGAGTCCAGGACGTCCCAGGCCCCGTAGGCGAGCCGGCGAGCATCCTCTTCGTCCAGCCCCGGCGGGCGGCCGACGATCCGCAGCCGCCCCAGTCCCATGTTCTTCATGGCTCGGCAGGCCGCCGCCACGTTGGCCGCCCGCGCCGGCCGCACGAGCACCACGTCCACCCGGGAGAGGTCCACGGCCCCTATAATGGCCCATGGCGGCCCGGGGCTCTACGACCCGAACGTGAGGCTCTTCCGGCCACTGCCTCCCGCCCTCACCCGGCCGCTCTCCGCGCTCCTCGCCGTGGCCTGGCTCGCCCAGATGGCGGTGCTCGTGCGGCGGGGCTACTTCCAGCCCCCCGTCGCCCTCGCGGCCGACCTCGCGCGGTACGGCTCCTCCGCCCACTGGCGCGGGATCTACTACCGGGGCGAGAAGATCGGCTTCTCGGTCGGCCAGACCGTCCCGACCGACGACGGCTACGAGCTGCAGGAGGACGGCCGCCTGCAGATGACCCTCCTCGGCTCGCCCACCGCGGTCCGCCTCAAGACCGTGGCCCGGGTCGACAAGGCCTTCGGCCTCCGCGGCTTCTCGTTCTCCCTCGACCCCGGCACCGGCCCCACCGTGGTGGAGGGCACCCTCGACGGGCTGAGGCTCCGCCTCTCCGTCACCACCCGGTCGGGCCGCCGGGAGGAGACCCGGGAGCTCGAGGAGGCCCCCGCCCTCCCCCTGAGCCTCTCGCGGCGCCTGGCCGCCCAGGGCCTCGAGCCGGGCAAGACCTTCCAGGTCTCCGTCTTCGACCCCGCGACCCTGCGCAATGCGCCGATGACGGTGGAGGTGCAGGCCCGGGAGATCGTCACGGTGATGCGCCGTCCCCTGCCCGCCTTCCGGGTGGAGACGCGCTTCGCGGGGATCGTGAGCCGGTCGTGGATCACCGACGTGGGCGAGGTGGTCCGCGAGGAGAGCCCGATGGGCCTGATCGTGGTCCGGGAGTCCGCCGGGCAGGCCCAGGCCCTCGCGGTCCCCGGGTCCGTCCAGACCGACCTGCTCGAGGCGGCCGCCCTCGTCCCGAACCCGCCCCGCCGGATCGACGAGCCCACGGCGGTGGTGCGCCTGCGCCTGCGCCTCACCGGGGCCTCCGCCTTCGCCGACGCCGACGTCCAGGGAGCCGGCCAGACGGTCCGGGACGACGTGTTCGAGCTGGTCGACCCGCGCACCCTCCGGCCCGGGCCG
>Ga0268386_10000147_pt1 | contig 40950 bp, 33 predicted proteins | sample RVTome_15_FD_200260 | JGI IMG/M metagenome (GOLD analysis project Ga0268386, IMG submission 200260) | Soil microbial communities from uranium-contaminated site in the Upper Colorado River Basin, Wyoming, United States - RVT150D86... ... | reverse complement strand
TGGGAATTCCGTCCGGTCGTGTCAGGGTTTCCGTTCCCATGACCGAACCATCGCATTTTCGGTCTCATGCGCGAAGAGCGGTTTTGTGAACGGTAACGGCCGAAGAAAAAGCGTAGGACTTCGGATCCACGCAAATTCGTGGCGACGTCGGCAGATCTTATGGAACGACTTCTATTGGAGCACGGGACACATAGTTATCAGTATTTTCGCGATCACACAAGTTTCGATGTTTCCGACGACACGTTTGATGCCCTCATTAGGCTCTTTCCGGATCGTTTTCAATCAGTTCGAATAATCGCGAAGAATACGGACGGAATTCGCACGATTCCTGGTCGCCCCGGTATCCGGCTGAAAAAAAAGCCCGCAACAAGCAGGCTTGCGCTTCTCGGTGTTGGCTAAGATTTCAAGCGGCTAAGGAGATTACGTCGACTCCGCGCCGGAAACAACAACTCCCCGCGCGCACCTGCCCCGCCGTCGGGTTTTCCACGATCCCCAGCGAACTCAGCCGGCTGACGTCGTTCGCGAAGCTGCTCGAATTCGGCGAGACGCCGGCGGCCGCGGCCGGCTCGTCCCGGCTCATCGCCGACGGGTAGGCCGCCGGCAGCGCGTCGAGCAGACGGCGGTGGGCCGGGCGCAGGGCCGGGCAGTGACGCCAGGCGTCGTGCAGGTCGGCGAGCGCGAAAGCGGCTTCCGTGACACCCCAACCACCTGCTTCGAAACCTTCCCCTTCCCCGACCCGACTGGCCGCGCGGTTGCGGACCCCGCGCAGCTTCTGGACCAACGCAATCAAACCCGCTCCGAGGGTCGAACCCGGCCCGTCACGTGGACGTGCACGGGAAATCCATTCCACCCGTCGCTCAAGGAATCCAGTTCTTTGTGGCGGCGCGAGGTGACGTAGGCGTGAATCGTATCGACGCCGTTCTCGTTTCCGATTCCCACCGCGACGAGCCACGGGAACGGTTCCAAATGCTCCTGGAGCGATTCGGCGGCTTCGCGAACTGACATTTCACACCCCGTGGTTCCCCACCAACTCAAACCCCGGCGGGGGAAGCCTGCAGGCTCATTGGTCCGCTGGAGTCGACGAAATTGCCATTTTCAAGAAAGAACCGGGCCAACACGTCGGCGATCGTTTTTGGTTTCATGACATGGCTTTCTTGGACGCATTTCGAGTACGATACGCATTCACACAACCTACCGACATCTGAACGCTCTCGCAATCAAGAAATGCGCCAAACTTTAATCGACGGGCAGGCTCGCCGCGCTTCGGACTACCAGCACAGCAATTTCCGTCAGCGGAAGTCCGACGGCTTGAGAGCGGCCGCGGCCAGGTCGTCGCGGCTCATCGCCGATGGGTAGCCGACAGCAGCGCGTCGAGCAGACGGCGGTGGGTCGGGCGCAGGGCGGTGCGCCACGCGTCGTGCAGGTCGGCGAGCGCGAAAGCGGCTTCCGTTACACCCCGACCACCCGCTTCGAAACCTTCCCCTTCCCCGACCCGGCCGCGCGGTTGCGGACCCCGCGCAGCTTCTGGACCAACGCAATCAAACCCGTTCCGAAGGTCGAACCCGGCCGGTGACGTGGACCTGCACGGGAAATCCATTCCACCCGTCGCTCAAGGAATCCAGTTCTTTGTGGCGGCGCGAGGAGACGTAGTAAGGTAGGGTGCGTCAAGGCTTTGCGCCGATGCAACGCGAGCGACCGCCGGCGTTGATTACGGAATGGTGCGTTGGCGCAAAGCCTTGACGCACCCTACACCGGGGACTGCGACCACTTGAGGCCTGCCGCGGCGCGTGGAGGATCGCGTCGCCGGCAGTCCTCAAGCCGTGCCGTCGGGCCGGCACCGCCGCGGTCCCGCGAACGCACGGCTTGACGAACGCCGGCGGAGCGGCAGCGAATCTCCGGCCGCGCGGTTGCGGACCCCGGATACTCCGCCAGCCCCAGCGAACGCAGGCGGGCGACGTCGTTCGCGAAGTTGCTCGAATTCGGCGAGACGCCGACGGGCGCGGCCGGTTCGTCCCGGCTCAGCGCCGGCGGGAAGAACTCATCAGGATGGCCCGGGAGTTCGTGAAGGCGATTCACGAAGGCCGAGGCCGGGGCTTCACCGAAGAGGAACAGGCGTTTTACGACGCGCTCGCCGACAACTCCTCCGCCCGTGAGGTGATGCTGGATGACACGCTGAAGTTGATCGCGCGAGAACTGGCCGATCGCATCAAAGCGAAGGCGACTCTCGACTGGATGCAGCGCGAGACCGTGCGGGCCGACATGCGCCGCACCGTCCGTCGGCTGCTCGCCAGGTACGGCTATCCGCCCGACGCCCAGGAAGCGGCGACGGTGTTGGTTCTGCGGCAAGCGGAACTGATGGCGGAGGGGGTGGCGGGGAACTGAGGGGAATCGCCGGTCTGATGAGGTGGACGATTCGCGGAAACTGCTCTTGCGTTCCTTCCGCTACCGGAGCGAGCATGCCGCCGAATTCTGACTCGCGGGCTGCAATCCGCAAAGGAGGTGCGAACAATGCGACGGCGTTGTGGGGATCGCGGTGCGCGCGGACGGCGGGGAGGGACGCGCGACGGGATGGCGAGGGCGGGGTGGACGGGAGCGGCGTTGTTCATGATGCACTCTTCGTGTTCGACAGCAGCATCATCATGGATGATGACACCGCCCACGTTCACAATCCAACGTCAGGATCGTCGGGTTCGCCGGGATTGTCACGTCGGCCTGCATGGCGAGCCGGCCCGCTCCCTTCGCCAGCGGACCATCGGGGCGGGTTTCACCGAGCGAGTCGCTCAGCGTGAGTTTCGCAAAGTACACCCGGAGGGATTCGAACCCCCAACCCTCGGTTCCGAAGACCGATGCTCTATCCGATTGAGCTACGGGTGCGAATGGGCCGCAAGGGATGCGCGAAATGAAGTCTACCACAACCGAAGCGCCGAGCAAGCGGCGGTCGATCGGACGGAGTCAACTCTCAACTCTCAACGCCGTTCTCCAGCCGCCCGTCGCGCAGCCTCCACACGACGTCGGTTTCGAGGAAGTACCGCTCGTCGTGCGTGACGACGACCACCGTCGCTCCCTGCTCGGCGTGCAAGGCCCGCAGGTAGCCGAACACTTCGGCGCCGTTTTCCGAATCGAGTTCGCCGGTCGGTTCGTCGGCGAGGATCAGCTTCGGCTGCTTGAGCAGTGCCCGCGCGATCGCCACGCGCTGCTGTTCGCCGCCGGAAAGCTGGTTCGGCCGGTGCGACAGCCGCTCGCCCAGCCCGACGCGGTTCAGGATGTCGACCGCCCGGCCGCGGAGGGCGGCGTTGATTCCCCCCGGCAGAAACGGGACGAGCACGTTGTCGACGGCGTTGAGGTTGCTGAGCAGGTTGAAGTTCTGGAAGACGAAGCCGACCTGCGTCCGCCGGTAGTCGTCGCGTTCCTGCCGCGACAGCGACGCGAGCGTGCGGCCGTTGACGCGGACCTCTCCGGAGGTCGGTTCCTCGAGCGCCCCGAGCAGGTACAGCAGCGTGCTTTTCCCGCTTCCCGACGGCCCGACGATGAACGTGAAGGAGCCGGTCGCGATCTGCCCGCTGACGCCGCGCAGAGCCTGCACGGTGGTCGCGCCGCGGGAGTGGGATTTGGTGACGTTGTGGAGTTGGATCACGGTCGGCGAGTCGAAGGTCGGAAGGTCGGAAGGTCGGAAGGTCGAAGAGTCGAAGGTCGAAGATTCGAAGAGTCGAAGGTCGAAGGTCGAAGAGTCGAAGGTCGGAAGGTCTTTCCCGACTTTCGACCTTCGACTTTCCGACTTTCGACTCCTTTCTTTCGACCTTCGACTCTGCCTCACTCGCCGCCTGGTCAGGGCAACAGCACGTCCGCCAGTCCCGCCGCGAAAATGCCGAGGCTGATCACCGCGTTGACGTGGAAGAATGCCAGATTCACTCGCGTCAGGTCGTCCGGGCGGACCAGCGCGTGCTCGTAGATCAGCAGCAGGGCGACGGCGATGATTCCCGTCAGAAAGACCGACCCCAGATCGGCGGCGAACCAGAGGCCGACGAGGCAGACGACGGTCAGCGCGTGGCTGATCATCGCCAGCCGCAGCGCTGCCGGGATTCCCCAGCGGGCGGGGACGCTGTACAGCTTTGTTTCGCGGTCGAAGTCGACGTCCTGGCAGGCGTAGAGGACGTCGAAGCCGCCGACCCAGAAGAAGACTGCGCCCGCGAGCCAGACCGGGGGCGAGTCGATCGTGCCGGCCAGGGCGATCCAGGCGGCGATCGGGGAGAGCATCAACGCCGCCGACAGCCAGTAATGGCACCACGCCGTGAACCGCTTCGCATACGAATACCCCAGCAGAAACGCCAGCACCGGCAGCGAGAGATACAGCGGCCAGCGGTTCGGGAGGAACAGCAGCGTCGCCGCCACGAAGCCGGCCGAGCACAGCAGAGTGAACGCCGCCACCGCGGGCACGGAGAGCAGCCCGGCCGGAAGGTGCCGCCGCTGCGTGCGGGGATTGCCGGCGTCGACGTCGCGGTCGACGAGCCGGTTGAACGCCATCGCCGCCGACCGGGCCAGTACCATGCACAGCAAGATGCCGATCAGGTCCCGCCAGCGAAACGCGACGTCCCGCCACGCCAGCACCGCCGCCAGCAGCGCGAACGGCAACGCGAAGACGGTGTGGCTGAAGCGAACGAGTTCCAGAAACCGGCGGGTGGTTGTGAACATCGCCATGCCCGCTGCGCAACTTCATTAGACAGAAAGATTGGTGACAGAAAGATGAAAGCCAATTCCATTTTTCTGTCACCAATCTTTCTGTCTAGGATTCTTCCGCGGCCAGCTCGCGCATTCGTTCAAGCCCAACCTTCGCGGTTTCGCGCGGATCGCGCTTCCACCAGTCGCGGTTGAACAGTTCCAGCGAAATCCAGCCTGTGTAGCCGATCCGGTTCAGCGATCGCAGCACGCCCTTCAAATCGAGGCAGCCGTCGCCGGGCATTACGCGGTCGGGGTCGTGCTGCAGTTCGCGGGGGGGGAAGTCCAGCGCGTCGTTGAAGTGGAAGACGGCGATCTGCTCCGGATTCAGCGTGCCGACCGACTCGAACGAACCGCCGCCGCGGAAGACGTGGAACGGGTCGTGTACGATCGTGGCCTCCGGGTGGCCGCAGCGGGTGATGAGATCGACGGCCTTTTCGATCGTGTTGAACTCCTCCGCGAAGCCGAGGTATTCGCAGGCCGGTTTGACGCCGATGCCGATCCCCAGCTCCAGCAGCTCGCGATACCGCCGGGCCCCGAGCTCGACGTCCACCGGTCCCAGCGGCGGCCCGGCGATGTAATGCCGCGCGCCGAGTTCGGCGGCGATTTCCATCCGCCGGTGGCACTCGTCCATCGCCACCCGCCGCGTTTCCCCCTCGGTGTCCCACCAGCCTTTGAGGAAGATCGTGCTCACGACGGCCAGCCCCGCGTCGTCGAGCGCCTTGCGGAGGTCGCTCAGCGTGCCGCCGTCGCGGACGTAGCCGTCGACGTCGTCGTACCACAGCTCGATTCCCGTGTATCCGACGTCACCGGCGATGGCGATTTTTTCCCGCAACGGCGTCGGTTTGATCGTGCTGCAGTTCAGCGAGTATTGAAAATCGGCCATGTCGCAGTCGCTCCGCGAGAAGTGAAACCGGTTTTCCCGCAGCGTAACGACCGGCCGAAATCGGGGCAATCATGGCAGAAGGGATGAGGGATGAGAGATGAAGGATGAGGGATCGAGCAGGACGATCATTAATGATCTATCATCCTTCAGCGCTTCGCGACGCGCAGCCGCAACCAAATGATGATGCATTTGCGTCACGCCACGAATGTCGGCGGGTTATAAATTTGCAGGTAAAAAATTGATCTTGTCAGCCGTCAATTGAACGTCCGATGGGCTGCGTTTGGGATTTCGTGTTGTGAAAGAGGATTTTTCACCCGCAAATCTATAACCCGCCCGGATTAGAATGGGGGTGGATGATTTCCCGCGGCAATCTCCGAGCGCACCCCTCCAGTCGCTGACGCTCCCGGCTCGCCACGGCGGGGCTATTCCTCGCGGCTGCCGGGCGTCCATGCGGTGATCCAGGCGAACGGTTGGCCGGCTTCGTCGATCCGCAGGATGTAGGACAGCTTCTTCCGCGTGGTGATCCCTCGCAGCAGCAGGCTGTACGACGCCTTGCGGGCGGGGTACGAGACGACCAGCGCGTCGGCGTCGATGCCCTTCGCGGCGGTGGCGTGATAGTCGACGTGGATCGGCACGCCGGTTTCCGCGGTGATCGTGCGGAACATGTCGCCCAGCTTCGCCTTGTCGAGCGAGACCTGCCTGATCTTGAACAGCTTCGGGGCGGTCTCTAACCGGGCCTGCTTGAGCTTCCAGCCGATCGGCCAGGCGTCTTTCGCGTCGGCCAGCGGGTCGATGACGAGTTCGATGTCGCCGGCGGGATTCCGCAGCGGGCGGAAACCGAGGCCGTAGTCCCGCAGCACCAGCGCGAACGCCGTCCCCAGCGACTGGCCTTTGACGCTCTTCCGCACGGGAACGGCGGCCAGTTTGATCATCGGCCGGGGGGCGCCGGCCCCCGGTTCGTTGCGTAATCCACGGGAACCGGGGGCTGGCGCCCGGCGGCTGATTTTCGAAAGCGCGTCTTTGGCGGCGACGGAATACCGCAGTTCGTACTTCGTCGGCAGACCGAGCCGGGCGACCGCCTGTTCCAGCTCTTTCCCGCGGACGTCGGTCGTGACCGACGCGCTCAGATCGGCAAACACGACGCCGAACTGCGCCTTGCTCATCCCCCACAGCGGTTTTCCCTCGGGCTTCCCCTGTTTGCCGTAGGCTTTGAGCTCGCGCAGCCATTCGCCGAGTTTGGCGGCGTCGCCGCGGGTGTAGGCGCGGTCGGCGAAGATCAGCCGGCCGCCGCGGTCGACTTTGCCCACGACGGTGACTTGCCGCAGCGGGCCGAGCTTCCGCTCGCGGACCTCAACTTTGTCGGCGACGGTCGCGCCGCGGATGCGAAACGGCACATCGAGCTTCTGCAGCGTCGTCTGCCAAGCCCGGGCGCGGAATGCCGCCGCGTTGTCGCTGGTGATGAGCACCAGCGACACGGTCGTGTTGTCGGCGGGCGAGCGGCCGGTGGGCGGCTTGCGGCGAATCGTCTGCCCGTCGGCGGAGTTTGAAAAGATGCCCGCGCAACTGGCGGCGACGAGCAGGGCGGTGAGCTGTTTGCGATTCATACGGCAGCCCGAATCGGTGACGGTGGCGTTGGACACGGGGCGGCAGAGTTGCCGCGGGTTCAGTGTAGCAGACCGTCGGATTCGCCACGAGACGATTTCCGCCGATACGGCGCGCCGCGACTTCGGCCGGCGCTTTGGGTAGACTGATTCCAATGACAGCAATCGAGATGTCCGTTTAGCCGCGACTCCCCCTGCAAGTCGCGGCTATTATGTCTCAGGTTGATAATGCCAGTAACAGCCGTGCGTGGACAACGTACCCCGAAGTTGAACCATCGGCATGGTGAAACGCGACTGCATCCCGGAGGGATGCCAGCCATTAGCCGGGGGTTGAGCGTAGCGACACCCCCGGCGGGGGTTGCCGAGCGTGATTCCTGACCCCGGAGGGGTCACAGCCGCGCCGCTGCGACCCCTCCGGGGTCGGTCGTTTGTTTGTGGCCCGCGTTCCGGCGGTGTCGCTACGCTCAACCGCCGGCTAATGGCTACGATCCCTCCGGGATCGAACCGCGATTCGTTCGGATCCAACGACAACCACCGCGGCAAACTGTGGCATTACCAAGCTGAGACTCAATTAGCGAATCACTCCTGGAAAGGCAACGTGTCGAACGCGTTTCTCACCGAACTCGACCGCTGGGGGCCGCACGCCGTCGCCGGGAAAGCGGTCTCCCCCGCCGAGGCCGCGGCCTATACCCGGCGGATCGCGCGGACGCACTACGAGAACTTCCCGGTCGTCACGTGGCTGCTGCCGCGGAAGCTGCACCGGCATTTCTACAACGTCTACGCCTTCTGCCGCTGGGCCGACGACCTGGGGGACGAAGTCGGCGACCCCGCCCGTTCGCTGGAATTGCTGGCCTGGTGGCGGAAGGAACTGCGGGACTGCTTCGCGGGGGAGCCGCGGCACCCCGTGTTCGTCGCGCTGCGGGAAACGATCTTCGAGTTCTCGATTCCGATCGCCCCCTTCGAGGACCTGATCTCCGCCTTCGAGCAGGACCAGACGGTCCACGAGTACGAGACGTTCGAGCAGCTTCGCGACTATTGCCGCCGCAGCGCCGACCCGGTCGGCCGGCTGGTGCTCTATCTCTGCCGGCAGTTTCGCGAGGACAACCTGCCGCTCTCCGATGCGATCTGCACCGGGTTGCAGTTGACGAACTTCTGGCAGGACGTCGCCCGCGACGCCGACATCGGCCGCGTCTATCTGCCGCGGGAAGACCGGCTGCGGTTCGGGTATGCCGACGACGACCTGCGGGGGCGGGTGACGAACGACGCGTTTCTGGAGCTGTTGCGGTTCGAAGTGGACCGGGCGCGGCAGTTCCTGACCGACGGCCTCCCGCTGGCCGACCGCATGCCGGGGCGGCTGCGAATCGACATCGAGCTGTTCGCCCGCGGCGGGCTGAGGGTGTTGGACGCAATTGCAGCCATCGGGTATCGTGTGTGGGACACGCGGCCCGTCCTGAAGAAGCGTCACTTCCTCGGCCTGCTCCTCAAAGCCTTGTTCCGCACGGCGTGGCACCGACGGCAAAGAGGGGGACAGGTCCATTTTCCGGATTGATACTTCTTTCGCGAAACACGCCCAAGGCCGGAAAATGGACCAGTCCCCGGTTTCGCTCGCCGAGTCGTATGCGTACTGCAAAGCGCTGGCCAAGCGGACGGCAGGGAACTTCTACTACTCGTTTCTCACGCTGTCCCGCGAACGTTTCCGGGCGATGTGCGGCCTGTACGGCTTCATGCGGGTCTGCGACGATCTCGGGGACGCGACCGGTATCGACGTCGAGACGAAAGCCGCGAATCTGCGGTCGTGGCGCGAAGGTCTGGCCCGCGCGCTGGACGGCGACCCCGGATGGATTCGTCGGCGTCGCGCCATCCTGGACGGCGACCCCGGATGGATGCGTCGCCGTCGCGCCATCCTAGACGGCGACCCCGGATGGATGCGTCGCCGTCGCGCCATCCTGGACGGCGACTGTGGCGGGCACGAAGTCTTCCCCGCGCTGCGCGACGTCGTCGAACGCTACGCGATCCCCGCCGAATACCTGCACGCCGTCATCGATGGCGTCGAATCGGACCTGCGGCCGCGGTCGTTCGAGACGTTCGACGAGCTGTCGCGCTACTGCTACCAGGTCGCGGGGGCGGTCGGGTTGTGCTGCGTGCACGTCTGGGGGTTTCGCGACGAGCGGGCGATTCCGCTGGCGATCGACTGCGGGACGGCGTTCCAGTTAACGAACATCCTCCGCGACCTCGGCGAAGACGCGGCGATGGGCCGCGTTTATCTGCCGCGGGAAGACCTCGCCCGGTTCGGCGTCACCGCAGCCGACCTCGCCGCCCACCGCCGCGACCCGTTCGTAGTGACCGGCTTCAGCCGGTCAAGGGACCGGCTGAAGCCGGTCACTACGAACATCCCGGCCCGCGACGAGCGCTTCACCGAGCTGATGCGATTCGAGGTCGCCCGCGCCCGAACGTACTACGCGAACGCCCGCGAGCTGTTCGGCTGCCTGGAACGCCCCGGCCGGCCGATTCTCGCCGCCATGCTCGGCATCTACGGCGGCCTGCTGGACGAAATCGAGCGCAGCGGCTACGACGTCTTCACCCGCCGCGTGTCGCTCTCGCGCGGGAAGAAACTGCGGATCGCGCTGCGGGCGATCGCGCGGTATCGCGTGTTCGGGCGTTGAACGCCTCGTCGCGCCCACGCTATAGTTCGTAGGTCAGGCGAAGATGAAGGATGAGAGATGAAGGATGAAGGATGAAGGACGAGCGAACACGCCTCGAGCATGGTTTCCGTTCTTCCCTTATCCCTCATCCCTTATCCTTCATCCCTTATCCCTCATCCGTTACAGTCCGTCATTCTCCTTAAACAGGACCTGCCAACTGTGTTCGAGACCGTTGCCATCGTCGGCGCGACCGGCGCCGTCGGCCGCATTATGATTCGCCTGCTGGAAGAGCGGAATTTCGCCGCCGGCCGGTTCCGCTTTCTGGCTTCCGCCCGCAGCGCCGGCAGCACGGTCACGTTCCAGGGAAAGACGCACAAGGTCGAGGAACTGACGAAAGACGCGTTCCAAGGGGTCGACCTGGTGATCGCCTCCACGCCGGACGACGTCGCCGCCGAGTACCTCCCCGCCGCCGTCGAAGCCGGGGCCACCGTGATCGATGAATCGGGCTACTGGCGGATGAAGCCCGACGTGGCGCTGGTCGTACCCGAAATCAACCCGCAGGACGCGCTGAACGCCAAAGGCATCATCGCCAGCCCCAACTGCTCGACCACGCAGATGGTCGTCGCGCTCAAGCCACTGCACGACGTCTCCCGCGTGCGGCGGGTCGTCGTCAGCACGTATCAGGCCACCAGCGGGGCCGGCGTGAAGGGGATCGAAGACCTCATCAATGGCACGCGGGCGGCCCTGGCGAAGGAAGACTACCGCTACACGACGTTCGCCCATCCCATCGCCTTCAACGCCATCCCGCAGATCGGCAGCGTCAAAGACGACGGCTACACCAGCGAAGAGCTGAAGATGGTCTACGAGACCCGCAAGATTCTCGGCGACGACTCGATTCAGATTAACGCGACTTGCGTGCGGATTCCCGTCTCGAACTGCCACAGCGAATCGATCACCGTCGAGACCGAGCGGCCGATCCCGCCGGAAGAGGCCCGCGAGTTGTTCGCGGCGTTTCCCGGCATCGTCGTCGTCGACGACACGGCCGCAGGCCGGTACCCGCTGCCGTCGACCTGCGACGGCCGCGACGAAGTCTTCATCGGCCGCATCCGCCGCGACCTGTCGCATCCCAACGGCCTGAGCTTCTGGTGCGTGAGCGACAACCTGCGAAAAGGGGCCGCCACGAACGCCGTGCAGATCGCCGAACTGCTGGCGGCGCATCGGGTGGGCGTGACGTGACGTAGTGTGGACTTCAGTCCACACGAGTATGACTCCCGGTAGCAGAATTCGTGAGAATTCTGCCGCCCCGCGAATGCCGTCCAGAATTCTCACGAATTCTGCTACACGCGGCGATTACATGTCGCTCGCGTGGACTAAAGTCCACTCTACGGTTGGAACGCCCTCAAGTTCATCTCCCCCTCCGGCGAAATCTCGACCGTCACCGCCCCGTCGTGATGCGTCGAAAACACCCGCCGCGATTTCGCGTACGTGCGGCGCAGCTCCTCGACCTTCGCCCGGCGGCCGCCGCTGATGACGACGTACCGCGGCTGCGCCCAGTCGGCAAGCTCGGCGGGGTTCGCGGCGGGGCTGCCGTGGTGCGGGGAAAGCAGCACGTCCACGGGTCGTTCCGGCAGCGTCAACAGCCGGTGCAGGCCGCCCTTTTCAAGGTCGCCGGTGAGCAGAATCCGGCGGCCGGCGTACTCGATCTCCAGGACGATGCTGTTGGCGTTGTCGGTTTCCAGCGAGTCCCACGGGGCGTGCAGCACGCGGACCGTGACTTCAGCATCGAGCCGCAGCCGGTCGCCGTCGCGGATGATGCGAATCGGCACGCGCCGTCGGCGTGCCGTCTCGCAGACAGCCTCCACCGGCCGCTGGCGGAAGTCGAGAAACGGGCGGGCGATGAACATCGTCCCCACCGGGACGGAGTTCATCACGCCGGGCACGCCATTGAGGTGGTCAAGGTCGGCGTGCGACACGACGACCGCGTTGATCCGCCCCCGGCCGCGTTCCCACAACGCCGACTGCACGGTCCGCGTCGCCCGTTCGGCGTTGCCGATGGTGCCGGCGTCGTAGAGCAGCGTCTTTCCGTCGGGAGTCTCGATGAGCACCGCGACGCCGTGCCCCATCGCCAGCACCGTGCACCGCAGGCCCGGCTGCCGCGGCGGTGAGAGACCGAACGACAACCCGGCGATCGCCCACGCGCACACGCCGCACCATCCCCAGCAGCGAAAGCGGCGGCCGACGAGCGGAATGGCCGCCGCCGCCAGCAAGATGTAGTAGACGGCAAGCCATGCATCGGACGGTCCCGGCGCATAAAAGTGCCCCAGCTTGACGGTGGAACCCCAGTCGACGATCCGCAGCAGAAATGACAGCGAGCCGTCGAACAGCAGCGCGATCAACTGTTCGGTGAACGGAAACAGCAACCCGGCGAACAGCAGCAGATAGCCGCATCCCAGCACGATCGCGATGAACGGGATCAGCACGATGTTGACCAGCAGGCCGATCGGCGAAACGACGTGAAACCGGGCCACGACCAGCGGCACCGTGAACAGCCAGATGGCGGCCATCGTGAAAATCATCTGGAACAGCCAGCGACCGCCCGCGGACGCAATCCGCACGACCATCCCGAACCGCGGCAACGGCTGCGGCATCTTCGGGGCGGCGTTGTGCTCGGACTTCCACACGCCGGCGGCGATCATCCCCAGCACCGAGAGGAACGAAAGCTGCGCGCCGACGTCGAACAGGTCGGTCGGGTTCCACAGCAGAATCAGCAGCGCCGCGACGGCCAGCGCGTTCAAGCCCGAAACCCGACGGTGGGCGGCCTGCCCGATGCAGACGACGGCGATCATCACCGTCGCCCGCACGATCGACGGCCGCACGTCGGTGATGAGCGCGTAACCGACGACAACCATCAGCACGACGGCCGTCGTCGCCGCGATCGGCAGCCCAAGCGCGCGGGCCGTCAGCCAGACGCACATCGCCAGAATGCCGACGTGCAGGCCGGAAATCGCCAGCAGGTGCATCATCCCGCTCTGCACGAACGCGTCCCGCAGGTCGGCGTCGAGATGGGTGCGGTTGCCGAGCAGAATCGACGACGCCACCGCCAGCTCGCGGCCCCGCAGGTTGCGTTCCAGCAGTTCTTCGGCCCGCGTCCGCAGCCGGCCGATCGACCGGCGGATGGAAAACGCCGGCCGCGACAGCCGTCGCACGGCGTCGGGATGCCCCGCGTACACGATGCACCGCACCCCCGCGCGCTGCAAACGGTCGGGAAAGTCGTGCTCGCCGGGGTTCCGCGGCCCCGCCGGTCGCGAGAGCCAGCCGCGGACTTCAACCCGGTCGGCCGCCTCGACGTGCGGAATGTACCCGGCGACCTGCAACCGCACGCGCCCCGAGACCGATTCTTCACCGAGGCCGGTACGGATCGATTCGCAGTCCAGCAGCGCAAACGTGCGGTCCGGCTGCGGCCACGCGGAGTGCAGGACGCCGTCTTTCTTCGGAATGACCACCGGCGAACGGACCACGCGGCCGACGAGCACGACGGGAACGGCTTCCGTTCGCGCGAACCGCGAGACGTCGTCCTGCGCGGCGACGGAGCGGTATTGATGATGCCGCGCCGCCCCGAGACCGCCCAGCACCAGCAGCATCGCGACGGCGGAACACCGAAACCAACCGCGGCGGATGCCGACGACCCAGCCCAGCAGGGCGGCGGCCGACAGCGACAGCCAGACGGTCCAGGCGGCCGGAAAGTGGCGGTCCGCGACAATTCCCGCCGCCAGCGCCGCCGCCGCGATCGCCGCGGGATTCCGCAACCGATGTCGCCCCGGCGACGCTAACGCCGTATCGGAGGCAGGTGGCGGATCAGTCGCTGGTCCTGTCACGGCACTTGTTCCGGTTGAGCCGCAAAACCACTCAGCGAAGCGCGAGTCATTTCTGATTTTGGTGTTCGGACCACGGATGGCACGGGAAGCCCAGCGCGGCGAAGCCGCAACCAAACATTGAAATGAGCCATTTTTCACCCCCAATTTTTCACCCGCCTCTTTCTGACTCTGTTGAGGGGCGGGTTATAAATTGGGGGTGAAAAATTCTCTCTGTCCACACTCGGTCCCGAAAGCAGCGCCATCGATCGTTTGGAACCTGCTGACAGAAGGATTGATGACAAAAAGATGACTCTTCACTGCAATTCAGCGGGATTCTTTTGTCATCAATGTTTCTGTCATTGAGTTCCGGCCCGTTCGCCTTCACCACAATTTGCGCAGGAATCAAAACTTTGATGCCTTTGTAGTACGGATTCCGGCTACTGTGGGTCCGCTGATCCGTGTCGTCCGTGTGATCCGTGGTTCGAATCTGCGACACCATCAATGGCAGAATGCGTTCGATCGTAGCGGCTTGCGGTTCAATGAACGGTATTGTGGCTAAACGTCCGGCGTCAGCACGATCTTCCCCGCCAGCGTTCCCTTTTTCTCCAGCGTGTTCTCTTCCTGCAAGCGATGCGCCGCGGCCGCCTGCGAGAGCGGGAAGCGGGCGCCGATGTTCGGCCGCCACGTTCCCTGCTCGTACAGGCGGTTCAGGTCGTCCGCGGCGGTCCGCTGCTCGTCGGGCGTCGCGTTGAACATCGCGAAACCGACCAGCCGCAGGTCGTTCACGTAGAACGGCCCGACGGGGAACTCCGGCCGGGCATCGCGGCCCGCCATCAGCACGATGCGGCCCCGCTTGGCCATCATCGGCACGGTGCGGTCGAACGTCGGCTCGCGAAGCGTCTCAAACCAGACGTCGATGCCGCCGTTATTCTTCGCAAACTCGGCGATCCGTTCGTCGGCGCTGGAATCGCGGTAGTTCGCGACGAGATCGCAGCCCCAGCCTTCGCACGTTTCTTTCTTTTCTTCGCTTCCGACCGTGGTGACGACCTTCGCTCCGGCGGCTTTCCCAAGCTGCACGACGGTCGAGCCGACGCCGCCGGTGCCGCCGTTGACGAACAGTAAGTCTCCCTTCTGCAAACCCGCGTGCAGAAACAGGCCGAGATGGGCCGTGATCCCGACCAGCGCGCCGGCGGCGGCTTCTTCGTCGGATTCGGCGTCGGGGGTGCGGTACAGCCACTGTTCGTCGACGGCGGCGAACTCGGCGAACGTCCCCTTCCGCCCGAACAGGCTCTGGTTGCTGCCCCACACGCGGTCGCCCGGCTGGAACCGCGTCGCCCGCGGGCCGCAGGCTTCCACGGTGCCGGCGAGGTCGCAGCCGATGATGTAGGGGAACTCGGTTGCGATCGCCACCGCGCCGCTGCGGATGTACGTGTCGATGGGATTGACGGCGACGGCGGCGACCTTCACCAGCACCTCCGTCGGCCCCGGCGACGGCTGCGGCAGGTCTTCGATGCGAATCACGTCGGGGCTGCCGGTTTCGCGAATGACGGCGGCTTTCATGGGTGCTCCTTCCGGGCTGCGGTCGTCGGAGAGTCTCCGACAGTATGCCCGAAAGGGAGCGTTGCAACAAATGTTGCAGTCCTTCGTGGCGTGAAATGAATTCCACTTTACGGCAAACGCCGCCGAATCCGCCTGATGTGCGCCGGCGTCGTGCCGCAGCAGCCGCCGATGATTTTCGCCCCGGCGGCGAGCCACTGTTCGGCGAATTCGGCGTAGCGATCCGGTTCCTGCGCGTCGGTGTTCACCCAGCCCTGCACGGGGTCGGGCCGGCCGATATTGGCGTAGGCGCCGCGGGGAATGCCGGGGGCGGCCTGCTGGATCTCGCGAAGCAGCGGCACGACGATCTCCGCCGGAACGCAGTTCACGAGGATCGCCACAGGATGAAACGGCACAACGGCCCGGACCGCATCGCTCAGCGATTCGCCGGAAAGCAGCCGCCCGTCGTTGCCGCAGACGAAGCTGACCAGCACCGGCAGGCCGGTCGCCATCGCCGCCCGCGTGGCGGCGACGGCTTCGCGGATCGTGTTGTGCGTTTCCGCCAGGATTGCATCGACGCCGGCGTTCGCGAGGTTCGCCGCCATCTCCGCGTGTTCTTCGGCAAGGGCCGCTTCGTCGGGGCAGAGTTCCGGCGAATAACAGTCCTCCAGCGGCGGTTGCGACCCGACGACCCACGCTTTTTCCCCAGCGGCTTCGCGGGCGAGTTGCACCGCGAGCGCCGTCAGTTCGGCGGCCTGCTCTCCCAGGCCCGCGTGCGCGAGCGTTCGCCGGTACGTGCGAAACGTGTTCGCCGTGATCATCTCCGCACCGGCTTCAACGTAGTCCCGGTGAATCTCCCGCACGACGTCCGGCGAGTCGAGCAGCGCCTTCGCCGACCACAACGGCAGCCCGGTGTCGACGCCGCGACGGTTCAGCTCGGTGCCGGTGGCTCCGTCGAGCAGTAACGGTCGCGGGATTTGCAGGCGTTCGAGGAAAGTCAAATGGTTTCTTGCAGCCATTGTCCGACGACCTTCCCGAGACCGACAGGCTGTTCGCGGAACCCGAGCTTCTCGTAGAAGCCGGCGGAATCATCGGTGAAGAGGTAGACGTGCTGGCCGGGCAGGCGGTCGAGCAGCAGTTCCATCATCCGCCGCGCGACTCCGCGGCGACGGCATCGGGCCTGAGTCCAGACGTCGACGACATAGGCGTTGCAGACGCCGTCGGAGAGCGCCCGCGCGGTACCGACAATCTCGCCGGCCGACTCCGCCAGCACGGTCAACCAACTGTTCTCAAACGACCGGCGGAGTTGGTCCGCCGAACGGCCGTTGTCGAAGCGGTCGGCGGCCAGCGCGGCTTTCACTTCCACCCAATCGACGCCGGCCAGATCGGTGCGATACGTGACGTCTTCAGCGGTCGTTCCCGTCATCACGGCGATTTCCCTTTTCGAGAACGACACGGAAGCCGATGACGTAGTTCCGGTATTTTTCCGGACACTCGACCCGCGACGTGACCCTGACCAGCTTCGCATCGTTGAGAAACGTGCCGCCACGAACGACGTGCCCCTTCGCCTCCTTGAGCGGTCCCCGGGGGTCCGCGGCCGGCGACGTTCGATAGTAGTCGGCGTCGTACCAGTCGGAACAGAATTCCCCGGCGTTGCCGAGCATGTCGTACAGTCCGAAAGCATTGGGCTTGAAGCTGCCGACCGGGGCGGTGAAGGCGTGGCCGTCGTTCCAGGGGAAAAACCGGATCGTCTTCGGGTCGAGGCCGTATTTTCTGATCGTGGACGTGTCCCATTTCATCCGCAGCGCCCGGTCGCAGCCGTTCGCCACCGACTTGAGGCCGTTCACCGCGTCGCCGTTCGTGAACCGCGTTCTGCCGCCCGCCCGGCAGGCGTATTCCCACTCGGCTTCGGTGGGAAGCCGGTATTGCCGTCCCTCGTTCGTGCCGACCCATTTGCAGAACGCCTGCGCGTCGTGCCAGTTGACGTTGACGACAGGATGCTTGTCGCGCTGCGGGTAGCCGGTGTTTCGCCACGAGTATTTCGGGCTGCCGTACTCGAACGCCCGAGTTTTCGCGTTGTAGCCGGACGTGCCGCGTTTGTCCGTCTCGGCCGCGGTTTTATAGCCGGTGGCCTTCACGAACGCCCGGAACTGACCGACGGTGACCTCGCATGCTCCCATGTAAAACGGGCGGGTGATGCGAACACGATGCGACGGCTGTTCGTGCTTGCGCGCCAGATCGTCGGATTCGGCGGCCCCCATCAGGAACTCGCCCGGCGGGATGAGCACGAGCTTCATGCCGAGTGGGTTGGTGAGTTTATGCTTTCCATCGCGATCAGCCGACTGTGCCGGTCCACACAATGGACCACACAGAGCCAGAATCGCCATCAGCAGTCGGCGTCGCATCATTTCGCAAGAAGCTCCGTCAACGTTTGCCCAGCCGCCGTGGCGATGGGCCCGAACGGGTCAATTCTACTGGTATATTCGCTGATTGGGGGGAAGCCGTCTTTGTCGTGGCGGACGCTGCCAGCGTCCGCGCGGATGCTGGCAGCATCCGCCACGTCCGCGGATACATCCCAATTCTACAGCGTCGTCGCCGCGACTACACGCGGGTCGCCGACCTCTGTAAGATTGATGAGAGTGAATCCGCGACACCGTGGCAGGGCAACGCCGAAAGCCGATGATCGAATTCCTCAAAACAACTCTGCCGATTCTCGCGCTCGTGCTCACGGGCGTCGGCGAGCCGGCGGTTGCCGCAGGTCCGCAACCGGCTGGAAAGAAGAAACAGCCGGACGCGACCCCGCCCAAGAAACTCTTCACCGGCAAGGTCGTGCTCGTCCGCGAGGCGTTGAAGCGCCGCGGCGTGACGGCCTTCAGCGAGTTCGACAAGCAGGTCGCACTCGAAACGCCGAAGGGGGAGCTGATTCCCATCGTTCCCGACTGGCGGGGGCGGGCGTTCTATCAGGACAAACAGCTGCGGGACCGCAAGGTGGACCTCGTCGGTTACCGCCGCAAGGGGCTGCCCTACCTGCAGGTGCTGATGGTCTTCACCTACAACAAGCAGGGAGAGCGGCAATACACCGACTACTGGTGCGACATCTGCTCGATCCCCATGTACGAGATCAAACCCTGCGACTGTTGCCAGGCGCCGATCCGCCTGCGATTCCAGCCGCGGCCGCTGCCGGATTATCTGAGTGGGAAGCACGAGAAGAAGAAGAAGTCCGGCCCGACCTCCGCAGCGAAGTCGAAGCGCTAGAGCGAAAATCTCATCCGGCGGCGGCGCTAGCCCCCGATTCCGTTGAACGAAACACCAAATCCACGGCGTCCAGGCGCTGCATGTCTATCGAGACCCCGACGGACGCATTATGATATAGGACGGAATGAGCGGGCGCTTTCCACCGTGAGGGACAAGCTGCCATGACGCCCGAACGACAACAACTCCTGGAAACGCTGGCGGAAATCAGCAACACGAATTCGGATCAGCGGTTCGGCCAGCTCATTGCTAATTTGTCGTTCGTGGCGCGGGAGCCGACCAACGCCGCCATCTGGGACGTGGAAGACGACGAATTGCTGGAGGCCGCGCGGGACTATCTGAAGCACAAGCGTCAGAATTCGTCCGCTCCCGTTGAGTCGCTTCACGAGTAGTGTCGGTCATCCATGCCGGACGAACCCTACCTGTTACGGCTCGGCGCACGGCTGACGGCCGGATTGGCGGGAATGAGCGACGACCGGCGGCGGCGGCATCACGAGTTCGTGCTCTCGCAGCAGATGCCCGACGGCGGGTTCCGCGGACGGGAGGGGGATTCGGACCTGTACTACACCGGGTTCGCCGTCCGCAGCCTGATGCTGCTGGGGGGAATGACGCCGGCCGAATGCGGGCAGGTCAGCGGCTATCTGCGGTCGTGCCGGCAGGATCGGCTGAGCGTGATCGACCTGGTGAGCTGGCTGTACTCGGGGCTGGCGGTGCAGCTTTCCGGCGGGGACGACCCCTTTCATGACGCGGCCCCCGACTGGCTCGACCGCATTGCCGAGACGCTGGAATCGGTTCGCACGAGCGACGGCGGCTACGCGAAGACGACGGAAGGGGCCGCCGGCAGCACGTATCATTCCTTCCTCGTCGCGCTGATCTACGAGCTCATCGCCCGGCCGCTGCCGCAGCCGAACCGGTTGATTCAGTTCCTCTACGACCGGCAGCGCGACGATGGGGGGTTCGTGGAGATTGCCCCGATGAAGCGCAGCGGCACGAACCCGACGGCCGCCGCGGTCGCCGTGCTGACGATGCTCGGCGCGATGGACGACGAGCTGAAATCCGACGTGCGCGATTTCCTGAAGCAGGTCCGCAGCGACGAGGGGGGCTTTCAGGCCAACACGCGGATTCCGTTCGCCGACGGGCTCTCGACGTTCACCGCGATCCTGACCTGCCAGGACCTCGGGCTGGATGACTTGTGGAAGCCGCGGCAGGTGGAAGGCTTTCTCACGGAGTGGCTCGAGTTCCCCACCGGCGGCTTCCGCGGCGCGAGCTGGGATGAAAACGCCGACGTGGAATACACGTTCTACGGGCTGGGAACGCTGGCACTGGTGGGGGAATTGAAAATTGAGAATTGAGAATTGAAAAATGAAAATTGCTGGTGACTGACCAGACGTACAATTTACAATTCTCAATTTTCAATCTCTGGCGACAAACTGGACCTGTCCCCGTCTTCGCTCGCGCATGAAAAGATCCCCGGGATTCTTGAAATCCCGGGGATCGGGTTGAGTGCCGGATTATCGCAGCTTCAGCTTCAGCGGCGACTTCTTCTTGTTCTTGTTCGAGTCGTCGAGCGTCTCGAAGGAGAACTTGGCCATCATCGCGCCGACGACCCGCAGCACGTCGGATTCGACGTTCATTTCGCCGACGACCTTGTCCCCCTTGCGGACGAGCCTGGCCGAGAGGCCGTCTTTGCCGTTCTTCAGAGCGTCGAGGGCCAGCTTCCGCAAGTCGGGTTTGCCCTTCTTGCCGGCGGACTTGTCGCGGATTTCCAGCCACGGCCGCAACCGGACGAACAGGTCCACGAACGGGGCGGGCCTGGGTTCGACCTTGGCACTAGTCTGTTTGATGGCCGTGGTCAGTTCGTTCATCGCGTCGCTGCCGCAGGCGAACCAGGTGACGTCTTTCGATGTGCCGACGAGGATTTCATCGCCTCCCATCAGCATGCGGAACGGGGAATCGTCCGCCAGGTTGACGATGATGCGGTGAATGCGAACCTCTCCCTGCTTGGCGACGTCGAGCGACAGCTTGGCCGCTTTGCCCGTTTCGGGAACCAGCTTCAGGATGTCGAGTGCCGAGGCCCCGTCGACGGTCTGCAGGGCGGCGACCGAGGTCTTCTTGCCGGCGGCGTTCATCCGCACTTCGGCGAAGGCATCGAAGATGCCCTTGTCGACGTTGGCCGCCAGCAGGTGTACGACCATGTCGGCGATCTTCGTGCCGGCTTTCCGCTGCTTGTCGGTCATCGTTTTGGAGGCCTTCAGCCGTTCCACCTGCGCGTCGCGGATCGCCTTGAAAGCCGCCAGGAAGTGCTCCTTCCGCATGTCGTCCAGCGGGTGGTTGATTCGCATGCTGAGGATCGACTCGCTGCTCCGCGGCACGTTGGCGAAGTAGCTCGGCTTCTCGCCCAGCATTTCGATCGACTTCGCCAGCCCGGTGCCGGGGATGGCGGCCAGTTCGAGGTCGGCCCGGCCGGTCATCTTCGAGAGGTCCATCGTCCAGCCGATCTGCAGCCGCGACGATTCGACGTAGAACCGTTCGGCTTCCTTCATCTGCTGTTCGAACAGCAGCTTTCGCAGTTCGTAGTCGGCGGTCGCTTCCCCCTCTTTTTTCTTCATCGCGGCCAGCAGTTCTTTCGCCTGGGTCTGCACCCACGCGCGGCGTTCGGCGATCGAGCCGGCGTCGGTCGCGAGGTTTTCGCCCTTCAGGCCGAGGTCGTAGGCGTTGAGCAGACCCTTGATGGCATCCCGCGGGTCGGCGATTTTCAGCGGGACAGCGGCTAGCTTTTCGGCGAAGATCGCATAACCCCATTTGTGCCGCATGAAGCCTTGATAGACGTTTCCGCGGCACTTATAGCGCGAGGAAGCCTGTCGCACGGTGGGAATGCCGGCGGGGGTCAGGTTCTGATTGCGGAAGTTGTTGATGTTGCTCACCGGAATGCTCGGCCGCCACTCGATCTTCCCAGCGCCGTAGGGGACGAGATCGAGCCGCACCGGTTGCGTGCGGTTGACGCCGGGCAGGAAGACTTCGAGGTTCCCCTTGAGGACCTTCCACTGCTTCTGCTGCTCGGCGTTGGTGAGTTTGATCAGGGCTTCGAGGTCGACGAGCAGCTTGTCGGCCCCTTTGTGGGCGATAATGACCTTCGGGGACGATTTCGGGGCTTGCGCCGAACAGGGCTGGCTCGCAGCGGCGACCAGAACGGCAAGTCCGAGACAGAAGAAACGTCTCACGGCCGACTCCTATGCATGGGGTGGTGTCCAACAACGATGCGCGGCCGACGGGTCGGACCGGTGCGAAGGGCCTTCCACTGTCGCATCAACCGGACTGTGGACGGGAAGGTAGGTCTGTGTCGGCCTGACCGGACCTCGATTCGCCAAACGACTTCGCTTCACACCTTCCGGCGCACCGAGGTCCCGACGGGCCGTCCGGACCTACTCAGTCACAGTTGCAGTCTAATCGAACCCGGCAGATTGGGGAAGTAGGGCGACGTCTGACGATCGCACCCGGCGCACCGATGATGCCGAGCGTGCGGACGCTCCCGATGCCGTCCCGACCGTTTCTCCCGCGCCCCCTTCGCCTTTCAAACCTGAATCCTTCAGGCTGCTTTCGTCTCCCATTCTTCGGGCGTTGCGTTGTAGCGACTTGAAGGGACGCACCGCTGGGCGGTTGCACTCACCGGAACCCGAATCCCCGCCCAGTCCCGCAGAAACGGCACGCCGCCGCCGGTCCCGACCACCCGCGCGATTCCTACCACCCGCACAGCTTGCCTGACTGATTGTGGTGAGTGGTGGAAGAGTTGAGAGCTGAGAGTTGAGAGACGGAACGTAGCGTGGACTTCAGTCCACGCGAGCGTCACGGATTCCGGCCGTCGCATTCCGCGTTCACTCGTGTGGACTGAAGTCCACGCTACGACCGCCTTCCGCTTTCCGCTCCGCTACTCCCGCGGCGGGAAACGCCCCACGTGATAGTTGTGGCATTGCAGGCAGCTCTGCCCGGCGATTTTCGGAGTGTGGCACTTCGCGCAGTCCTGCCGCTTGATGGCCGAGAACCCGCTCGTCAGCGCCGAGGCCGGGTCGAAGTTCGGCAGCCAGTCGCGGCGGGTGAACTGCGGGTGGAACAGCTTCACGTTCCCGTCGCGGACATGGCAGGTCGAGCAAGCCTTGCTGCCCGTGCCGAGTTCCTTCAGGTGGGGATGGTGCGAAAAGCGGGTGAAGCCGTGCGTGTACGGCTCGGGCCGATAGCTGGTCCAGTTGATTTGCAGCGGGCCGTTCGACGTGCGGTCGACGGTGTGGCATTTGACGCAGCTTCCGGGAACGGCCGGATCGGCCAGTTGCCGGAACATCCGCGACAGCGCCCGCTCCCGCAGCGGTCGCCCAGCGAGCCGGACGCCGCGAGCGTCGTCGTGCGAAATGCCCCTTTTGGAGTTGAAGAGGGGCGCACTACGGTCGAGCCAGAATCGCAAAAACGGATCGGCGTGCAGCCGCGGCCGGTAACGGATCGAAAAGTCGTCATCGCGGACTCGCCAGTTACCGAACCGCCGTCGCGAAAGAGTTGAGAGTTGAGAGTTGAGAGTTGAGAGTTGAGAGATGGCGGCGTTTGCCGGTTTTCCGCCTTCCGCCTTCCGCTTTCCGCCTTCCGCCTTACTTCCCGGGAACCAGCGGCCGCCTGCGGCACGAAGCGCGTCGATCAGCAGCGCGCCCGTGGACCGCGGGCTGACGACGGCGCCGCGCATCTCGCGATCCAGCGGTCCGCCGAGCGAGGATTCCAGCCGTCGCCGCAGACTGCGCTCGCCGCCGTCGGCCAACTCGCGGAACAGCCGCCGGATCGCCGCGGCGAATTTGCGAACGGCTTCTTGTTGCGCCGGAGTCGCGGTCTGCAATCGGGTCAGATTGACTCCGCTCAGCGCCCGCTGCGCCTCGCGGAATTCGGCATCAGTACTCAGCAACAGCAGCATGAATGGAGAAAGCTGGTCGATCGGTCCGCCGTCATCGGGAAGCGATCCCGAACTCACCGTTCGCGGCCAGGGACCGATCGTCCACTTCAACGCGGCTTCATCGAGCGCCGGCAGCCGGAGGAACGGCACGCCGGGAAGCCCGCTTTCGATCTGGATTTCCCTGGCGTGGCAGCTCGCGCAGCTCTGCTCGAAACCGCGGACCAGCATCTTCGCGCCGGACGGGTCGGGGGCGTGGCAGGTCGTGCACGATTCCGGTTTGCGGCCTTCGGGCATCAACCGCTGGAAATTGCCGAAATGCAAGCCGTAGTGCGCGCTGTGATCGAAGTGGATTCGCATGCGGCGCTGGTAGGGATAGTTGGTGAATTCGGGGTGATCCTGGCTGAAGGCGTGAAACGGCTTGACGTGGCACACCTGGCATCGCCGCTCGCTGATCTGCTTCAGGTCGTGTTTCGCCCCGCGATGTTCCTGATGGCACAGAGCACACGCCAGCCGTCCCTCGTCGTCCTTCGGGATTCCCGGCCCCCAACTCGCGAACGCCAACCAGGCGGGCCGATCGGCCTGGAAGTCGGAGTTTTTGATGCGGTCGGTCGCCACGGCCAGCCGTTGCGGGGCAACGCCGTGCGGGTGCAGGGCATTGTCACGGCGACCCCGGAAGGATGCGTCGCCGTGCATCGATCCAGCGCCGAAGCGATGGCAGTCGACGCATTTGAAGCTCTGGTCGATGGCGTTGCGGGCGCCGACGGTTTTCAGGACGTCGTGCCCTTCTTCCGCCGTGTGGCACTTCGTGCATTGCTGCTGCAGGGCGTGGTGATGCACGGAGAGCCTTCCCGGCGAGAGGAACTCCTTGTTCGATTCCCCTCCGGCGAACAGAAACAGGCTTCCCAGCGCGGCCGCCGCGACGAACACGGTGAAGACGCGGCGGCGTGCCAGCAGGCTGCGCTTCGGCTGGCAGGGGGCCGGGCAGTTGGGGCACGTCCCATCCGGCAGCGGTCCCTGGGCGCACTTTCCGCCGGCCGCGACCGGGCGCGTGCATTGCCAGCGGTCCCCGCGGAGCGCGGGAACGCATTCCAGGTGCACCTGGCAGCGGCCCTGCTCGTCCGGCCCGATGTAGCACGGCGTCCCCTCGCAGGCCCGCCCGCAAACCCACGGCTGCTCGGCCCGCGCATAATGCCCGCGGTCCGAGTCGTAGTCAGCCAGGGAACGGGGCATCAGGCGTCTCCGAAGCAGGTCCGGCGCGAAGGTGATGAAGGATGAAGGATGAGGGATGAGGGATGAGTGAGACAGCGAGCCGCCGGGTTTACCCCGGCGGTCGACTGGCTCCTGCGGCGGGGATAAACCCCGCCGCTCGCTTGTCGTTTATCCTTCATCTTTCATCCCTCATCACTCGACTCTTGCGCTACATTCCGAAGTACGCATACACCAGCAACACGTGCGCGGCTGCGAAAATCAGCAGGGCGTAGGTCAGCGGGACGTGCAGGAACAACCAGTACTTGAGCGTCGACTGCAGCGTATACTGGTAATCGAGCGCATCTTTCAACCGAAACCGCTCTTCGATCTCCCGCATCACGCTGCGTTCGCGGTCGTTCAGATAGCGGTCCTGCGACTGGATTTCCAGCAGTGCCGCGCGGAACGGCCGGACCGAATGAAACAGGTGATGCACCGCGAACCGCGGCCGCGCGAAGAACGTCTGCAGCCGCCGGCGGTAGAACTCGGGGATCATCGACGTCTCGGTCTCCGAGATGCAGTTCAGCACCAGGTCGTGCACTTCGTCGCGAATCCGCCGCGTGAAGACCGGTATGCGGTCGTAGAGCACTTCCTCCCCGTGGGACGTGAGCCGGGCCGCCAGCGTCCGCGACAGGAACAGCCCCCCGATGCCGCTGAGGAACACGCCGCAATACAGTACCGCGAGCGTCCCTTCCAGCCGGCCATTTGGCAGGCGATAGCCGACGTGGACGGCGAACAGCACGCCGGTCAACAGCCCGGCGTAGATATGCAACTGCAACCACGTCGCCGAACTTCCCAGCGGGAGCATCGGCAGCCGCTTCCGCAGGTTGTAGCCGGCCAGCAGGAGAATGACGGCCGCGAGCGTCCACCCTGAGAGAAAGCTCGACGGCCGCATCGACAGCCGATAGAGCCAGTCGACCATCACGACGCCCGCCGCCAGCGCCAGCGAAATCAGCACGTTGCGGATTCGGCGACGGGCGAAGGAGGTCATGTGTGGGTCGGAGGTCGGAGGTCGGAGGTCGGAGGTCGGAGGTCGGAGGTCGGAGGTCGGAGGTCGGAGGTCGGAGGTCGGAGGTCGGAGGTCGGAGGTCGGAGGTCGGAGGTCGGAGGTCGGAGGTCGGAAAGTCGGAGGTCGGAAGGTCGGAAGGTCGGATACCACTCGCCACTCACCTTCATTTCCGAAACCACTCTCCCAGCGTTTCCACGTCCCGCATGTCGACCCGCACGAGGGCGTCGTGTGGGCAGGCGCGCTGGCAGGCGGGGCCGCCGAGCTGGTCGATGCACAGGTCGCATTTCGTGGCCTTCTGAATCGGCTGGGCGGTGGCGGCGTCGCGGATGAAACCGCCTTTGCGATCGCGGATGTCGACCATGCGGATCGCGTCGTAGGGGCAGTTCTTCGCGCAGGCCGAGCAGCCGATGCAGGTCGCGTCGTTGATCACCACCCGCCCTTCGTGCAGCTCACGGTGAATGGCGCCGGTGGGGCATTCGATCATGCACACCGGATCGGAGCAGTGCATGCAGGCGTTGGCGACCATGTACTGCCCGTGCACCGGCCCGCTGCGGAGAAACCGCGGGTTCCCGTCGTGGGCCGCCGCGCAGGCCCGCACGCAGTCGTCGCAGCGGGTGCAGCGGTCGAGGTTGATCATCATCGTGGCGGTCCCGTTGATGAACCGCCTCTCGACGAGGAATTCGACCAACTCGGTGTCGATGGGGGAAGAGTCGAGAGTCGAGAGTTGAGAGTTGAGAGCCGGAGGCGTTCCTCCGCCTTCCGCCTTCCGCTTTCCGCCTTCTTCAGTCGCCGGTACACCAACCTTCTCGAAGACCCACTCTTCCACGACCGCCGTGGGGACGACGACCGCCGTCAGAAAGCCGATTGCCCGCAGCGAGCTGGCCAGCGGCTGCGGCGACGAGTTCCGCCAGCCGGCGGCGAGCTCCTGCAGCCCGAACGCCTGCCCGGGAGTGAGGTAACCGACGGTGCGGTGGCCGTTGTGGTATTGGCGGCTGAGCCGGGCCAGACCGCTGCGGATCAATATTGCGCCGTTGGGGTAATCGCCCTCGGCCGCAATCAGCGGTTCGTTTTCCAATCCGGCGGCAACGCCCTGGTCGGCGAGCTGCATGAACGTGCCGACGGAATCGTAGCGGCCGAAGGTTTCCAGCCTGGCGGCCGCCATGAGGCCTTCCATCTGCTGGTCGGTGAGGTGCTGGAACATCGGCGCGTTGCGGAGGAAAGCCGACAGCCCGTACTTGCGGAAGTTGGCGTCGATCTGCCCGCGAAGCTCGTCGTCTTTGCGCAGGATGTCGCGCAGCCCCTGCCAGCGGATCTCGAGCAGCTCGGCCTCGCCGTCGGCAAAGACGGTGGCCGATCGCGGCATGCGTCCCAGTGCGGCCAGCTCGCCGAAGAACTGGCCGGCGCCGATTGTCGCGGTCTTGTATTTGTCGAGGACGGCGGGCACGTCCTGCAGATAAATGTGGGCGTTCTCGCCGTGGCCGGCGCGGGCGATCCGCGAGTCGAGGCGTTCCTGCCGGGCGTCGCGGACCTCGGGCTGGCGGTGGTTCCGCCAGAGCTGGGCGATCGACTGGAACAGCGTCTTGCGCTGGCTTTCCATGCGGCCGAGCATGGCGACCGGCAGCGGGTTTTCCTCGGTCTCCAGCTCGACGCGAACGCTGCCCGACAGCACGAAGAACGCCGAACTGCCCCAGTCGCCGCGGCGGATAATGAGGTCCCCCTTCAGGCACCGCAGCAGCCGGCAGTCGTTCCGCAGGATGCCCCGCAGTGGAACTCTCGGGCTGAACCTATCGGGGTCGAGCCGGCTGAAGGGGGGCATCGCCAGCACGCGGTCGACGTCCCCGCCGCTCATGGTCGACGAAAACGGGACGTCCCACCGCTGCGGGCGTTGAATCGTGCTGGTGTCGAAGAGGGACATTGCGAAAGCGGAAAGCGGAAGGCCGACAGAGGAGTCGAAAGTCGGAAAGTCGAAGGTCGAAAGTCGAAGGTGAGGTGTCGGAGATCCGGACGTTCGACGTTCGACCTTCCGACTTTCGACTCCTATGGACGCGGCGGTTCACGGCTTCTTCTTCGCTGAAGCCGGGTAATGCGGCCGGGGGATCATGGCGTCGAGCGCCTTCATTTTCGATGTGTCGCGCTTGGCGAGAAAGTCCTTCGCGGCCCTCGCGACCTTGTCGGCCTGTTCGTTGAAGAACTTGTCGTCTCCTTCCTGAGCGGCAAACAGCCGGCCCAGCAGCGGCGTCAGCATGTCGGCCACCTGCTTCGTTTCGGGCGTCTGAGCGACGGCGTTGATTGCGGCGAGCTTGCCCTGCACGGGGCCGATCAGGCCGGCGGCCTGTCCGACGAAGCCGGGGTCTTTCGCGTCGGCGCGAATCCGCAGGCCCATTTCCAGGCCGGCGAGAATTCCGATAACGTACATCTGCCGGCGACGTTCGGCGGCGGAGCGCTTGCTGCCGCCGATTGGGTTCATCCACAAGGTCGAGGCGTCGGCGTTTTTGGTCTGGTCGAGATGGAAGTTGTGCCGCACTTCGCCGTTCGCCCACGATGCCAGTTCGAAGGAAACATTGCTGAGCTTGTGCCCGGCCTTGACCAGCTTTTCGTTGCCGATCAAATGGCATTGCAGGCACCGCTTGGCTAGGGAATACAGGTCTTCCGGCCCGATCTTGCCGTGCTTGCGGCAGTAGGCCAGCCGGGCGCGGCGATGCTCGGCGGACTCTGCTTCGCGGCGGGTCCCCTCGGGACCGTAAACCGCGTGCCGGTTGAGCCAGCCGGGGTCGCCGCCGGCCGGCCCGTGGCACGACTCGCACGAGACGCCCCCGGCCGCGGCTACCGTACCGGCTTCCGACTTCTGCGGGGTCGCGTGGCAGGCGGCGCACATTGAGTTCTTGAGGACGTCCCCCTTCGCGATCCCCATCGCCTTGGCGTATTTCGCGGCCGCCTCGGTCTTGAGTTGGCGGTCGCTGCCGGCGTGGACGGTCTTGAGCCACTCGACGTACTCTGAGCGGTGGCAGCGAATGCAGGCCTTGGCCCCCAGCACGCGGGCGGGATCGAACTTGTGATCGGCGGGGTCGGCCGCCGCGGCTTTGGGAAAGGGGGCGGAACTCGCCGCCGGGAAGCCGTTGACCACGGCGAACGACGCGGCCAGCACCGTCGTCCAGCCCGCTACGAAGGCGACCAGCCGAAGACGGAAAGCGGTCGTAGCGTGGACTTCAGTCCACGTGAGTGAACGCAGAATTCGACGGCCGGAATCTGTGACGCTCGCGGGAGAGTCGAGAGTCGAGAGTCGAGAGTCGAAAGCCAGAACTTGCGATCGACTCTTTCCGTCCTGGCTCTCGACTCTCGACTCTCGGCTCTTGACTTTCGACTCTGGCATCCCTGTTCTCCCCTTCGGAAAGATGTGGTGACGACGAGCGGCTAGGGCTTGTATTCCTTGGAGAAATACGCCTTGGGAATCAGCTTCATCTTGTCCAGGCCGGCCAGTTTGCTGCCGTCGTTGTTCTTCAGGAAATCGTTCGCCGCTTCGGCCACCTTGTCGGCGGCTGCGTTGAAGAGTTTCTTATCTCCCGGGTTGACGGCGAACAGCTTTGGCAAGAGGCCGGGAATCAGAGCGGCAACCGCCTTGGTCTCCTTGCTGCCGGCGACCGTGTTGATCCGGGTGAACTTCCCCAGCATGGGACCGATGCGGGCCGCCATCTGCCCGGCGTAACCAACCCCCTTCGCGTCGGCCCGGTTTCGCAGGCTGGTTTCGAGATCGACCATCAGCCCCAGGACGTACATCTTGCGGCGGCGGTTGTCGGCGTTTCGTTTGCCCTGCTTGCCGAGGGGGTTCAGCCACAACGACGAAACCGGGGCGTTGACTTTCTGGTTGACCTGGAAGTTGTGCCGCACTTCCCCGTTCGACCACGACGAGAACTCGAACGCCAGGCTGCCCGCCTTGTGGCCCGCGTTGACCAGCTTTTCGTTGGCGACGATGTGGCAGGAGAAGCACTTCTTCGCCACGCCGTACAGCTCGCGGGGGCCGACCTTGCCGGCTTCCCGGCAGATCTTCAGCCGCTTCTCACGGTCGGCGGCGGTTTCCGTCCGGCGGGTCTTATCTTTCCCGCCGTAGTCGCCGTGCGGCTTCAGCCAGCCGTCTTTTCCGCCGGCCCCGCCGTGGCAGGACTCGCAGGAAACGCCCACCCCGGCGATGGCCGTCGGCGACCCACTCCCCGTGCTCTGCGGCGTGGCGTGGCAGTTGATGCACAGCGACGACTTCGCAATGTCGGCGGCGGCGATTCCCAGAGCCGTCGCGTACTTGACGGCGTTGTCGCCGGTGAGCCGTTTGTGGTTCGTGTAGTGGACGGTCTTCATCCACCGGGCGTTTTCGGCCTTGTGGCACTCAACGCAGGCGGTCGCGCCGACCACCTTCGCGGGGTCGGTCTTCACGGTGTTCGCGTCCGCCCCCTGCAGCGCCGCGGCTGCGACGACCATCGACGGCGAGGCGGAACTCCGCAATGCGGCGAACGTCAGCACACCCATCACGACGAGGGTCCAGAAAGCGCCGTAGGCAATCACTGCAGGCCGCCGCGAACGCCGTACACTCATCGGGCTGTGCTCCAGGAAGCGAAAACCAAATCGGGCGAGGGGCGCGAGACAGGATAAGCCTGCCGCATTTAGACATCAAGCGTCAAATCTTCGCTCGGCACGGCGATGCAGGTCAGGCAGGTTCCTTCTTCCGGCTCGGCCCCGTGCTCGGTGACGTAGGACACCCGGCCGGACTTGATCGCCACCAGGCACGTCGCGCAGTTGCCGGCCCGACAGCCGGAATCGACCGCCACGCCGTTGTCCGACAGAAAGTCCAGCAGGTTGGGGTAGCTGCCGTCCCAGCGGCAGGACTTGCCGGAGCGGCTGCACATCACCGTGCAGCCGGCTTTCGCGGCGGCCGCGGCGGCCTCGCCGTTGCCGTCGCCGGCCGGTTTGGGGAACGCCTTCTTGACCGTCGACGCGCCGAACGCCTCGGTGAGGATGTCGTCTTTGGGGACGCCCCACGATTTCAGCCCATCGATGAGGGCCGACATCATCGGCGGGGGACCGCACAGGAAGAACTGAAAGTTGCTCGAACCGAGCGTGCTCTTCAACAACTCGATCGTGATGTGGCCGCGGAATTGATAGTCGCGGCTCTCGACGTCTTCGTCCCGCGGGTGGCTGTAGACGTGATGGACGCGGATGTTGTCGTGCCTCTCGACCAGTTCCTGCAGCGTCGATCGCAGCGCGTGCTCCCCGCCGTGCCGCACGCCGTAGAACAGGTGGATTTCGCGGTTGGCTCCGATTTCGGCGACTGTCTTGGCCATGCAGCACATCGGGGTGATGCCGACACCGCCGGCGATCAGCACCGCGGGCCGCCGTTCTTCCGGGTCGAGCGTGAAATGCCCGCGGGGGGCCTGCACGTCGAGGATGTCCCCCTCGCGGACCGCCTCGTGGAAGTAGCTGGAAATCAGACCGGGCGGAGCGTCGGGCTGGTCGGGCGGAGGGACGGCCCGCTTGATCGTCACCCGGAAATAGTCCGGCCGCGGGCTGTCGGACAGCGAATAGCAGCGGATGACCGGCTTCGGCTGCCCGGGCACGTCGAGCCGGAACGTCAGATACTGCCCCGCCTTGAACGTCGGCAGCGGTTTGCCGTCGTGCGGCGTGAGGTAAAACGAACGGACCCGCTCGGCTTCGTCGACGATGCGGTCGACGACGAACTTGCGGTAGCCGTTCCAGACGGCCTGCATCTGTTCGTGTTCCCGCCGCGCCGCGTTGGCCGCGGCGATCTGCCGGGCCAGCAGCTCCAGCTCGATCTGCCGCTGCGCCTGGTCGCCGCGAATCTGCCTCATCGAGGAGATGACGTACAATCCAAGCTGAACGGCCACCAGACCGAGCAGAATGGCCCCGGCGATTTGCATGGGAGTGGTTTGCGGAAAAGAGTCGTATTCAAAGACGGCGCGTCGATGTTACGCGATTCGTGGATTGGTACAAGGCACGCTGGTGTCCCGCCTTCAGGCGGCCCGTTGGGTGTTCTATGTCCGATGCTCGCACACCGGGCCGCCTGAAGGCGGGACACCAGCGAATCACTTCCCCGCGATCGTCCACACCGGCTCGAAGTGGGACGGTTGCGACTTGAGGCATTCGGCGGTGCGGCTGACCAGCGCGACCGTGGGGCCGTCGACTTCCGATTTGTAGTCGGCCAGCAGCTCGACCAGCGCGGCGCAGGCTTCGCCCCACTTGCCCGATTCGTACAGACCCAGCCCCCACTCGTAGGCGTCGCGGTGGATTCTCCATTCGTCGGCGACCGCGTCGGACTGCAGCTCGTACAGGTCGACCGGCTCGTCCATGCCGGAAAGCCGGGCCTTGCAGATGCGGCGGGTGGCGAAACCGTGGCCGAGCTGCGACCGCGTGGAGCCGGTAATCAGAATCCGGACTCCAAGCTGCTTGGTCGCCGCTTCGACGCGGCTGGCGAGATTGACGGTGTGCCCCATCGGCCCGTAATGGAAGCGGGTGCGGCTGCCGTTGTTGCCGACCATCGCCATCCCGCTGTTGATGCCGATCCCCAGCAACAGCGGGTCGCCGATCGTCTCCACGAACTGGCGGTTGATGTCGGGCAGGTCGTCGATGATGGCCAGCGCGGCGCGGCAGGCCAGCTCGGCGTGGTTGGGCTGCTCGACGGGGGCGTTCCACATCGCGAACAGGCCGTCGCCGAGGTAGTCGACCAACGTCCCCTGGTACTCGCGAATCCGCTCGCCGATGCGGTCCATGAACGACACCAGCAGGTCGCACACGAACGGCGCCCCGAACCGCTCCGACATGCGGGAGAAATTGCGGATGTCGGCGAACAGCACGGTCACCTCGCGGTCGCGCCCCTTCAGCAGGTCGGGGTCGCGTTCCAGCTCGCGGACGACCTCCGGCGAGACGAACTGCTCGAGCTGCACGTGGGTGCGAATCGCTTCGGCTTCCTTTTCCTGCCGGGCCAGTCCCGAAGCGACGGTCGCCGCCAGCACCTGCAGCAGCATGGCCTCGATGCTGGTCACACCGATCCGCCCTTCCAGCGGGCGGAAGTCACGCACGCCGTAGACGACGCCGATCACGCGGTCGTTGCCCGCATCGAGAATCGGCGACGCGACCCAGGCCGAGACGTCGATCAGGCTCTGCGTGGCCAGATCGGCGCCGCTGCCTTGATACAACGTGCGGCCCAGCCGGGCGACCTGGTCGACCAGCGTGCGGCTGAAGTCGTCGGGGGCGGATTCGTCCGGGTATTTCGCGGCGATCGTCCAGCCGGATTTCTTCAGCAGCAGCACCATGCCGTAATCGAGCCCGACCATTTCGACGATGGCCTGGGCCGTCTGCTCGTAGAACTCGCCGGAACCGGCCGCCGCCTGCTGCACCGCGACCAGCGTTTCGAACCACGAGATGAGCCGTTCCGCATCGGGAGCGACGTTGAGCGTGTCGAGATTGAACTCCGTGCTGCCTGCTTTCTTCAACCGCACCGGCTCGCTGACCGTCATCAGCGACGACGTGTCGATGTCGGGAGTTCCGCTTGCAGGCAGGGTGACATTGGCGGCTCGTCCGCCAGCGGCACGGGGCGACTCAACTTCGATCACCGTCTTGCCGACGGTGAGCTTCACCGGCAGGTCGAACTCGTACGACCGGGCGCCGACGTCCGGCGGAAGCACCTTGTGAGTCGGCATCTCGACCTGCACGGCGACCTTGCCGCTCATGTTCCGCAGGGCGATGCGGCCGGGCCGGATTTCATCCACGACGAGCTGGTTCCGCGACACGAACTCGTCGGTCAGCGAAACCAGTTGCGGGTCGCCGTTCTTCGAGCGGCGGCCGAGCGTAATGTTCCCCGCGTCAAGCTGGAAGATCTCGGTCTGCTCGCTGTTGAAGACGCGGATTTCGAGCATGGGCGGATTTCGAGAGAACGGCAGGCATGCAGTGCGAAATTCATTTCGCACAAACCACGTCGTGCGAAATAAACTTCGCACGACATTCCGATCGGGGTGGTCCCGATTTTCGATTATACATCGGGAATCGCGAAACCGCCCGCGAAAGGCATTGACCGGGGGTGAGTCGTGAGTGGAGTGAGTCGTGAGTGGTGTGAGTGGTGAGTGGTGAGTGGCGAGTGGTGAGGTGGTGAGAGCTTGTGAAGGAATGTCCGCCTCCGGATGTCAGACATTCAGTCCCGGAGGGACGACAGTGAGTAGCCTGGGGCGTAAGCCCCAGGAAGTCGGACGAACCAGAAGTCCGAGCCCCGGAGGGGCGACATCGGCGCGCTGAGCCGATGCCGCCCCTCCGGGGCTCTCGTGAGCAGCGCGGCCCGGTCCCTGGGGCTTACGCCCCAGGCTACCTGATGCCGACCCTCCGGGACTGGATGCATTCACAACTCATGGGTCGTGTGTGTGAACCTCTTTGCTTCGACCTTCGACCTTCCGACCTTCCGACCTTCGACCTTCGACCTTCGACCTTCCGACCTTACCCACCACTGACTTTCAAAAGTCACCCACGATCTTCCCGTCGGCCCGGTTGCCGAGGTTGCGGTACAACTGCGGGCTGATGTTCTCGCTGAGGAACCGGACGGAACCGTCGCCGAAGGCAAACTGCGCACCGCCGGGGTGGGCGCTGCTGAAGCCGCCGACGAACAGCGGCCCGCGGTCGCCCGGGGGTTTTCGCGGGGCGCCGTCGGGACCGGAGAACCGCCCTTCCAGCAGGTCCTTCACGCCTTCATTGGGGGGCGCGCCGGTATTGCGCAGCGTGGCCCGCGTGCCGGACATCCAGCCGAGGTCGTTCAGCCGCTCCCCGTCGCGCGGCTCGATCAGCTTTTCTCCAATGAAGATCGTGTTCGAGCTGCCGTCGGTGATCTCGTCGAACCGCACGTGGCTGTTGAGGAAGAACACGCCGTTGTTGTTCGCGTCGATGCCGGTTTCGGTGGCGTGATGGCAGCCGGCGTAATTGGACTGTCCCGGATCGCCCGCCATGGGACTGTAGTCGGAGGACGGGCAGAGGAGCACCATTATCCGAGCGTTGCGGACGGACTGATTCGACGCGTCGTACACCCCTTTCTTGAAATCGATCTGCCGGAACGCCGGCGTCTGGTCGATGTAGGGGAGCAGTTGCACGGCCCAACTCATGTGGTAGCCCTTCGCCTCGTTGCGGACCGGCCCCGTGGGATTGACCGTGCCCGGCGGAAGCACCTCGTAGGCCATCTCGTAGTTGTGGACGGCGAGGATCAACTGCGACAGGTTGTTCTTGCACGTCGTGCGGCGGGCCGCCTCGCGGGCCTGCTGCACGGCGGGCAGCAACAGCGCGATCAGAATCGCGATGATCGCGATCACGACCAGCAGCTCGATCAGCGTGAAACCGTTCCGCCGCATTCGCGGTGGGCGGCACGTCGGCTTGCGGGTGGAACTCATGGTTTTTTCTGCTCCGGGTTGGTTTTCGGTTCGGATTTCGGTTTGCGGAATGCGTCGACGTCGACGGTGACGCTCTTCGTCGTGCGGCCGCGGTGCGGGGAATCGTGCGGGTACTCGGCGGTGACGCTCACCGTGCGCAGCCCGGCCGCCGACTGCACGCCGGCAACCTTGATGACGACCCGCGCGCCGTCGCGGCCGCCGAGGTCGGCGGCGGAGACGGTCCAGGTTTCGCCGGCGTACTTCCCGTCGCGGGACAGCTTCGCGGCGGCGCGGTCGATGGCCGATTCGGCCAGCCAGATCGACTGTTGCCGCCGCTGCTCACGAATCGCCGTCCGCCGCTGGGCCAGCGCGGTCTTCAACAGGATGGTCCCGATCGCCGAGGCCAGCAGCACGGCGATCATGGCGGCAATCAGCGCCGCCCCGCGCCGCGGTGACATTCTCTTCGATTGAACTTGTTTTCGCATGACGATGATCTTCAGACAGAAAAATTGGTGACAGAAAAATGAAACGACAGAGAATCTTTCTGTCATCAATTTTTCTGTTTCTCAATGCGCTGTTTGCGGACTGTGTATCGCAGGTCAAAACCGCGGACGGCTTCCACGCGGATTTGTTTGTCGCTTTTCGCGCCGGCTTTCGAATCGGGGATTCGTCCGTGGTCGGGAACGTGAATCAGCGTGACGACCGGCGGCGGTTCTTCGGAAAGCTCGAACCGCGTGTCGCCCCGCAGCCGGTACGTTTCCCGGCCGGTCGCCGTTCCGTCGCGCAGGATGGTGAGCTTCACGCCGTCGGCAGCGGGACGGTATTCGACGATCGTTCCGTCCGGATGCGTCAGCCGCAGAAAGCTGCCGGTGTTCGGGGCGGCGGCGGCGACCAGTTCCGCCTTTTCCGCGGCGTGCACGTCGCGGCGGAAGCGGTTGGCCAGCCGGGTGAGGCTGCCGGAGGCGACGACCGCCTTCTGCCCCGTCCGTTCGGTGCGCATCAGCACCGCCATCGTCTTGATGACCAGCGTCATCACGACCGACAGCAGGCCGACCGTCACCGTCAGCTCGATCAGCGATGCTCCGCGGCGTCTGTCGGTGGGGTGGCACGCCCTGAGGTTTTGGGAAGGGCGTGTTTCGACGACGCTCCACGCCCTTCGAAGACTCAGGGCGTGCCACCCAAACAAGCGTCCGCGGCGTCTGTGCGTCATGGCGTCGGCTGCCTCCGGTAGATGAACCGCGTGAGCCGCACGGGGGCGAGGTAGTCCCCCTCGCGGTTTTTCCAGCGGAGCTCCAACCCAATACGTTTTGCGTCGGGATCGTCTTTGACCGGCTCGACGGCGACCTTCAGGATCGGGTTCCGCAGCGAACGCGCCGCCGGCGGGGAGAGCTTCAGCTTCGCCGCGGCGTCGGGCGTGACGTCTTCCCAGCTCTGCGTCGAGAGGCGTTCGAAGATGTTGGATGCCTCCATCACGGCGATCTGCCGCGCTTCGGCCGCCCGGCGTTGCGCGTGTGCCCAGCCGACGACGGGCACGATGGTCGCCGTCGCCGTCCCCAGCACGACCATCGCCGCCATCAGTTCCAGCAGCGTGTAGCCGCGGCGAGCGACAGGGTGGCCGTGGCTGGACCGAAGGGAAGCCGCGGCGGGGCGCGCCACTGTTGATGTTGCGCTCTTTTCGTCCCGAAGGGACGCCGCGAGAATAGCCGGGCGATTCATCGCCCGGTGTGTCGGCGGAGTGTGAAACGCAGTCCCGGAGGGACGGCTGAGGGCTTCAGCCGTCCCTTCGGGACTTTGCGGCCCGTGTTGCCGCCTAACCCGGCGATGAATCGCCGGGCTATTATCGAGGCCGTCCCTCCGGGACGAAGGGCGCCCGACGTAAACGCGACTCACCGGGGTTTCGCTGCGTTCCAACCCCGGCCACCCGCCGTCAGCACGATCTCGACGATGCCTGATCACGTCACCCCTCCGATCAGTTTCACCAGCGGCAGAAAGAACGCGAAGTAGATTGCGGCCGACGCCAGCCCGAGGACGATCACCACGGCCGGTTGGGCGAACTCCAGCGCCGCCCGCCAGCGGTGGACGAAGCGGCGGTCGATGCCGTCGGCCAGTTCGCCCAGCGCCCACGCGACATTGCCGACCCGCTGCGCCGAACGCAGCACGGCGGTTTCGGCGGGGGTCAGCAGGCCGGCGTCTTTCAGCGCGTGCCAGCAATCGTCCCCGCGGCGCACCGCCTGCAATGCTTCGGCCAGCGCCGCCCGCAGCGCCTTCCGCGGGTGCCGCACGCTCATCACTTCCAGCGCTTCCTGTAACGGCCGGCCGGCGGAGACCGTCTGCGCGAAATTCCGCAACAGGTTCGGCACGTCGAGCCGCCGCAGCAGCCGGCCGAACAACGGCGGGTTGTATTCCCCCCAGCCGCGCACGTGAGCCGTCGCGACGACGAACACGACCGCCGCCGGCAGAAACAGCAGCGGGAACATCAGCAACGGATACGCCGCGGCCCAGTCGGACACGCCGATCACCGTCTTGGTGACATCCGGCAGCTCCATGTCGAATCCCTCGAAGATCTTCTTGTACTTCGGCACGATCCAGTACATCAGCCCGCTGAGGATCAGCACGGCGAACAGCGGCATCAGCAGCAGATAGGCGATCACCATCGTCGGCGACGACACCGCCCCGCCCGTGGACTCGGCCGACCGCGTCTGCCGCACGGCCGCGTCGCGCAGCGCGGCGGGGAGCGTGCCGTTCTCTTCCCCCACCTGGGCCGCCAGCATCGCGAAGCGGGGGATGACGCGGGGCGTCTGTTCCAGCGCCAGCGTAAGCGGGCACCCCCCGCGCAACAGCTCCGCCAGTTGCCGCACCCGCCGCCGCTGCCCCGTCGCCAGCCCGTCGGAGACGGCTTCCAGCTCGTCGGGCAGGTCGAGTTGCCGGTCGGTGGCGATGGCCAGTGCCCACAGCACGGCGGCCTGGTCGGACTTGCGTTTGCCGGCGGCGATCAACGTCCATGAGATGCCGATCACCACGACCAGCAGCAGACCCCATCCCCAGAACACGATGATCGCGAACAGTATCAGGAGCAGCGCGGCAAGGGCCGGGATCAGCAGGACCAGCCAGCCCGTGATCGCCAGCCGATTGGCAACTCTTCCGCGGGCGACCTCGCCGAACGATTTGCTGGCAGGCACGAACGTCTGAAACGCCTGCAGCAGGAAGAACGCCGCGGCGATCGGCAGCGCGGCGTTGAGGCCGAGCCACAGAATCGGGAATTCTGAATCCGGAACGTCCAACAGAAACGCCATTCCGATGGCGAACGCGCCTCCGGTGACAAACATGATTACCGCCCAGAACGGCAGTCGCCGCGCGAAGCGAGTAACATCGCGCACACGGCCGGGATTCCGCAGCGTCTTTGCGGTCTCCAGCAGGAACACCGCGTAAATCACCGCGGCGACCTGGGCGAACAGGATTGCGATCCAGGGATCAAACACGGCTGCTTCTCTCGTTGGAGTTCAGCCTTCAGGCTGCCCGTTGTGCGGCCTGCGGCCATTCCACGCATAACGGGGCACGCTGAAACTTGAACTCCAACATTACGTAAGACTCGTCATCAACTTGACCAACGGCAGAAACATCGCCACCACCAGCAGAATGAACATCACCGCGATCCCCACGATCACGATCGGCTCGGCGATCAGCGGGACCAGGGCGGCTCGCACCCGGGCCTGGGCGTCGTACATTTCGGCGGTGCCGCGGAGGACTTCCGCGAACGAATCGGGATGCCCCGCCGACCGGAACACGTACACGAGCTGCGGCGGGAATTCGGGAATCGTCGTGGCCGCCTGGTCCATCGGCTGTCCCCGTTCGATCTGCTCGGCCAGCCGGCCGCAACGCTGTTCGAGGACGGCGTCGCGCGTGCCGTTGCCGGCGGCGCGGACGGCGACGGGGAGCGGCACGCGGTGTCGCACCAGCTCGGCCAGCAGCCGGCAGAACGTGGCCAGCGCGGCGAAGCGGCCGGCCGGCCCCAGCACCGGGAGCGCGCGGAGCACTTTCCGGAAGACGTGAACGTTTCCGGCGTCCCGCGGCCAGAAGACGACCGCCAGCACCGCCGCGGCCAGCCCCAGCAGCAGCCACAGACCGTAGGCCCGCAGAAACGCGGACAGGCTCAGGACGAGCGTCGTTACCGACGGCAGTTCGGCGTTGAAACCGCCGAAAATCCGGCCCAGCTCCGGCACGATCCACGTCAGCAGCACCGTCATCAGCGCGAGGAGGAACGCCAGCAGCACGGTCGGATAGGCCAACCCGCTGGCGATTTTCCGCCGCACTTCCCCCGCACGGCGGGCGTCGTTGAGCCAGGCGGTGAGCACTTCCCCCAGCTTTCCGGCGGTCAGCCCGCACCGCAGCAACTCGCGGAGCAACAGCGGGGCCGGTTCGCGATCGTCTTCGAGAATCCGCTGCAACGATTCGCCCCGCGCCAGCCGATCGCTGATCGTCACCAGCGCCCGCGACGTCGCTCCCGGGGGGAACTCTTCGCTCAGGGCGCGCAACCCAACGTCGAGCGGCATCCCGCCCGCCGGCGGTTCGCTCGCGGCCGTTTGCGTCGGCTGTTCGCCGTTCGGGGTGGTGTCGGTTGGTTCGTCCATTTTCAATGAATCCACACGATTGCCGCTTGCGGCTTAGCCTGCCGCTATGGCCGGCTCAGTTTCTCCAGCATCTCGGTCATGGGAACAAACACCGCCAGCGTATACGCCGCCACCACCAGCCCGCCGAGGGCGATGGTGACGATGATCGGGAACCACAGCTTGAACCGCTCCGCTCCGGCCAGCGCGCGTTCGCGGTAGATCGCCGCGAGCTGCCGCAGTGCCGCCGACAGGCTTCCGTGGCGGTCGCCGGCGGCGATCATCCACCGCATGAAGCCCGGCAGCGACGACGCCCGCATCACGGCCTGCGACAACGTCTCGCCGCGGTTCGCCGCCGCCGCGAGAAACGTCGCCTCGTCGATGAGCGTCGCGTCCCCCGTGGCGTCGGCCGCCAGTTGCAGCGCCTCGGGCGCGGGGACGCCATGTTCCAGCAACACTGCCCCCACTTCGGAAAAGCTCGCCAGATGAAACCGCCGCAGCGAACCGCGAATCCCCGGCAGCCAGCGCAGGCCGGCGGCGGCGATGCCCCCGGCCGGTGCGAAATAGCGGCCGGCAATCACCCACCACGCCAGCAGCACGACGAGAATCAAGGGGGGAATGTGCCCGGCAGCGACCACGGCCTCGTGCACGGCCGACATCGCCGCCAGCCAGCCGGTCGGCGATTCCCCCGGTTTAAGCGTGATATCGGCGGCGACGGGAAAGATGCGGCCGGCGAAAAACCAGAACAGGTAATATGCCGTCACGATCACCACGCAGGGATAGATCAGCGACACCGCGATTCGCCGGCGGACTTCCTGCATCGTGCGCGACAGATCGGAGACGGCTTCCAGCGCCGCCGGCAGCCGGCCGGCCCGCAGGCCCGATTCGATCACCGCCCGGTAGACCCGCGGCAGATTGGGGGCCTCGGCGTCGAGCGCGTCGCCCAGCGACTGCCCGCGGCCGAGCCGCTCCGCCAGCCGGCCGGAAACGTCGGCCAGCCCGTGCGTCGCGCTGCCGGCGAGCTGCTCCAGCCCCAGCGCCAGCGGAATCCCCGCGCGACCGAACGCCGCGATTTCGTCGTTGAGCGCGATCAGCTCGTCGAGCGTGGCGGACGTCGGAGAGGATTCGGGCATATTTCGTTTGGACTACGTCAAGGGACTCTGCGAGCGGGGTATTGGGGTGATGGGGAAATGGGAAGGGGTCGGGTGTCCAGAATTCAATTTTCCAGACACGCTTCCTCGGAGGTTCACTGCCGCTCGCGGAAAATTGAATTCTGGACACCC
>Ga0268386_10000146_pt1 | contig 40970 bp, 33 predicted proteins | sample RVTome_15_FD_200260 | JGI IMG/M metagenome (GOLD analysis project Ga0268386, IMG submission 200260) | Soil microbial communities from uranium-contaminated site in the Upper Colorado River Basin, Wyoming, United States - RVT150D86... ... | reverse complement strand
AGGCCGAGCGTGTGCGGACGGTGCAGCGCTTCTTCGACCAGGGCGTGCCCTGGGACGAGCGGGTCGCCACGATCCGCCGCCACGGCGTCGCCTTCGTCCTGTCGTCGAAGGGCCGGCCCGGCGACGGGCGGGCGCAGACGGCCGAGCTGCGGCCGCTGGGGAGGACCGTCTACTCGAGCCCGGCGTACGAGCTGATCCGGGTCACGGCGCGTGACGGCCGCGACGTCGCTGCCGGTCCGACGGTCCGGGACTGAGCTGCGGCCGGGACGGTAGGGGGGGATCGTGGACGAAGATCTCGAGGCGCTCGGCTGACGCCCGATCAGCGTGTCGTCGGTGAAGGCATCGGCCGCGAGCGGCCCGAGAGGCTGGCGACGACCGCGGCAAGCTCGGCGGGCTGGACGGGCTTGGGCACGTGCATCTGGAACCCGGCATCCAGGACGCGGATCCGGTCCTCGGTGCCCGCGTAGGCGGTGAGGGCCGCGGCGGGAGTCAGGCCGCCGCGGTCGGTCGGCAGCTCCCGGATCCGGCGCATCAGCGAGTAGCCGTCCTCCTCGGGCATCTCGATGTCGCTCAGGACGACGTCCGGGCGGTCCCGCTCCACGATCGGCATCGCCTCGGCCGCCGATCCCGCCACGATCACGTCCGCCCCGCAGCGCTCGAGCACGCTCGCCACGACCTCCCGCGCGTCGGGCTCGTCGTCGATGACCAGGACGCGCGTGCCGTGGAGCGACGGGGCCCGGTCGAGCCAGACCTCCTGCTCCACCGTGACCGGGCGCGGCCGTGGCCGGCCGCCGCCTTCCTTGTCGCCCACCCAGACGCCCAGACGCGGGAGGCGGACCTGGAAGACGGCGCCGGTGCCGGCGCTCCGGTTGGCGGCGCGCACGGTGCCGCCGTGCAGCTCGACCAGGCTGCGCACGATGGCCAGCCCCAGGCCGAGACCGCCCTGCCGCCGGGTGCTCGAGGCGTCCCCCTGCCGGAACCGCTCGAAGATGTAGGGCAGGAACTCCGGGTTGATCCCCGGCCCGTCGTCCTCAACCGTGACCTCGGCCGAGGCGTCGTCCCTGGTCAGCCGGACGTCGACGCGGCCACCGCGGGGGCAGAACTTGACCGCGTTCGAGAGCAGGTTCCACACGATCTGCTGCAGCCGATCGGGATCGGCGAGGACCGGCCCGGCGTCGGGCTCCAGGTGGGCGGCGAGCTGGATCTCCTTGGCGGTGGCCGCGGGCCGCACCGTGTCGATGGCGGCCTCGACGAGGCCCATGGGATCGGCCGGCTGGAGGTTGAGGCGGAGCTTGCCGGAGCTGATGCGCTGGATGTCCAGGATGTCGGAGATCAGCTGGTTCTGGATCATGGCGTTGCGGCTGATGGTCTCGATCGCGCGCCGCGTGGTCTCCTCGTCCAGGCCGCCGGCGTGCAGCATGTGGGCCCAGCCCACGATAGCGTTCAGCGGGGTGCGCAGCTCGTGCGAGAGGGTGGCCAGGAACTCGTCCTTGAGCCGGTTGGCCTTCTCGGCCGCGGCCCGCGCCGCCTGCTCTCTGTAGAGCTGGGCCCGCTCCTCCTCCGCCTTCTTGCGCTCGGTGACGTCCTGGCAGGTCCCGACCATCCGCACCACGCGGCCGGCGTCGTCCTTGATCACCTTCCCCTGGGAGTAGAGGGTCCGCACCGATCCGTCCGGCCGCAGGATCCTCTCCTCGAAGCCGAACGGCAGCCCGGAGCGGTAGGCCTCCTCGATGTTGGAGCGCGTGTTCTGCCTGTCCTCCGGGTGCACCCGCTCCAGGAATCCCTCGAGCGTGCCGCCGAAGGCGCCGGGCCGCAGCCCGTAGATCCGGTGAAGCTCGCCGGACCACGAGACGCGGTTGTCGTCGAGGCTCCATTCCCAGCTCCCCAGCCCGGCCAGGCGCTGGGCCTCCGCGAGCTGCATCTCGCTCCGTCGCAGGCTCTCCTCCACCCGGTTGCGCTCGGTGACGTCGTACAGGGAGGCCACCCAGCCGTCGGGCCGGCCTTCGCCGTCGCTGAGGGGCGCGAGGAGGATCTGGGCCAGGAAGCGCTGGCCGTCCTTCCTCACGAAGCGCAGCTCGAATCCCTCTGGCGGAGCCTGACCGCGCATGGCCAGCTCGAAGGCGCGCTCGATGGCCGGGACTTCCTCGGGAGGCCAGTAGACGAAGGGCGGGGACGCCCCCAGCAGCTCTTCCGCCCGCCACCCCAGCATGCGGCAGAAGGCGGGGTTGACGTAGACCTGCCGTCCGCTCCGGTCCACCGCGGCCACGCCGGCCTGCACGGCCAGCTCCACCGCGCACAGCATGGCGCTGGCGCGGGAGAGCTCGGCAGTGCGCTGGCGGACGCGCTCGTCGAGCTCGTCCCGGGCCTGCTGGAGGGCGGCCTCGGTCTGCTTGCTGGCGCTGACGTCGACGACGAGGGCGACGAAGCCCGACACCGCACCGCGCTCGTCCCGGTGTGGGATGTAGGAGGCCCGGACCCAGCGCATCCCCGCCCGATAGGGCACCTCCGCTTCGTAGTGGGCCGGCTGTCCGGACAGGGCAGCCTCGACGTGGGGCCGGATCGCCTCGTAGGCGGATGGTCCGAGGACCTCGCAGAGATGGCGCCCCACGATGGCCTCCCGCGGCCGTCCGAACCAGTCCTCGTAGGCCCTGTTGTTGTAGCGGTAGCGGCCCTCGCGGTCCACGTAGGCCATCAGCGTCGGGAGGGCGTCGGCCATCACCTGGAACGGGACCGGGCTTTCGCGCTCGCTCGAAGGCAATGGTCAGGCTCCGGCGCTCAGGGCTCTACCCAGTGTCGCAGCTAGCTTCCGGCCTGACAACGGGGGACCGAGATCTTCGGGCCGTCTGCGGAGGAGTTCCCGGCGCGCCGACGTGACCGGCAGTCCCAACCGACGGTTCCGAGATGCACGGCAACGGCCGGCGAGGTGCGTCTCGTCAGGCCCCGGCCGGCCCGCCGGAGGAGGGGTCCGGGGGCTCGTTCAGCACGGTCCAGTACAGACCGAGCTGGCGGGCGGCCGTGACGAAGCTCTCGAACTCCACCGGCTTGCGGACGTAGCTGTTGGCGCCGAGAGCGTAGGTCTCCGAGATGTCGGACTGCTCGGTCGAGCTGGTGAGCATCACCACCGGGGTGCGGCGGGTGCGCTCGTCCTCGCGCATGCGCTTCAGCACGTCGATGCCGTTGAGCAGCGGCAGCTTGATGTCCAGGAGGACGACCACCGGCTGCTCCGACACGTCGCGGCCGGCGTGGGAGCCGGTGCCGAACAGGTAGTCGAGCGCCTCGACCCCGTTCCAGGCCACCACCACCTGGTTCGTGATCTTGGCCTCGCTCAAGGCCATCACCGTCAGCTCCACGTCGTCGCGGTTGTCCTCGACCAGCAGGATCGCTCTGTTCTTCACGTGCTCGGCTCCAGTGTGAAATAGAACGTCGCCCCTCTACCCGGCTCGCCCTCCGCCCAGGCACGCCCGCCGTGGCGCGCGACGGCCCTCTGGACGGTGGCCAGGCCGATGCCGCTCCCCTCGAACTCCGCGTCGCTGTGGAGCCGCTGGAAGGCCCCGAAGAGCTTGTCCGCGTACGCCATGTCGAAGCCCGCTCCGTTGTCGCGCACGTAGAAGGCCGGCTCCGGCCCGGGGTGCCCTCCCACCCGGACGTGGGCGCCCTCGGTCTTCATGGTGAACTTCCAGGCGTTGCCCATGAGGTTCTCCAGCACCACCGTGACCAGGCGGGGATCGGCCTGGGCGGTGAGCCCTTCCTCCACCTCGACGGTCACCCGGCGGGACGGCGACTGCACCGCCAGCTCCGCCGCGATACGCCCGGCGATGCGGCTCAGGTCGACTGGCCGGCGCGACAGGGCCTGCCGGCTGATCCGGGCCAGGCCGAGCAGGTCGTCGATCAGCTCGGCCATCCGCTGGGTGCCGGCGCGGACGCGCCCGAGGAAGTGCCGCCCGCGGTCGTCCAGCCTGTCGGCGTACTGCGCGAGCAGGCTCTTGCTGAAGCCGTCGATGGCCCGGAGCGGGGCGCGCAGGTCGTGTGAGACCGAGTAGGAGAAGGCCTCCAGCTCCTTGTTCGCGGCGGCCAGCTCGCGAGTACGGCCCTCGACCCGGCGCTCCAGCTCCGCGCGCGAGTCCTCCAGCGCGGAGTTCTGCCGCTGGATCTCGTCCAGCATGGCGTTGAAGGTCCCGACCATCTGGGCGACCTCGTCCGTGCCTTGGGCGCGCGCGCGGACGGAGTAGTCCCGGCGCATGGAGACCGCTCGCGCCGCCTCCGCCAGGTCGAGGATGGGGCGCGACAGGCTCCTCTCGACGCCGCGCGAGATCGCCAGGGCGAGCGCGAAGGACATCCCCAGCACGACCGTCACGATCGCGGCGTAGCTACGCAGCCGGGCGCCGAGCTCTCCCAGCTCCGCCTCGATCACCAGCGTCCCGAGGGTCCTCTCCTCGAAGCGGATGGGCTCCGCCACCAGCAGCCGGCCCCCGGCGAGGAGGTGTCCGGACTCCAGCATGGCGGGAGCGTGGGGGCCGGCCGGCGCCGCGCCCTTGCGCGAGTAGCGGGCGAACACCCGGCGCGGCCCACTCCCTCCTCCGCGCACGAGGATCGCCGCCGAGACCACCGCGGGGTCGGCCTGGAAGCTGCCGAGGGTGGCTTCCGCGGTCTCGCGGTCGTCGAACAGGAGGGCGGAAACGCTGTTCAGGCCCACGATCTGCGCGTCGGTCGTGATCCGCCGGGTGATCGACTGCCGGAAGGAGAGGAGGTCGTAGGCCAGGAAGGCGAAGCTCGCCGGCACCAGAGCCGTCATGCTGCTGAGGACGCTGATGCCGGTGAGCTTCTGGCGGATCGTCAGCCGTGCCAGCCGGCGGATCACAGGCCCCCGCGCCGCGCGATCACGTGGCGGGCGAGGCGGACGAGCTGCGAGCTCATGTCGAGCCCGGCCTTTTCCACCTCGGCCAGGTTGATGTCGAACTTCACCACGTCGCTGGCGAGCCTGAGGCCGATCATCCCGCCACGCTCGGTGAAGCGGTCCATCTCGCCGACGGTGAGGACGGCTTGGCCCTCGACCGCCTTCAGGACCTGGACCAGCCGTGGGCTCTCGGAGGACGCCACGAACAGCAGGCCGATCCCGGCCGGCGAGTCCACCCGGGTGATGCGGCGGATCTCGACCTTCCGGTCCAGGATCATCTTGCCGTCGAAGGTCCTGTCCAGGGCGTCCCCGAACGGGTCGTCGCCGAGGACCGCGACCACGAAGGTGACCCCCTGGGCCTTGTGTCCGGGCCACTTCACGAACTTGGTGAAGTTGTAGAGGAACGCGGCCTTCACCTCGTACTCGGTGTGCGCGGGAGGTGGCTGGGCGGACCCGGTCGCGCCGGCGCACAGCACCGCGAGGAGGGCCGTTCCGGCCAGGCGCTTCATCGCGGGCGTTACCAGGCCCAGGTGGCTTCGACGAGCAACGATCGCTCGATGCGCGTCAGCGAGCCGAACTCGGCATGGTGCGGTTGCAGGAGGTTGTGGCCGACCAGCGCCAGCTCCAGGGCCTCGCGCGGGCGCCAGGCGAGCCGCGCGTCGAGCTCGGAGTAGGCGGGGACGTCCTGGGCCGGCAGCCGCGCGATCCAGCGGTAGCGCGTGTCGAAGGAGACGCCGCCGGGGAGCGCGAACGAGGCCCGGAGATGGAAGCGGTGGCGGGGGCTCGCGTCCTCGGCGCCGGCGGAGGTGGTGTCGGCGCTGCCCGGAGCGGCCTCCAGCGCCATGTTGAGGTAGTCGTGGCCGGCGCGGAGCACGAGCCAGCCCGCCGGACGCGCGTCGACCGCGGTCTCGACGCCGGAGACCCGGCCCTCGATCCCGTTCGCGAGCAGCAACGGCAGGACCGGGAACCCGTCTTCGACGAACGGGGTGCCGGGCTCCAGGCTGATCAGGTTGGGATACCGGGTGTGGAAGACGGCCACGTCCACGACCAGCCGCTCCGACGGCTGGGCACGGTAGCCCGCCTCGAATGCCAGGGCCCTCTCGGTCGTGAACCTGTCGCTGCCGATCACGCGGGCGAAGGCCGGGGTCCCCGGGGAAAGGGCGACGGTGAGGCTGAGGTCCCGCTCGACACGAGAAGGCGTGCGGACGGCCCGGGTGACCGCCGCCCACAGGGAGTGCCGGGGATCGGCCCTCCACAGCACCCGTGCGCTGGGCTGAAGCTCGATCCCGGTGTAGTCGTTCCGCTCGATCTTCGTGCCCAGGACGACGCGGAGCCGTCCGGGTACCACGTCGATCGAGTCCTGCACGAACGCGGTGACGAGATCGTCCGTCTTCGCCGCCGGCTCGAAGACGACCGAGGGCACCCCCGCCGTCTCGCCATTGGAGAGCCGGGCGCCGGCGCCGGCCACGATCTCGTGGCGGCCGGCGAGGAGGATTCGATACTGGCCGTCGACGTCGAAGGTGTCCCGGTCCTCCCGGAAGCTGGCTTCCTCGCGCTCCGTCCGGTCGTAGTACGTCTGGATCGAAAGCTGCGAGCCGGCCCCGAAGCTCCGCGTCCACCGGGCCAGGAGGTTCCCGCCTGCGAGCCTGGCGTCCTGCTCCACGACCACGCCGAACGGCGGGTCGGCGATCGCGTAGCCCGTCCGCTGGCCCGAGCGGCCGTTGTAGGCGTCGCCCTGGACGGTCAAGGTGTCGGAGCTTCGCAGGCGCCAGTCGGCCCGGACGCCGCCCCGGAACTGATGCCAGCCGTCGAAGTCGGCGGTGGCGGGATGGAACGCCGCGTCACGGTCGAAGTACTTCCCGTAGACGCGGTACGCGCCCTCGCCGCCCAGCCGCCCGCCATAGCGGGCCCGCAAAGAGACGTGTTCCTCGTTGCCCGCTCCCGCCGCCACGAACCCGCCCTGGGTGTCCCTGGCGCTCCGGGTGATGACGTTGACGATGCCGTTGACCGCGTTGGCGCCCCAGAGCGTCCCGCCGGGGCCACGAACCACCTCGATTCTCTCGACGTCGTCCAGCAGTACGTCCTGGACGTCCCAGTAGGTGCCGGCGAAGAGCGGGGTGTACAGGCTCCGCCCGTCGATGAGGGCGAGCTGAGAGCGGGCCAGGGTGCCGGTGAACCCGCGGATGCCGATGGCCCATTGGCTGGCGGTGTTGCGGGCCGCGTGGACCCCCGGGGACAGGCCCAGCGCCTCCGGCAAGGTCCGCGCCCCGGACTGCCGCACGTCGTCCGCGGTGACGACGTGCACGGCGGCGGGGGTCATCAGACGGGTCTCCTCCTGCTTCGACACCGAGACGACCTTCGTCTGGAGGAGCTCCTCCAGGCTGAGGGAGGTGAGGTCCCGCCTCTGGCTGGCACGAAGCGTGGCGGGCGGGACCAGGGCGGCAAAGAGGAGGCACGCAGCACGCGCGCGGCTTCGCTCGGGACTGCTCATCGCTCCTCCGGACGGTCAGGACCGGCCGACTGCCACCCGTCGTGCCGTCACGGATCATAACCTTCGATCCGCCGGGCTCGAAACGGACTACCACTGAACGCTCCGCCGAGGACTGCCCACCGGTGCTCGTCTTTCCTGCGCGCCGCCTTTGGCGGCGGGGCAACCCGAGCTACCATTGCCGTCCTTCAGAGGCGAGGAGAACGGAGTCATGAGACGGAGCGCGACCGCATTCCTGATCCTGGCCGTCGCCGCCGGCGGGTGCGCGCGGATCACGAAGTGGGAGTACCTCTTCGTCTCCTGCCAGTTCAGCAAGACCGCGTGGAAGCCGCGGTTCGAGAACGGCCACGAGATCCTGAGCTGGGAGCAGGGGATCGGCCTCCCCGAATACGCCAACAGCAAGGGCCTGGACGGCTGGGAGCTGGTCGCCTACACGTTCCAGGCGACCCAGACCACGTCGTCCGAGACGTCCACCTCCACGACCACGCAGATCTTCCCCGGGCGGCTCGACGCCGCGCGCCGCGCGAATGCGATCTCGGGCAGCGAGGAGGAATCGGGGCACGGCAAGGGGCGGGCGGAGGGGGTCGCCCAGCACTCCGGCCTCATCCACGTGACCTTCAAGCGCCCGCGCCGCTGACCCGGAGGCCGTCCCCCCCGGCCGATCCGGCCGTCGGCCTTCAGGAGGAGGGCGTGCCGCGCGACAGCCAAGCCCGCCGCTGGCCCTCCACGAACGCCGCGATCCGTGTGCGGCCGTCCGCCGGGAGCACCAGGAACTCCAGCCCGTAGCGGCACCGCTCCGCGCAGGCCTCGCGGACCACCCTCGCCACCGCGTGGATCTCCCGCGGGTCGGCGGGCAGGACGAAGGTGACGTCCAGGTTCGATCCCACGTTCAGCTTCGAGGGCGCCTCCAGGAGCATGCCGCCCGTGCCGAGGTCGAGGGCCAGGCCGGCCGCCGCTTCGCGGGACCCTGCCGACCACACGCTCAGCCGCACCGGCGTCCGGACCGAGCGCCGCACGGGCAGGCCGGTCAGCTCCTGGATCAGGCCGTCCCAGCGCCGGGGATCGACCGGCATCGTCCAGACCGCCTCCGCGCCACCCACCTCGAACGCCCTCCGGCCCGATTCGGTGAGCGCGCGGTACACCACCACGACCGGCACCCCGCGAGTGGACTCGTTTCGGCGCAGCCGCCGCAGCAGCGTGAGGGTCGCGCGCGTCTGCAGGGCTCCGAGCACCACGAGGTCGGGGCGCATGGACCAGGCGGTGGCGAGGCCCTGTCGGGGGTCGGCGCAGCACACACGAACCACGTCGTGGCGCCAGAGGACCGTCTCGGCCAGCTCCGCCGAGAGGTCCGCCCCCGCGATCACCAGGACCGACGGAAACGAGCTTCGCGCCGGCCCGGTTCCTTCCTGCGGCCGTCGGGCCCGCCGTGGACCAGGATCGCGACGCTCGGTAATGGCCTCCACGATTGCTCCTTCCTTACGTCCCGGAGGGGACCCTCGGGGGCCTGCAAGGCAACCCGCGTACCACGCCCCGGCCCGGACGGGGCCCGGCCGCGAAGCGAGGGCGGGACGGCCCGGCATACGCTTGGAGATCAGCCAGTTGGAAGCTGGCGCGGGCCGGCTCCGAGCCGGGTCGGAGCGCGACGGCCCGCGGCGCGGCTCCCGACTATCGGGAAGGACGCCGGGATCTCGAGGGGAGGAATGCCCGTTTCAGGCGGCTCACTGAGGCCCGGCCGTGGGGGCCCGGGCCGCGGCCGGCAGAAGGATCTCCACCTCCGTGCCGACGCCGAGCTGGCTGCGCACGCGGATGAGGCCTCCGTGCTCCTCGACGATCTGGCGGGAGATCAGGAGTCCCAGACCCGTGCCCTTGACCTTGGTGGTGTAGTAGGGCTCGAAGATCCTGTCCACGTCCTCGATCCCCTCGCCCTGGTCGCGGACCGTCACCCGTACCTGCCCGCCCCCCTCGGCTGTCCCGGTCGAGACGGTCAGCTCGCCCCCGCGCCCCTCCATCGCGTCGATCCCGTTGTTCACCACGTTGAGGAGGACCCGCCTGAGCTGCTCCGGGTCGGCCTCGATGGGGGGGATCCCGTCGCCCGGCTCGTACCGCACCGCTATGCGCTGGAGGCCGGACGGCACGTAGAGCGCGAGGGCCTCGGCGACCAGCGCGTTCAGGTCCTCGCGTCGCAGGGCGACCTGGGGCAGCCGGGAGAAGCGGGTGAACTCCGAGATCAGCTCCTTCAGGTCCTTGACCGCCTGAAGGATCATGTCGATGGCGGAAGGAAAGAGGTCGTCGAAGCGGCGGCGGTCCTCTGCGTAGGCGGAGCGGAGGGTCTGGGCGGCGAGCCCGACCGGCGTCAGCGGGTTCTTGATCTCGTGGATCACCCGCTCGACCGCCTCCTTCCACGCGGCCAGGCGCTGCGAGGCCAGGAGCTCGGTGAGGTCGTCGAAAGCGAGGACGGTGCCCACCCGCCGTCCGGCCTCGCCGGGCAGCGGCGACGCGACCACCGACAGCGTCCGCCGCCCCTGGGGCAGCCTCAAGCTGATCTGCGCCTTCCGCGGGATGAGGCCTCCGTCCTCGGTCGACGCGATCAGCTCCCGGACGCGCCCGGCCTCGGGTCCGGCGAGCACCTCCTGGACGGGGCGCCCCTCCGCCCCCGCGCGCCGCAACGAGAGGATCTCCGCCGCCCGATCGTTGAGCGCGGTGATGCGCCCCTCGTCGTCGAGCGTGACGACGCCGGTGGCGACGTGGGCTATCACCGTCTCCAGGTGGTTCTTGAGCTGGCGGAGCTGCTCCTCCGACTCCCTCAGCTCGCGGGTTCGCGCCTGGACCATGCCCTCCAGGTTCCGGCTGTAGTCCTCGATCTCGCGCTTGGACGAATCGAGGTCCGCCACCATCCGGTTGAACGATCCGGCCATGGTTCCGATCTCGTCCCCCGACGTGGCCGCCAGGCGCACCTCCAGGTCGCCCCGGCTGGCCTGGCTCATCGCCTCCGACACGCGGCCGACGGGGGCGATGACGATCCGGGCGATCAGCAGGTTCAGGAGGACCAGCGCCAGGACGAACGTCGTGCCGACGACCCCGTAGAGGATCGTGCGCGTCAGGGACTCGCTGCGCCGCAGCTCGGCCAGGGAATAGACGAGGTCGAGGCGGCCGAAAACCTCCTCCGCCGCCCGCAGCTCGGCGCCGTGCCGCAGGGCCAGCTCGCCGCCCCAAGCGATCTCCTCGAAGTGCGCGGGGCCGGGCGGGGAGGGACCGAGGAGCGGCAGCTTCATATCGGAGGCGGCCAGGCCGGCAACCACCGGCCGGCCGCCCGGACCGATCACCGAGGCGCGGCCGTCGGCGCCCACGAGGAGGACCAGCTCCTCCGGCGCCGGCGGCGAGGGCAGCCCCTGCGGCGCGAGGGCCCCCTCGAGCAGTCTTCGGTCGGCGGAGGCCGACAGCTCGAGACCTCCGGCCGCGACCCGGGCCCAGAGGACGCCTGGCTGGCGGGCAAGGTCCGCCAGGTTCGCCGCCAGGGAGGCCTCGTTTTCGCTGAGGACGTCGTAGATCAGGTCCCGCTGGTACTTCTCGCGCAGGATCGAGACCAGGCGCTGGTCGCGGTCGAGAAGGCGGAGCCTCTGGTCCGTCTCGAACGGGACCAGGGCGAGCAGGAACACGGTCACGATGGAGACGAACGCCACCGCCAGGGTGAGGGTGACCTTCCATTTCAGGCTCAGGTCACGGAAGACGGCGGCGGGGGAGAGGACGGCCACGTCAGCGGTCCCCGAGCCAGAGGTGCAAGCGTGGCCGCTCGTTCGGAGCGACCTGGATGATGGCCGCGCCGCGGCGCACGTCGCCATGGTCGTCGAAGTGGATGAGCCCGGTCTTCCCCTGGACCTTGACGGACGCGAGGGACTCGCGCAGCCGTGTCCGGGTGGCCGGCAGCCCGGCGTCCAGGTCCTCGTCGTCCAGGGGTCCGAGCCCGGCCAGCGCCGCCGCGACCGCCCGCACCGCGTCGTAGGCGAGGATCGCCCGGCAACCGTCCGCGTCCTCGCCGTAGCGGGTCCGGTAGGCCTGCTGGAACGACGCCGGGGGGAAGCAGTGGTCGCTGTGGTAGGCGGGGCGGGAGGGCCCGCCGCGCGCGAACAGGCGCCGGTGCGACCAGGCGTCGCCACCGAGGAGGGTGGCGCGCAGCCCGAGGCGCTCCGCCTGGATCGCGATCAACGTGGCGTCGGTGAAGGAGGCGGGCACGAACACGACTTCGGGTCGGAAGGCGTCCACCTCCCGGAGCTGGTCGCGGAAGTCGGTCTCCAGGGGCAGGTAGACGAACTCCGCCACCACCCGCGTGGACGCGGGCCCGCGGAAGCTCTCGACGAAGCTGCGGGCCAGGCTGGCGCTGTACGTGCGGCCGACCTCGTACAGCACCGCCGCCCGGCGGGCGCGGAGGTGGTCCCGGGCGAACTCGGCCAGCAGCCGGCCGCTCACCTCGTCCGAGCCGCAGACGCGGAACACGTGGGGGCGGTCCCGTCCGGTGACCGGGTCCCAGGTCAGGTCCTGGGCGGTGGAGACGTTCGAGACCTGCACCACGCCGTGGGCCTCGGCCACCTCGGCCATGGCCCGGGACAGCGAGCTGGAGTTCGAGCCCACCAGCGCCACCGCGCGGTCGGCGCCGGCCGCCAGCTCGGCGGCGTGGCGGGCGTCCACGAAGTAGCTGCCGGTCCCGTACTCGAGCAGGGCGACTGCTCGGTCGTGGACGCCGCCCGCGCGGTTCAGGTCCTCGACCGCCATGCGGGCGCCGTTGTGCGACTGGATCCCCGACAGCGCGTACCGCCCCAGGGTGGGAAAGACCGAGGCGATGCGGACCGAGCCGGGAGGCGCGGCGCGCGGCCGGCGGACCAGCACCGGCTCGACCCCGTCGTCGGCACGGGCGGCGGGGATGGGCAGCAGACCCCTCGGCTCACGCCCGCAGCCGCCCGCCCCGGGCGCGGCCAGCACGGCGATCGCGACGCCCGCCGCGAGGCGGCGCCCGCCTCCAGCGGAGCGTCCCGACCCGACCCCGGTCACGCCGCCCAGCCTAGCAGGCTTGTGGCAACCGACGTCAGGCACCCCACCGCCCGGGTTCGATGCCGGCGCCGGCGAGCACGCTAGCCGCCTGCGAGCGACCGGGGCCGAGCGCTTCACCGGAGTCTCGCGACAGCCTGCTCAGCTTCCGGATCAGAGGATCCCGGAGGCGCTGCGGTCGGGCGGCGTCTCGACGGCCTCGATCAGGAGCCGCAGCCCCTTCTCCAGCTCGGCGCGGCTGCGGGGGCCGCCGAGGCACACGCGCACCGCGGCCGGAGGCGGGCCGTGGCCGACCGCGAAGACGCCGGAGGGCGTCACGGCCACGCCGCGGTGCAGCGCATGGGCTGCGAAGGCCTCGCCCGTCCACGGCTCCTTCAGCCCGAGCCAGAGGTGGTAGCCGAACGGATGCGCCTGGTAGCGGGCGCCGGCGAGCGTCGTCCGCGCGATCTCCTGGCGGGCCGCGGCCTCTGCCCGGCGGCCCTCGAGCACCCGGTCGGCGGTCCCGTCCTTGATCCACGACGAGGCGATCTCGGCGAGCAGCGGCGCGGCCATCCACGTCGTGGCCCGGATGGCCGCCGCCATCCGCTCGGCGGTCCCCGGCGGCGCGGCCAGGTAGCCGACGCGCAGGCCGGGCGCAAGGCTCTTGGACGTGCTCGTGACGTAGTAGCTGATCTCCGGAGCGAAGCTCGAGATGGGAGCCAGGGGCGGCCGCGGGAGGAGGGCGTGGATGTCGTCCTCCACCACGACCAGCCCGTGCGAGCCGGCGATGCGCGCGATCTCCCGGCGGCGCTCGGCGGGGACGACCGCCGCGGTGGGGTTCTGGATGGTGGGCAGGCAGTAGAGCGCCTTGGCGCCGCCCCCCCGGCAGGCCGCGTCCAGCGCCTCGGGCTTCACGCCGTGCTCGTCCATGGCCAGGCCCTGGAGCCGGAGGTGCAGCAGCGCGGCGAGCGTCCGCATCCCCGGGTAGGTGAGCGATTCGGTGAGGACGAGGTCGCCGGCCTTGAGCAGGCTCGCGAAGACGATGGTCATCGCGTGCTGGCCCCCGCTGCAGACGAGCACGTCTTCGGCCCGCACGTCGTGGCCGGAGCGGCGGATCCAATCCGCTCCGGCGCTCCGGTGGGAGGCGGCCCCGGCGCCGGGAGGGTAGGCCATCAGCCCGGCCAGGTCGGGCCGCGAAGCGACACCCGAAAGCGTCGCCTGCAGCACCGCGCGAAGGCCGCCCGGCGGGGGGGGCGGATGGTTCATCCTCAGGTCCACGACGGATGGCTCGCCGGCCGAGGGGGCGGGCACCACGTCCCCGAAGCGGGCCCTCACGAAGGTCCCGCGGCCGACCTCGCCGGAGACCAGGCCCCGGCGGGCAGCCTCGGCGTAGGCGCGGCTCACCGTGCCCACCGTGACGCCGAGCCGCCCGGCCAGGTCGCGGTGGGTGGGCAAGCGCGCGCCGGGGGCGAGCCGGCCCGTACCGAGGTCCTCGGCGATCGCGTCGGCGATGGAGAGGTAGACCGGTCCGCCGCGGGTCGCGATCTCGGGCGTCCAGGTCGTCACCGCGACAATCTGGCACCCCGCGGGGCGGCGGTCAACGCTGGAATGCCGAGCCGCGATCCGAGGCGCGAGCGTCGGCTGGACCGCGCGACTCCGGGGGTACAATGGGCGGCCCATCATGGCGCACCCGGACTTCGGGCGGTACAAGATCGTCGAGGAGGTCGGCCGCGGCGCCATGGGCGTGGTCTACCGCGCCACCGATCCCGCGATCGGCCGGACCGTCGCACTCAAGGTCATCAACGAGGCGTACCTCGAGACGATCGGCGTGAGGGCGGCCGAGTACTTCGAGCGGTTCCGCCGCGAGGCCGAGACCGCCGGCCGGCTCAACCACCCCAACATCGTGAAGATCTACGACCTGGGACCCCGCTTCATCGTGATGGAATTTGTGGAGGGCGAGAGCCTGGCCGCGGTCATCCGCGCCCGGAAGAGGCTGCCGCTGTCGAGGATCCTCCAGTTCGTGCAGGAGGCCGCGGGCGCTCTCGACTACGCCCACTCGCGGCACATCGTGCACCGCGACGTGAAGCCGGCCAACTTCATGGTCCAGCCGAACGGGGTCGTGAAGGTGATGGACTTCGGGCTCGCCCGGATCGAGTCGTCCACCCTGACCGCCGCGGGAGAGATCCTCGGCTCGGCCGCTTACATGGCGCCGGAGGTCATCATGGGGCGGCCGGCCGACGCGCGCAGCGACATCTTCAGCCTGGGCGTCGTCACCTACGAGCTGATGACGGGCGACCGGCCGTTCGGGGGCGGTTCGATCAGCACGATCATCTCCAAGATCCTCCGCGAGAGCCCCCGGCCGGCCCGGGAGCTGAACGTGCGACTGCCGCCGGACTACGACTCGATCCTCGCCCGGGCCCTGACCAAGGAGCCGGACGCCCGCTACGCACGGGCGGGAGACCTCGCCAGCGCCCTCGTCCTGAAGAAGTGGGCGGACGACGAGCCGCAGGCCGAGGCCGTATCCACCTCGAACACCCAGACGCTGTCGCCGGACCAGGGGATCGTGGCGGCGGACGGGGACGAGACCGGCCTGCGCACGACCGTCGAGATGACCGCCGCCGAGTTCGCGGCGTCGGCGGCCGCCCGCGCCGATCCCGGAGCGGACACGACGGCCGGGCCCGCCGCCGTGCCGGAGACCGCCTACATCCCCCGCGTGACGCCAGCGGCGGAGAGCCCGCCCGCCGAGCCAGGCGGCGTGGTCTCGCCCGCCGAGGCGACACTGGTGGCAGCGGGTTCGCTGGAGGACCTGCTGGACACGGCTCCAACCCCTCCGCCGTTCGCGCGTGTGGGGGCAGAGCCGGCGCCGGTCCCGCCACCGGCCGCCGCTCCTCCCCCGCCGCCGCCGAGCGATCCCGTCTCGCCGGCCGTCCCTCCGACCGTGCCGGGAGGCCCGGACGCATCGCCGGCAGGGGCAGCCCCCGGGGCGGAGCGGGAGCCGCGGACCGAGACCCTGGAGGTCGGGAAGCCCGGCGCCGAGGCAGCGCCCACACCGGCGCCGGCGCCCGCACGCCGGGTCGGGTGGATGCCGATCGCGCTCGGATGTGCCCTTCTCGGCGTCGGCGGGACGGCCGGCGGGGGCTTCATCCTCTACTGGGCCCTGAACCGCCAGGCCGGCCTGGAGTCGGAGGCCGGCTCGACCGCCGCCGCCCCTTCGTCTCCGGAGCCGGCGCCGGGCGCGACCGCGCCGCCGGACCTCGTGCGGGGCGACCCCGCGGCTTCCGCCGCGCCGCCCGTGGCGCAAGCCACGCTCGTCGTCTCCTCGACGCCCGACGGCGCGCGGGTGCTCGTGGGCCGCCGGTCCCGCGGGACGACCCCGCTGAGCCTGGAGCTTCCCGCCGGACGGCAGAGGGTGGAGGTCAGGAAGGAGGGCTTCAAGCCTTGGTCGGGAGAGGTCATCCTGACCGCGGGGGACCAGGCGAGCGTCCAGGCCCCGCTGGAGGCGCTTCCAACGGCCGCGCCGGCGACGCCGGCGCCGGTGCGGCGGGGGGACCACGTCCCCATGACCCCGGACGTCACGCCCCCGAAGAGGGTGGCGGGGAGCAGCCCTTCGCTTCCGAGGGGCGTCAGGCCGCCTGCGAGCGTCCTCGTCGAGTACGTGGTCACGGAGGAGGGTCGGGTCACCGGCGCTCGCATCCTGGAGTCCGGGGGCGCCGAGCTCGACCGGGCGAGCCTGGAGGCGGTGAGCGGCTGGCGCTTCGAGCCGGCGTGGCTGAACGGCGTTCAGGTGAAGGTCACCCGGAGCGTGCGGTTCACCTTCCAGCGCCGTTGACGAGGCGTCGGCGCCGGCCCGCTGAGGGGGTGCCGAAGGAATTGGCGCCCTCTGACCTGAGCAGGTAGCCGCCCGTATGAGCCACCTGAGCCCCGCTCGCCGGACAGTCCGCCTCCCGGGGCCGTTCCCGATGCGCAACGGCGGCGTCCTGCCGCAGGTCGACGTCGCCTACGAGACGTGGGGGGAGCTGTCCCGGTCCCGGGACAACGTCCTGCTGCTGGTGACGGGGCTCTCCCCGGGCGCCCATGCCCGCTCCTCCGCGGAGGACCCGTCGCCGGGTTGGTGGGAGGAGATGATCGGGCCGGGGTCGGCGATCGACACCGACCGCTTCCACGTCGTGTGCGTCAACAACCTCGGGAGCTGCCACGGCTCCACCGGTCCGGCCTCCATCGACCCCCGTACCGGCCTCCGGTACGGGGTGAGCTTCCCGGTCCTCACCATCGAGGACGTCGCCACCGCCGCCCGCGAGGCGCTGAAGGCCCTGGAGCTGCCGCGGGTCCGGGCGTTGGTCGGCCCGTCCCTGGGAGGCATGACCGCGCTCGCCTACGCGATACTCTTTCCGCACGAGGTCGACGCCCTCGTCACGATCTCGGGCGCCACCCGCGCGACCCCGTTCGCGATCGCGATCCGCTCGGTCCAGAGGGAGGCCATCCGGTCGGACCCGGAGTGGCGAGGCGGCGACTACCCGGAAGGCGGGGGCCCGGCCAACGGGCTGCGTCTGGCCCGCAAGCTCGGCCTCATCACCTACCGCTCCGCCCGGGAATGGCGGGAGCGCTTCGGCCGGGAGCGGGTCGACGTGCGGGACGCCGCCGCGGGACCGTTCGGGGTGGAGTTCGAGGTGGAGGCCTACCTGGAGAGCCATGCCCGGAAGTTCGTGGGCACCTTCGACGCGAACTCGTACCTCTACCTCTCCCGGTCCATGGACCTCTTCGACGTCGCCGAGCACGGCGGCTCCGTCGAGGCCGGGCTCGGGCGCATCCGCGCCCGCGAGACCCTGGTGATCGGCGTCGAGCAGGACTTCCTCTTCCCCATCGACCAGCAGGAGGAGATCGCGTCGGTGCTGCAGCGGCTGGGGAGGTCGGTCCGCTTCGCACGGCTCCCCTCGATCCAGGGGCACGACTCGTTCCTCGTGGACATGGACCGGTTCAGCCCCGTGATCGCCGATTTCCTGGCCGGCATCTGAGCTAATGTTGGAGCTGGCGGAGGTGACCATGTTCTTCTCGGCAGCGCGCTCGTATGCGTGGGTGCTCGCGGTCCTGGCCGGTGCGGCGGCCGCCGCGGCGTGGGCGGCCGATCCGGCGAAGGACCCGCCGACCGCGGCGGAAGCGGCCGCGTTCGTGCAGCAGGCCGAGGCGGCGCTGCTCCGCCTCACCGTCGACACGTCCCGAGCCCAGTGGGTCCAATCGACGTACATCACCGAGGACACCGAGATCCTGGCAGCCCAGGCCAACGATCGGCTGATCGCGGAGAACGTCCGGCTGGCCAAGGAGGCGACCCGGTTCGGCGGGCTGGCGCTCCCCGACGAGGTCGACCGGAAGCTGAAGCTGCTCAAACTCGCGCTCACCCTTCCCGCCCCCAGCGACCCCGCGCAGCGCGAGGAGCTGACCCGCATCGCCGCCTCGATGGAAGGGGCGTACGGCCGGGGCAAGTGGTGCCGCAAGGGCGCGGACGGCAAGGAGGAGTGCCTCGACATCAACGCGCTGACCCGGATCATGGCCGAGAGCCGGGACCCGGGGGAGCTCCTGGACGCCTGGCGGGGATGGCGGACGATCGCCCCGCCCATCAAGCCCGAGTTCACCCGCTACGTGGAGCTGGCGAACGCGGGCGCGCGCGAGCTGGGGTTCCAGGACACGGGGGCGATGTGGCGGTCGAAGTACGACATGCCGCCCGACGCGTTCGCCGCGGAGGTGGACCGGCTCTGGGACCAGGTGCGGCCCTTCTACGAGTCCCTCCATGCCTACGTCCGGCGGCGGCTCCGGGAGGCCTACGGAGCGTCTGTGGTCGCGGAGCGCGGCCCCATCCCCGCCCACCTCCTCGGGAACATGTGGGCCCAGCAGTGGGGCAACGTCTATCCGCTGGTCGCGCCGAAGGGCGGGGCCGGCGGCGTCGACCTCACCGCCAGGCTGAAGGCCAGGAACGTGGACCCGGCGGGGATGGTGCGCTACGGCGAGGCGTTCTTCAGCTCGCTCGGGTTCGAGCCGCTGCCGGACAGCTTCTGGAAGCGGTCACTCCTCGCCAAGCCGCGCGACCGCGAGGTCGTCTGCCACGCCAGCGCCTGGGACGTCGACCTCGTCGACGACCTGCGCATGAAGATGTGCATCGAGATCACCGGCGAGGACTTCGTCACCGTCCACCACGAGCTGGGGCACAACTACTACCAGCGCGCCTACAACCGCCAGCCCTTGCTGTTCCGGGAGAGCGCCAACGACGGCTTCCACGAGGCGGTGGGGGACACGCTCGCCCTGTCCATCACGCCGAGCTACCTGGTGAAGGTGGGTCTCCTCGACCGCGAGCCCGACACCTCCGGCGACGTGGGGCACCTGCTCCAGATAGCACTCGACAAGATCGCCTTCCTCCCCTTCGGGCTGCTCGTGGACCAGTGGCGGTGGAAGGTCTTCTCCGGAGAGGTCGAGCCGGAGGACTACAACCGGGTCTGGTGGGAGCTGCGCGAGAAGTACCAGGGGGTCTCGGCCCCGCTACCCCGGGCAGTGTCCGACTTCGACCCGGGCGCCAAGTACCACGTCCCCGCCAACGTCCCCTACACGCGCTATTTCCTGGCCCATATCCTCCAGTTCCAGTTCCATCGGGCGCTGTGCGACGCCGCGGGGGAGAAGGGGCCGCTCAACCGCTGCTCGATCCACGGCAGCGAGGAGGCGGGGCGCCGGCTGCGGCGGATGCTGGAGATGGGGGCGAGCGGCCCCTGGCCGGAGGCGCTCGAGGCGCTGACCGGCCAGACGCGGATGGACGCGACCGCGATCCTCGACTACTTCGCGCCGCTGAAGAAGTGGTTGGACGAGCAGAACCGCGGCGCGCCCGTGGGGTGGACCGAAGGGGACTAGCAGCCCCGCCAGATGGACCGGCAGGCCGTGAACAGGCTCGTCGAGGACTGGATGCAGGGGCGCGACGCACCCCGCGCGCTCCGGGTCTGGGTCGCCACTACCCTCTCCGGGCTCGTGTTCCCCGGGCTGGGCCAGATGTACAACCGGCAGTTCCGGAAGGGCCTCTTGTTCGCGGTGGCGGCGGCGGTCTTCACCTCCATCTTCGTGTTCGGGGTGGCGAGCGGCGTGGCGGAGGCGGTTTCCGAAGGGCCGCTCCTCCTGGAGCCCGACCGGGCCCTGGCCGTCGCCGAGAGGGTCGTGGGGAGCGACGGCGGCGTGACCGCCGGCGTCGCTGCGGCGATGATGGTCACGTGGGCGGCCGCCACCGTGGACGCGTACCTGGTGGCGAGGCGGCGGCGCCCCTAGCGGCGCTATCATTGAGGGGTAGCCACGTCAGGGCGCTCTGGCGCCTGGTCGGCAGCCGTCGCCCCTTCAGAGGCGTCAGATGCGCTCGATGTCCTCCTGCCGTCGGTTGCGGCTCCCCGTGTCCGCGGCCACGGCGGCTCTCGCCCTCGCACTGGCGACACCGGCGGGGGCGCAGTACTTCGGGCGCAACAAGGTCCAGTACGAGACCTTCGACTTCAGCGTCCTGAAGACGGAGCACCTCGACCTCTACTACTACCCGGAGGAGCGCGAGGCGGTGGCCCAGGCGGCCGTCATGGCCGAGCGCTGGTACGCGCGGCTGTCGAAGGTCTTGCAGCACAGCCTCACCGGCCGGCAGCCGCTGATCCTGTACGCCTGCCATCCCCATTTCGAGCAGACCAACGCCGTCGCCGGACAGCTCGGCGAGAGCACGGGCGGAGTCACCGAGTTCCTGAAGCGCCGGATCGTGATGCCGCTGGCCGGGCCGCTCCGCGAGACCGACCACGTGCTCGGGCACGAGCTGGTCCACGCCTTCCAGTACGACGTCACCACCCGGGGCGGACCGGGAGCCGTCCCGGGGATCGCCCGGCTGCCCCTGTGGTTCGTGGAAGGGATGGCGGAGTACCTGTCGGTGGGCGCGGTGGACCCGCACACCGCGATGTGGCTGCGCGACGCCGCGCGGCACGAGAAGCTCCCCACCGTCGAGCAGCTCGACGACCCGGAGTACTTCCCCTACCGCTACGGCCAGGCGTTCTGGGCCTACGTGGCGGGCCGCTGGGGAGACGCCGTGGTGGGCGAGGTGCTGAAGAGCGCGGGCAGCTCCGGCGATGCGAAGGGAGCACTCGAGGAGGTGCTCGCCATCGACGTCGATCAGCTCTCGAAGGACTGGCACGCCTCCATCCAGGAGGCCTACGGACGGCTGGTCGCGGTGAAGCGCGCGCCGGCCCACTACGGCCGCGCGCTGGTCACGGAACAGAACGCGGGGGAGGTGAACCTCGCCCCCGCCCTCAGCCCCGACGGGCGCTACCTGGTCTTCCTTTCGGAGAAGGACCTGTTCTCCATCGACCTCTACCTGGCCGACACGACGACCGGCGAGATCATCCGGCGGATCTCGAAGACGGCCGTGGACCCGCACTTCGAGAGCCTGCAGTTCATCAACTCCGCCGGGAGCTGGGACCGGGAGGGCCGCCGCTTCGCCTTCGCCGCGGTCGTCAGGGGCCAGCCAGTGCTGACCGTTGTCGCCGTGGACGGCGGCGCCGTCGAGCGCGAGGTGGAGCTCCCGGATCTGGGCGAGATCTTCAGCCCGACCTGGTCTCCGGACGGGAGACGGATCGCCTTCTCCGCGATCGCCGGGGGCCTCACCGACCTCTACGCCTACGACCTCGGCGCCCGCCGGCTCACACGGCTGACCGAGGACGCCTTCGCCGACCTTCAGCCGGCGTGGTCTCCCGACGGGCAAAGCATCGCCTTCGTCACCGACCGCTTCTCGACGGAGCTCGACCCGCTAGCCACGGGGAGCTACGGCCTGGCGCTGCTGGACGTCGCCTCCGGCGACGTCGCGCCGCTGCAGGGCTTCCCGGGCGCCAAGAACGTCAACCCCCAATGGGCACCCGGCTCCGAGGCGCTCTACTTCATCTCCGACCGCAACGGTATCAGCAACGTCTACCGCCTGGAGACGGGCGGCGGCGCCGTCACCCAGGTCACCGACCTGCTCACCGGCGCCAGCGGCATCACCGGGCTCAGCCCGGCCCTGTCTTCCGCCAGCGCCAGCGGCCTGATCGCCTTCAGCGCCTACGAGGAGGGGAAGTACCGGATCTACACGGTCGACGACCCGGTGCGGCTGGCGGGGGAGCCGGCCGCGCCGGTCGAGCCCGGCGCGAACCCGGCGGCCCTGCCTCCGCTGCGCCGCAGCGCGGGTCCGATGGCGGTCGCGCTCTCCAACCCGGTCGTCGGGCTCCCCGACCGGGTGCAGTCGGTGGTGGACGAGTACCGCCCCCGGCTGTCGCTCGACTACGTGTCGCAACCCTACCTGGCCGCGGGCGTCGACCGCTACGGCACCGCGATCGCGGGCGGCGCGTCCCTCTTCTTCAGCGACATGCTCGGGGACCACAACCTCGGCGGCTTCGTGCAGGCGCAGGGCGGCGTGCGCGACATCGGCGGCGCGGTGACGTACGTGAACCTGGAGCGCCGGGTGAACTGGGGGGCGTCGGTCCAGCAGATCCCCTACGTGACCGGCAGCTTCAGCACCGTAGTGGACGACGTCGGCTCGGAGCCGGCTTTCGTGGAGGAGCTCGTCCTCTTCCGCCAGACGAACCGCGGGCTCACCGGGATCCTCGCCTACCCCTTCGACCGTTCCAGCCGCGTGGAGGTCACGGGCGGGTACAGCTTCATCAGCTTCGACCGCGAGATCCTGACCCGGAGGTTCTCGCTGGACAGGGGGGAGCTGGTGGTGGACGAGCGCCGGGACCTCCCCGCCGAGGACTCGCTCCACCTGGCGGAGGCGAGCGCGGCGTTCGTGCACGATACCTCGTCCTTCGGCGCCACCAGCCCGATCCTGGGGAGCCGGGCGCGGTTCGAGGTGAACCCGATGCTGGGCACGATCTCGTTCACCGGAGTGCTGGCGGACTATCGCGCCTACCTGATGCCGGTCCGGCCCTACACGCTGGCCCTGCGGGTCCTGCACTACGGGCGGTACGGCGGGGACGCCGAGAGCAACCCGTTCAGCCCTCTCTTCATCGGCTACCCGAGCCTGGTCCGCGGCTACGACACGGGCTCGTTCACCGCGGAGGAGTGCGGCGACGCGGAGTCGGGATGCCCCATCTTCGACCGGCTGGTGGGCAGCCGCATCCTCGTGACCAACGTGGAGCTGCGCTTCCCCCTGTTCGGGGCGCTCGGCGGCCGGCGGCTGTACCGGCCGGTCCCGATCGAGCTGGGGGCCTTCACCGACGCGGGGATCGCGTGGACCCGCCGGGACGAGGCCCGGTTCCTGGGCGGCCAGCGGTCCTTCGTGCGCTCCGTGGGCGCGGTCGCGCGGTTCAACCTCTTCGGCTATGCCGTCCTCGAGATGAACTTCGTCCGGCCCCTGGATCGCCCGCGGAAGGACTGGCAGTGGCAGTTCAACATCCGTCCGGGCTTCTAGGGCGACAGTCGCTGGAGGCGTTCATGATCCGTCCCTGCCCGTCCTGCGGCGTGAAGAACCGCATCCCCGCCGAGCGGCTCGCCGACACGGGGAGGTGCGGGAAGTGCAAGGCCCCGCTGCCTCCCGCCGCGGAGCCCATAGAGGCGGACCCCCAGTCCTTCGACGAGATCACGAGGGGCGCCCGTGTCCCCGTGCTCGTCGACTTCTGGGCCGACTGGTGCGCGCCCTGCCGCATGGCGGCGCCCGCGGTCCAGCGGACCGCCCGGGACATGGCCGGGCGGGCGCTGGTCCTGAAGGTGGACACCGAGAAGCACCCGGAGCTGGCGCGGCGCTTCGGCGTCAGCGGGATCCCGAACTTCCTGGTCCTGCGGGACGGCAGGACGGTGGTGCAGCAGGCGGGCCTGGTCGGCGGCGAACAGATGGCGGAGTGGCTGCGCCAGGCCGGAGCCTGAGCCCACTCGCCGATCCTCGGCGACACGGAGCACAACGGGGACACGCAACGGCGAGCCTCTAGCCTAGCGGTACGCTTCGCAGGCGGACAGGCGCCGTTCCAACTCGCGCACGATCTCCTCGTACCCCGCCCCACCGACCCCCCCGTAGCGCGCTTGCAGCTCGGCGTCGGTGATCCCCTCCGGCAGCCCGGAGGCGTCGGGGAAGTAATGGTCCACCTCGAAGCCGCGGGTGAGCCGGCGCTGCAGGGCGGCGGCGGACGCGTCGTCCCTGGTGGCGGCCTGCGCGAACCGCGTGCCCGCCCGGTCGGCCAGGAGGTCCCCGAAGGAGAAGCCGCTGCCGCCGTCGGCGTCCCTCTCCTCCTTGAACAGGCCGACCGCGTCGCTGACGGAGCCGGCGGCGAGCACCGTGAGGGAGGCGCTGACCAGGAAGTGCTGCGTCCAGTCGGAACGGCCGCGCAGGGTGGCGCCGGGGCGGGCGCGGCGGGCGCGCAGGCGCAGGCTTTCGTCGAGGACGTCGCCGACCATCGTCTCGACGCGCGGGTGTCCCAGGACCATGCCGAGCGCGAGGATGGCGGCCTGGTTCTCCAGCACCTGGCTGCTCCGGGCCGAGCGGCGCCGGGCCAGGTCGAACGCCCCCTCCATGAAGGCGCCCAATCTCGCGTCCCCCTTCGGCAGGCCCTTCGCCCCGTCGACGAGGTGCCGTACCTGGGCGCGCACCGCCGGGACCAGGTCGTCGCTGGTGCCGGCGCCGCCGAACAGATCGGCCAGGAAGCCCCGTGGGATGGAGGCGCGGCCGTAGGTGAGGCTGATCGCCCCCTCGCCGAACGAGACGTCACGGAGGGCGGCGGCGGCCGGGCGCACGCGCGGGTCGCGGAGGGCGAGGTCGACAAGCGGCTGCGCCAGCAGCTCCACGAGGACGCGCGGCGTGTCGAGCGCCCCGACGCGGAGCTCACCCGGGTGCACGCGCAGCCGGCCGTCCTCGACGAAGGCAAGCCCGGACCCGACGACGTTCAGGTATCCCGACCCGCCGCCCGCGGGCAGTCTCACGGAGAGCCGGAGAACGGACTCGTAGTCGCCCAGGTCCACTTTCGCCTTGACCCCGGAGCGGCCGAGGGGAAGCCCCCAGGCCAGGAGGAGGTCCACGTCCCTCTCGGTCAAGCGGAGCGTCCGCGTCTCGCCCTGCGGGATCTGCGCGGGGTTCTGCGCCTTGAAGGCGCGCGCGAGACGGCGCTTGTCCTCCGAGGTGACCTCGGGAGGCTCGAAAGCGAGCGGTCCACCCTGAACGGCGGCGGCGAGCGTGGCGGCTGCGGCGAGGACCAGGGCGGCGGCGACGAGCGCCAGCTTGGGCAGGAAGATGGCGCGGGCGCGCGGGCCACCGATCCACGCCAGGCCCATCCAGGTCCCGAGAGCCGCCCCAGACACGGGGAGAGTCGCCGCGGCCAGCCCCGGCCACCCACCGCTCCGAAAGGCGGCCAGGCCCAGAGCGAGGGCCAGGGAGGCGCCGAGCGCGGGGGCGGTCACGGACAGGAGCCGGCGCCACCGGCGGATCCGGCGCGGCAACGCGAGGACCAGGAGCGCCCCCACCGGAACGAACCGGGCCGCCTCCACCGCGGCGGCCCATGCCAAGTCCGCTGCCCAGCCCACGACGGCCTCCCGGCCCGTCACGCGCCCGACCGGCGTCGCCGTCGCGGGACCGCTGCCGGTCGAGAGGGCGAGGAACGACAGCCAAGCCGCGAGCAGTCCGCGGGAGATCCAGGCCTCGCGCGGCGTGCGTGAGGGGGACCGCGGTCGGGCAAGGCCGGAAGCTCGGGACGGGGAGGCCGCCACGCGCAGCGGATAGTAGCAGAGTCTCTAGTCGACCGAGGGCTCGATCCTGGCGATCGCCCAGCTCCGCGCTACGGTGGGACGGGCGAGTGGACGAACCCCCGTCGCCTCGCCGCATCCCTCAGCGTGGGCCCACTTCGGCGGTGAGGACCACGTGCGCCTGGAACTCCACGAGGCCTGGGTCGACGGGGGTGGGCGGCGCCCCGGCGGTCTGGGCCGTCATCCGCTCGAACATCGGCACGGGCGGACGAGTCTCCCCACCCTCCACGAGCGAGACCACGCGCACCACCTTCAGGCCGAGGGCTTCGGCAACCGCGTCGGCCTCCGCCTTGGCCTGGATGGCGGCCGCGGTGAGGGCCCGCGTCCGCACCGGCCCCTCGTCGCGGAGGGTGAAGGACAGGCTCTGGACGTCGTTCGCCCCCGCGCCGAGCGCGGCGTCGATGGCGCGGCCCACCAGCGTCAGATCGTCGAGCGTGACCTTCAGGGTGTTGCCGGCGGCGTAGCCCGCCAGCTTCGGCGCCGAGCCTTCGGGGGAACGGTCGTAACGTGGCGTGAGCGCGTATCCGGACGTCTCCACGCGTGCGGCGGACCCCAGCGCTTCCCGCAGCGCCTTCAGCACCGCGTCCGCCTTCCTCGCGTTCTCCGTAGCGGCTTGCCGGGCGGTGCCTGCCTCGGTCAGGACCGCAACGTGAAGGACCGCCCGGTCGGGAGCGGCGGTCGCGGTGCCGCTGGACTCGACGCGGACGCACGAGGCACCCGGCGCGAGGTCGCACTCGGCCGCGGGTGACACCGGCGCGGCGGCGAGAGCCAGGGCCACGCCGGCCAGCAGCCTGGCCGCCGCGTCGCCGATCCATCCTCCATGACCGCCCAGCGGCAACCGGCGCCTCCAGCGGGCTTCCTGGTTTCAGAGCCCCGCTCCGCCCGCCGAATGCCCGGGGGGAGCGAACGGATCATTCTGCCTTCGATTGTACGTCCGCGCTGGCGGTCATCCGGGCGGCGTGCGGGCGTTTCATGGCTCGGGGCGCGCTGAGGGCCCCAGCCAGCGCCGCCGAACGTCGGCGTCCCGGCCGCCACGTGGACGGAACGGTCCTTGCAGCGGAGGAACGGAAGGGCCGGTTCGGCGGCCAGGCCGGAAAAGGCGAGTCCGCTCGTGAACCCCGCCCGGTCCCTCGTTCGTCGTGCCCGGACGGCTTCGCCCCAATATACGGCGAGGAGGCCATGAGAGCGCAGATCAAGCTCGGCCGCATCTTCGGGATCGAAATCGGTCTCCACTACAGCTGGTTCGTCATCGCGGTCCTGATCACCCTGTCGCTGGCCACCCACTTCCGGATGACCCATCCCGAGTGGACCGGCGCGGTCGTCTGGCTCTCGGCCGCCTTGACGGGGCTGCTCTTCTTCGGGGGGCTCCTCCTCCACGAGCTCGCCCACGCGCTCACCGCCCGGGCCCGGGACCTGCCGGTCGCGGGCATCACCCTCTTCGCGCTGGGAGGTGTCTCGTTGATCGAGCGCGAGTCCCAGGACGCGAAGTCCGAGTTCCTGATCGGGATCGTCGGCCCGCTCACCAGCGCGCTGGTGGGCGCGGGCTGTCTCGGCATCGCCTACACGCTCGGCTGGGATCTCCAGGCCGGTCCGGCGACGACCCCGGTGGAGGCGGTGCTGGTCTGGCTGGGTTACATCAACTTCGCTCTCGCGGTGTTCAACATGATCCCCGGGTTCCCGATGGACGGCGGGCGCGTGCTGCGCTCGATCGTATGGGGGGTCACCGGCGACCTCGCGAGCGCGACCCGCATTGCCGCGCGCGGCGGCCAGGTGGTGGGGTTCCTGTTCATCTTCTACGGGCTCATGCAGTTCTTCCGGGGAGCGGGCGTCGGCGGGCTCTGGCTCGTGTTCATCGGCTGGTTCCTGATCAGCGCGGCGGGCTCCAGCGTCGGCCGGTTGAGGGCCCGGGACATGCTCCGCGACCTGCGGGCCGGAGACCTGATGACCCGGGAGTGCGCGACGGTCGAGTCCCGGACCAGCGTCGCCGACTTCGTCTTCGGGTCTCTCATGCGCACCGGCCGCCGCTGCTTCCTGGTGTCCGACGACGGCGGGGTCTCCGGCCTCGTCACCCTGGGCGACCTGAAGGCGATCCCGCGGGAGGAGTGGGAGCGGACGCCGCTGGAGAGGGTGATGCGCCCGCTCAGCGACGTCCGCTCGGTATCGCCGGAGACGCCGGCCAGCGAGGTCTTCGAGACGATGACGTCGCAGGACGTGCACCAGCTCCCCGTCGTCGACCAGGGCCGGCTTCAGGGGGTGGTGTCCCGCGGCGACCTGATGCGCGCCCTCCAGACCCGGTCCGAGCTGGGGGCCTGAGCCGCCACCCCGTCCGCACCGGAGAGCCGGGAGAGGCGATCTCGTAGACCGAACCTGCCGACCGCGGTATCCTGCCTGCGGAACGATGTCCAAGCGGCGCCGCGACGGACGCGGACTCGGGAGGGCGGCCCGCCCGATCTGGCTCCTCGCCTGCCTCCTCCCCTATGTCGCCCCCGCGTGCGGGTCCACCTACTTCGAGAGCTCCGGGGCCATGGACCTGCTCGATCCATCCCAGGTCCGTGAGCCGGCCCCCCTGGTCGTGCTCTCGACGACGGGCGTGGGGCCTCGCGTGGTCCACATGTTCCCCTCGGTGCCGGTGCGGTTCGTGAACGAAGACAGGGTCTCGCACACGGTGACCGATGCCCCGGAGCTGGGCTACGGGGACTGCCCGGACGTCCGGCGCGTGGGCACGGTCGAAGCGGGGCAGACGGTCTCGGTTGCCATCGAGCGGTACGGAGTGTGCGCCTTCCGCGACCTGACCCAGCCGCAAAACCCCGCCTACCAGGGGCTGCTGGTGGTCCATTGAGGCTCGCGGTGGCCACGCTGGCTCTCGCCACGCTCGCGGGCGCCCCTGCATGGGCCTGCGACTCGTCGAGCTGCTCGCTTCTCACCCGGAACCAGGGGGGCCTCCTGCTGCGCCCGAAGAGCTTCCGCGTCGACCTGTCGTACCGGCAGACCGAGCAGCGGGTGAGGCTCGAGGGGACCGAGCGCGTGGACCAGGTCCTCCGTCCCAAGCTGTTCCTGGAGACGGGCGGCGTTCTCCCCGCCTTCCACGAGGAGCGCGGCGGCCGTGAGGGCTACCTGCAGCTCGACGTGGGCTACGGGCTGAACGCACGCACCAGCGTGCAGGCCTCCTTCCCGCTGAGCGCCCGCCGTTCCTACGAGATCTCGCACCTCGGCTACACCGCGCGCTACCGCACCACGGGGGTGGGCGACGTCCTGATCGGCGTGAAGCGGGCGGTGGGCCCCGTGGCGGCGGGGCTGTCGCTGAAGCTGCCCACCGGCGACCACGATCGCGGCCCCGACTTCGACGGCACCGTGCTCGACCCCATGCTCCAGCCGGGCAGCGGCTCGGTGGACGTGGTGGGGACGGTGCAGCACGCCTTCCAGGGCGGCCCGCTGCAGTGGACGCTGGCCGCCTCCTACCAGCGCAATGCCGCCAACGGCTTCTCGTACCGTTACGGCGACGAGGCGATCGCGACGGTGGGGGCCGGGCGGAAGCTGGCCGGCGGGCTGTCGGGGTCGATCCAGCTCAAGCTCTTCGACAAGGGCCGGAGCCGGTTCCGCGGGCAAGGTGTCTCCTCCACCGGCGCCACCTTCGTCTATCTCACTCCCGGGCTGAGCTACGCCTTCCGCGGGGACGCCTCGCTCTACGCCTTTTACCAGGTGCTCCCGTACCGCCGCGTCAACGACGCGCAACTCGCCCCTCGCCGGGGCTTTCTGGTCGGGATGTCGAAGGGCTTCTAGCTCCGCCCCTGTACGGGCGCGGACCGGTGGGCGTCGCCGCTCGACGGCCCGGAGTCGGGACGACCGTCGCCCTCGCGGGGGCTCGACGAGGAGACGGCCGAATCGGCCAGCACCTGGAGGAACTGGACCGCCGCCGCGGGGCTGGGCAGCCGATAGCGCGCCCGGGAGGGGCCCGCTCCGACGTGGACGGTCCACGAGCCGGCCGGCAGTCGTTCGAAGAGTTCCTCGTCGGTCCGGTCGTCCCCCATGGCCAGGCGGAACTCCGCGGCGGTCTCGCCATCCTCGACGAAGGCCACCGCCTCGCTCTTGTTCGCCCAGGCGAGCTTGACCTCCACGCACCTCTGCCCCCGGACCGCCCGCAGCTCGCACTCCGCCAGCATCTCCTCGAGGTTGGCCACCAGCTCGTTGGCGAGCCAGTCGCCGAACTCCGGGTCGGACATGCGGTAGTGCCAGACCAGCGAGTACTCCGTCTCCTCGATGAAGCTGCCCGGCGTCCGGTCGACGAAGTGCTCCAGCACCGGGGTGACGCGCCCCTTCCACTCCACGCTCAGCGTGGGGTGGAGGGCCCGCCATCCGTTCTTGCCGGGGGGCTTCAGCACGGCCCCGTGCTCGGCGATGAGCCACAGGTCGTCGAGCCCGGAGAACCACGGCTCGATCTCGGCCCGAGGCCGGTCGGAGACGATGGCGACGCGGGTCCCGGGCACCGACGAGAGCCGGGCCAGGAGCGCGAGCAGCGAGGGAGGGGGCACCACCTCCCGGGGACGGTTGGCATAGGGGACCAGCGTGCCGTCGAAGTCGAGGAAGAGAGCGCGCGTGCGCGCGGCCTGGAACGCCTTCCGCGCCTCCTGGAGCGGCAGCGGCTGGGGCTCCCCGGACTGCCCGGTGCACCGGGAGGCGGTGGACTGGGCGAGGCTGGCCAGGAAGCGCTCGCTCCAGGCGCGCGCGTCGTTGCGTACCACCCGCCGGTAAAGGGCAGACATGCGGTCGCGCTGCTCCTCGGCGCCCATCGCGAGGATCCGCTCGAGGGCGGCCGCGGTGCGCTCCTCGTCGTAGGGATTGACCAGGACCGCCTCTCCCATCTCCGCCGCGGCGCCGGCGAACTCGCTCAGCAGGAGGACTCCGTCCCGACCCCGGTGGCAAGCGACGTACTCCTTGGCCACCAGGTTCATCCCGTCGCGGAGCGGCGTCACCCAGCCCACGTCGGCGGCCGCGTAGAGGGCGATCAGGTCGGTGCGCGAGACCGCGCGCCGGATGTAGACCACCGGCGTCCACCCAGGCGTGCCGAAGTCGCCGTTGATCTCGCCGACCAGCTGGTTCACCTCGTGGCGCAGCTCCCGGTAGCGCGGCACCTGCTCGCGCGAGGGGACGGCGATCTGGACGAGCACGACGCGGCCCCGGACGTCGGGGGAGCGCGACAGCAGCGTGCGGAAGGTGCGCAGCCGCTCCGGGATGCCCTTGGTGTAGTCGAGCCGGTCCACCGCGAGGAGGATGCGCCGCCCCTCGAACCGCCGCCGCAGCTCGGCCAATTCGTCGCGGACGGCCGCGCTCGAGTCCAGGGGGCCCGTGAACTCGCCGGGGCTGATGCCGATGGGCAGGGCGTCGAGGCGGAGGAACCGCCCCTCCGCTTCCAAGCGGTCCATCCGGCTGCCGATGCCCAGCACCCTCAGCACGGAGGCCCGGAAGTGCTGGAGATCGCCGTGGGTCTGGAAGGCCAGGCAATCCGCCCCCAGGAGGCCCCGCAGCAGCTCGTCTCGCCTGGGCAGGACGCGGAAGACGTCGGAGGACGGGAAAGGGATGTGGAGGAAGAAGCCGATGTCGGCCTCGGGAGCCGACTCCCGCAGCATCTGCGGGAGCAGCATGAGATGGTAGTCGTGGACCCAGATGAGGTCCCCGGGGCGGAGCCATTTCAGCACGGCGTCGTGGAAGCGCCGGTTGGCTTCTACGTAGGCCTCCCACCCGCTCGCGTCGAACTCCAGCCGGGACGGGAACTGGTGGAACAGCGGCCACAGGGTCCGGTTGGCGTACCCCTGATAGAAGCGCTGCGCGACGCGGGCCGGGATGTCGACGGTTCGATAGCCCCGGGCCTCCCAGCGCGCCAGCGCTTCGCGGCGGCCGGGTGCCGCGGGGTCGCCGTCGCCGGGCCAGCCGATCCACAGTCCATGGGTGCGGCGGAGCACCGGCTCCAGTGCGGTGGCGAGGCCGCCCGCGCTGGTCTCGCTCCGCCATTCGTCGCCGGATCGACGCAGGGTGAGGGGTAGCCGGTTCGAGACCACCAGGAGTCGCCCCGGCGAGGCGACGGCTCCGTCCGTGCCGCTGCTTCTGGTGGCGTCCACGGGCTCCTCGGTCCTCCCCTGGCCGGAACCGCCGGAGATGCGGCCAGCCAAGACGCGATGCGCCCGGACGAGCAACGGCGGATCCAGCGTCGATGGCGATACTTCGATGATACCCCCATTCCCGTCCCCCGCCGGACCGATCGGACGATTGGGCGGGACTCGGTCGGAGGCCGCCCTCCCGGCAGTGGCAGTGCGGGCCGGGGGCCAGGAGGCCCCGCTGCTCAGCGGCCGGCGGTCGGCGTCCCCGAACGCGGCCGGCCGGTGCCGGAGGTCGTCGAGCGGTTCTTGTCCACGACCGCCCAGATGATCAGCAGGAAGGCCACGAGACGGACGAGGTAGAAGTACGTCCGGGCCTCGTCGATGGAGCGGGTGAGGGCGAGCCCGACGGAGTTGAACGCGAAGGCCCAGAAGGCGAGCGCGAAGAACGCGAAGAAGCGGTCCCGGGTGTCCCGCCAGAAGCGCAGGAAGAACAGGCCGGCCGTGCCGCTGGCCACCGCGCTGGCCCCGTAGAGGAAGACGCTGATCGCCTCGGCGCTCATTCGGTGTCCCAGACCAGGCCGAAGAGCAGGACGAGGAACGCCCCCACCGAGGTGAGCCCTCGCCAGAGGGACAGGTCGTACTGCGGGATCACCACCAGGTCCACGAAGAGGAGTGCGTTGTTGAGGGCGAGGCCCCCGAAGCACAGCCCGCTCCAGAGCAGGAGGCGGGCGTGCTGCCGCACGAAGGCCCGCAGCAGCAGAACGCAGCAGGCGGTGCTGGTGAGCGCGCACAGGGCGTAGACCAGTCTAGCCACTCCCATCGTCCCTCTCCTTCCGTGTCCGGATCCGGAACGCGTCTGCGAAGCTGCGGAGGCCGGCCAGCCGGTTGGAGGACACCAGGCTGATCACCGAAAGACGCTGTTCGGCATAGGCGGCGGCGAGCTGCCGGACCCCTTGGTCCAGCTCGGGATCGACGGGGCTGTACCGGAACAGGACCGCGTGCGCGAGGCGGGCGTCCAGGAAGCGCCGCGAGGCGAGGGTCTCGAGGCACCGCTCCGACGACGAGGGGTGGGTGCCCAGCTCGGCGGCCACCGTCTCGGCGGTCCACCAGCGGTCCGGCCGGCGGTGGAGCAGGAGCAGGACCTCCAGCATCTCGACGCCGTCCAGGTGGCGGTTCACGAAGCTGCGGACCGCCTCGGGGACCCCGGGATTGCTCAAGCCGCTCCTCGCTCCAGGCCCGGCCGCGCGCCGCCGGCCCCGGCGCGCCCGCAGATACCTTCGTGGTCCAAGATTCTCACACGACCAGTGCATAATTGGGCCCGGGAGACGAATCCCCTGCCCACCGGCGTCCCGGTGGCGCGTCTGGAGCGCAACGAATGGGCAAGACCCGAACGACCGCGGTGCCGCGCGGCGTGGACCGGGCGGTGCTGGAGCAGCGCCGAAAGCTGGGCGGCGTCCTGGACTTCATGCAGACGCTCTGGGCGCTGGACCACGAGCTGGACTCTGCTTCCAAGCGGATGAGCGCGCGCTTGGGCCTGACCGGGCCCCAGCGGCTGGTGGTGCGGATCATCGGGCGCTTCCCCGGCATCTCGGCCGGGGATCTCGCGGACGTGCTCCACACCGATCCCAGCACGCTCACCGGCATCCTGCGGCGCCTGGAGCTCCGCGGGCTGGTCCGGCGCACCCGGGACGACCTCGACCGGCGACGCGCGCTGCTCGAGCTGACCGTGCGGGGCCGGGGCGTCGACCGCCTGAAGGCGGGCACGGTCGAGGCCTCCATCCGCCGCGCCCTCCAACGCGTTTCCCCCCGCGCGGTGGGAGCGGTCATACGGTTCCTGGACGCCGTGGCGGCCGAGCTCTCCGAGAACGGCCGCCCGTCGGGCCCAAGGCACACCGGCGTACGCTGACGCCGCTTCTGCCCATGGACGAGCTCTGGTACAAGGACGCGGTCTTCTACGAGCTGCACGTCAAGGCATTCAGCGACAGCAGCGGCGACGGGACCGGCGACTTCCGCGGCCTCCTCGCCAGGCTCGACCATTTGCAGGAGCTGGGCGTCGACTGCCTCTGGATCCTGCCCATGTACCCTTCCCCGTTCCGGGACGACGGCTACGACATCGCCGACTACCGGAGCGTCCATCCGGACTACGGGACCCTGCAGGACTTCGAGGAGTTCCTCCGTGCCGCCCACGCCCGTGGCATGCGGGTGATCACGGAGCTGGTCGTCAACCATACCTCCGACCGCCACCCCTGGTTCCAGGAGTCGCGGAGCTCCCCGGACAGCCCGCGGCGCGACTGGTACGTCTGGAGCGAGACCGACGACCGCTACCGCGGCGTCCGCGTGATCTTCTGCGACACCGAACGGTCCAACTGGGCCTGGGACCCCGACTCGAAGGCCCACTACTGGCACCGCTTCTTCAGCCACCAGCCCGACCTCAACTACGACAACCCGGCCGTACGCGAGGAGATGTGGCAGGTGATGAGGTTCTGGCTGGACCTCGGTGTCGACGGCTTCCGGGTGGACGCGGTCCCTTACCTGATCGAGCGGGAAGGGACCGGCTGCGAGAACCTCCCCGAGACCCACGACGTCCTCAAGTTCTTCCGCCGGCGCCTTGACGAGAGCTATCCGGGCAGGATGCTCCTCGCGGAGGCGAACATGTGGCCGGAGGACGTGCGTCCCTACTTCGGCGAGGGGGACGAGTTCCACATGGCCTTCCACTTCCCGATCATGCCCCGGATGTTCATGGCCATCCGCCTGGAGGACCGCAAGCCGCTGGTCGAGATCATCGAGCGCACCCCCGCCATCCCTGCCTCGTGCCAGTGGGGGCTGTTCCTCCGTAACCACGACGAGCTGACGCTGGAGATGGTGACTGACGAGGAGCGGGACTACATGTACGAGGAGTACGCCCGGGACCAGGTGGCCCGCATCAACCTGGGGATCCGGCGGCGGCTGGCCCCGCTGCTGGAGGGCGACCGGCGCCGCATCGAGCTGATGAACGGTCTGCTGATGTCCCTCCCCGGAAGCCCTATCCTCTACTACGGCGACGAGATAGGGATGGGCGACAACGTGTACCTCGGAGACCGCAACGGCGTGCGTACGCCCATGCAGTGGAGCGGAGGCTGGAACGCCGGGTTCTCCACCGCCGATCCGGAGCGGCTGTACTCGCCCCTGATATCGAACCCGGTGTACGGCTACCAGGCGGTGAACGTGGAGTCCCAGCGCCGCAACGACAGCTCGTTGTTCAACTGGATGCGGAGGATCATCCGGGTGCGCAAGTCGACGCGGGTCTTCAGCCGCGGCGGCATCGAGTTCCTGAAGCCCGCCAACCACCGGGTCCTCGCGTACGTCCGCGCCCTCGGCTCCGAGAAGGTGCTGGTGGTGAACAATCTCGCCGGCACCTCGCAGGCGGTGGAGCTGGACCTGCGCGGCCTCGCGGGGGCGATCCCGATCGAGATGTTCGGCGGCAGCCTCTTCCCGCGCATCGGGGAGGCGCCCTACGTGTTGACGCTGGGCCCCTACGACTTCTTCTGGTTCAAGCTGCGGTGGCTGTGACCCGCGGCTCCGGGCGCGGAGGGCGCCGGGCGGGGCCTTGAAGATGCCGAGCATCGTCTCCGACGACCTGCTGCGGCACTTGATGGCGGTCGGCCAGGTGGACGTCCTGGTGGGCGTGCCGACGCTGAACAACGCCGATACCGTGGGGACGGTGGTGAAGGCCGTACACCGGGCCTTCGTCAGCCACCTGAAGCGCGAGCGGACGCTGCTGCTGAACCTGGACCAGGGCTCCGAGGACGGTACCCCGGCCATCGTGCGCGAAGCCTCGCTGGTGGACTCCGAGACCGTGATCACGTCCCAGACGCTCCGCACCGTCCACCGGATCAGCGTTCCCTACCACGGCGTGCCGGGGAAGGGCGGCGCCCTCCGGATACTCTTCACCGCGGCGGAGCTGGTGCAGGCCCGGGCGGTGGCGCTCCTCGACGCCACCGTCACCAGCGTCACTCCCGGCTGGCCGGAGCGGCTGGTCCGTCCGGTGCTCCGCGGGGAGGCCGACTTCGTGGCTCCCCTCTTCGACCGCCACGGCCTGGAGGCTCCTCTCCTGACGCAGCTCGTCCGACCGCTGATGCGGGCCGCTTATGGGCGCCGGCTGGCGGAGCCCGTCGCCAGCGAGTTCGGTTGCTCGGGGGCGTTCGCCACGCACTGCCTGGGTCAGGAAGTCTGGGATGCACCGCTGGCGCAGTTCGGCATCGACATCTGGCTGACCGCCTCCGTCCTGGCCGGCGGCTTCCGCGCCGGTGAGGTCCGGCTCGGCTCGCGGCTACAGGCCGCGCCGCCCTCCCGCCCTTCGCTGCCGGAGGTGCTCCGGCAGGTGGTGGGATCGCTCATGCAGTGCCTGGATCTGCACGCCACGAGCTGGCTCGGCCGCGTGGGGTCGGAGCCGCTGCCCCGCTTCGGCGGCGAGCCGGAGGCGGGCCCGCAGGCCGAGCCGCCGGCCATCGATCCCGCCCCGCTGGCCGAGGCGTTCCGCGTGGGCGCGCGGGACCTCGCTCCGGTCCTCGAGCGCATCCTGCCTCCCGAGACCGCGGCCGAGGTGCGCGGCATGGCGGAGGCGGACGGGCTCCCGCGCTACCCCGACGAGCTCTGGGCCTCCACGATCGTCGACTTCGCGGGCGCGCACCACCACGGCGTCATGCACCGCGATCACCTCCTGGCCGCGCTGGTCCCCCTGTACCTCGGGCGGGTGGCCTCGTTCGCGGCGGAGAACGAGGGGTCGCCGGCGCCTGCCATCCAGGAGAGGGTCGAGGCGATCGGCCAGGCCTTCGAGGCGGCGAAGCCCCGTCTGGCCGAAGCGTGGAAGAGCGAACGCGGAGGTGAAGCATGGCCGAATTGATCCTCGAAGCCCTCCAGCAGGCCTGGACCAACTACCTCCACGCCATCCGCAGCTTCCTTCCCCGCGTCCTGGTCACCCTGAGCATCGTCCTGGCCGGCTGGCTGATGGCCGTGGTGATGCGTTACGCCACCCGGCGTGTCCTGGCCTGGGCCCGCTTCGACCGGCTGGTGGAGCGCACCGGCGCCGCCGACGCGCTGAGGCGGGGAGACCTGCCTCCGGCCTCGGCGGTGCTCGCTTCCCTGGTCTTCTGGGTGGTCTTCGTGGGCTTCCTGCTCTCCGGCGTCGATGCGCTCGGCTTGACCGCCGTGGAAGGGCTCGTGCAGCGATTCCTGCTCTTCGTCCCTCAGCTCCTCGTGGCCGGCGCGATCCTCGTCCTCGGTTTCGCTGCCGCCAACTTCGCCTGGCGCGCCACGCTGCTGGCGGCGGTGAACGCCCACCTCCCGTCGGCGCGGCTGGTCGCGGGGGCGGTCCGGTTCCTGATCATGGTGCTCTCGGTGGCGATGGCGCTCGAGCAGGTCGCGGTGGCCCGGACGGTCGTGCTCACGGCCTTCGCGATCGCGTTCGGTGCGATCATGCTCGGGCTCGCCATCGCGTTCGGCATCGGCGGGGGAGGGATCGCCCGCCGGATCCTCGAGCAGCAGTTCCCCGAGCCGCCGGAGAAGAAGGGGGAGCCCTTCTCGCACCTCTAGGGAAGCTGCGCCTCGGAACCGGCGAGGCGCAGCCTCGCCTCCACAGCCAGGCGGCGCCGCCGAGCCGGTCAGGCGTCGGACCCCCTGACCACGAAGTGCGCCTTGGTCACCTCGCCGTCCTTCTCTTCCCGGTCCACGTCCAGGACGGCCGCCTGGAGCTTGTCCGTCAGCGAGGAGTCGACGATCAAGAGCGGGCGGCTGCCCACGTCCACGACGTCGTCCCCCTCCTTCGGCTTCTCGATCGTGAGGCCGAGCCCTCCACTGTCGGTCGGGACGAGCTTGACGCCCTGGTCGCTGGGAGTCCGGTTGGAGGACAACAGGGCGTTCAAGGCCACCGCGGCGCGCTCGGTCATACGGATCATGGGACCTCCTTCCGGTTTCGCGGGCCTCCCCGCCGAATCCCCACTCACACACGACCAACGAGATTGGTCACGTCACGTCTCGGCCCGGGCATCCGCCCACGGCGAAGCGGCGCAAGGGGGGGCGCACACGAACGCTGAACCCCCTCTGCGCGATGACCGGCGGTCCCGGCTGAAGCCTGAGACCCTCAGGCTCGCCTCCGCGCCTCCGCGCCGAGCGCCCTTCAGCGTCCTGCCAGGGACGCCTTGAGCCGAGTGCCACGAGGACCTCCTCGGGACGCACACGGCCCACACACCATCCTAGGCCATTTTAGTTGGAGAGCAAAGCATATGCGTCCGCGGCCCGGCGATGTTCCGGGGAGGTTGGGCCCGCGCCCGGCCCGAGCTCTCTCCAGGGCGGAAGGCAAGGCGGAGATCGTCGGCGGCAGGTTGGTCTGATGTCGCCAGCGGTTTCCTCCCTGGCCCCGCGGGTTGGGCCATAGCCGCGGCCGGCGGCTTCGGCATCTTCCGCAAGGGCGGCCTCGAACGGCTGTTCCGCGACGCGCGGCTGGGCCGCATCCACCCGGCCAACGCCTTCCTGACCCGCGAGGTCGTGGCCAAGACGGCGCTCGGGATCGGCCTCGACGAGACGCCGCGCTGGGGGTAGGGGCAAGGGCCGGCGTGGACATCGGCTGCGCGCCGGCGACGTCGCGAGCGCCCGGCTCGAGCTGGGCGCGGGCGGCGTCACTGACTGCAGTCGAGAGGGCAGCGGCCGCCGTCGTCGTCAGTAACGGCACCTCGCCGGGTTCGACTTCACGAAGTGCCGTATGTAGTTGGACGCCTTGGGGTCGGTGCAGCCTTCGAGATCGAGGAGCTCGATCTTGCGGAAGTCTATGGGCGCCGTTTCCGCCTGGATCGAGATGTAGCCGCCGGTGAGCGGCGTGCCGTCCACCTCGACGGCGGGATCGACCGGCGAGACTGCGCCGCCGCCGATCTGCGGCTCGCCGTACACCAGCACGGTATGGCCTTCGACAGTATGCCGGACGAGCTCGCCGCCGTGCACCAGCACCTCGACCCGCACCCATTGGTCGCCGTCGTAGGTCTTCGAGGTGGAGTTGAAGCAGTGCTCCGTGCGGAGCGTCCCGTCCATCACCACGTTGGTCCCGGGCGTGCAGAGGTTGGCGGTCGGCCGCGGCTTGCCGTCGCCGAGCCCGCCCAGGAGCTGCACTTCGATCGAGATCGGGAAGTCCTGGTCCTCGAGCATCGTCGACGGCGCGGGCGAGTGGAGCATCAGACCATTGTTGCGCCTGGCCCACGCCGGTCCGCCGGTCACCTGCTCACCCACGAACCGGTACTCCGCCGCGAGGAGGTAGTACGAGAACGAGTCCTCGTAGAAGACGTGTCCGAACTCTCCTTCGAACTTCGTCCATTTGTCGTAGCGGATCTGCAGGAGCCCGTTCTCGACCCGGACGGTCTCGAACGGGTTCTCGCCGAGCGCGTACTTGGCGAACTTCGGCGTCCAGCCGGCCAGGTCCTTGCCGTTGAACAGCTGAATCCACTCCTGCCGGTCGGGATCGTTCGCCCGCGCGCCAGCCCAGGCCTGCGTAGGGAGGGTGAGGTGTGCGGTCGTGACCAGCAGTGCGGCCAGTGCCGATGCGGTCGGCCGGAGAAGACGAGCAGCGGAGAGGGTCATCTTCGGCTCCTTGTTGGCATGCCGCCGCAGAGCAGCATATCCGACCACCCGTCCGATCGCAGCACCGGCGAATCGGCGGACCCGATCATCGAACTCCTGCCCGCGCCGCACCGGAATGCCCATCGCCCGGAGGTGCCTGCGGAGCAGGGCTCGCGAGCGACAGCCAGCAGTTCATCCAAGGTGAGGGGAGCGGGCGGCGACGCTCTTGCGCCGGACGGCGCCGCACCGTTATCGTCCTGGCGGTGAAGCACAGCGTTGCCCTCGGGCTGGTGCCGCACACCGGCTGGTCGTGGCTGGTGCGCGTCTCCGGGACCGCTGAGGGCGCGACGGTCGACCTGCGCGCGCGCGTGGTCGCCTGCGACGTGCTGGACGGCGAGCTGTATCACCTCGCTGCCGGCCGTAGCCGCGATCGAGAGCGGTTCGTCAGCGGCGGGCGAGCGCGCGCGATCCGGCAGGCGCGGGACGCGATCGGGGAACACCTGGGAGCCGTACGCCGCGCGGTGGTGGTGGGGAAGCGGATGACGCTGCCGCCCGTCGAGCGCATCGTGGCCGCGCATCCGCTGATCCATGGCGCCGAGGGCGAGCTGTGGCGCGCGGCCTTCGCCGAGGCCTGCGCCGCCAGCGGCCTCGCCGTCGTCAGGCGTGAAGCGGGCCAGGTCCGCGACGCGCTCGCGAAGCACCGTGCGCCGGCGGCGATCGCGGCCTTCCTCGCGGCCGGCAGGCACGCCGTGGGCGCCCCCTGGACCCGCGAGCCCCAGGACGCGGCCCTCGCGGCCTGGAGCGCGCTCATCGCGCTTGACGGTTGACGAGCCGCCCCTGAGGTGTCAGGCCGGCGCGACAAGAGCCGTAGGGCGAGCGCCACTCGGACACCCTCCGGGGTCTGGTAGTCCTTGCGGCCGGTGGCGACGAGCTGCCAGGCTTTTGCTTCGGGAAAGCGCGCCTTCGCGTAACGCAGGGCTGTTTTCGCCACCAGGCGAGAATGCCCACGGCGGGTCCCCTGGCGCTACTCCGCCAGCGGCGGGCCACCCCGGGAGCCGAGCATGTCGGCGCGCACGAGGGGGATCGGGGGGCCGCCGTAGCCGAGGATGGCGTCGTGGAAGGCCTTCCACGCCCTCCGGCCGCCGCGCGTGGCCGTCCAATCCTCGCGCAGCTCGAGGATCATCAGCTTGCCGAGCGTGTAGTTCAGGTAGCCCGGGTCGAACGTGCCGCGGGCGGCCTGTTGCCGCGCCGTGCCGGGATCCTGGAACGCCCGCTCCCGGAACAGCCGCTCGCTCTCCTCGACCGTCATCGCGCCGGTGTGGAGCCCGATGGCGGAGAGGTAGCGGGCGTTGCGGAGGAGCGCGTTCAGGAGCTGGCCCACGTGGGCGTCCGGGTTCCCGCCGCCCAGGCCCGCCTCCCACATCATCTCCTCCGTGTAATGGGCCCAGCCCTCGGCGAAGGCGTAGCCGACGAAGACCCGGCCGAACGTTGAGGCCGAGCGGTTGGCGTGCAGGAACTGGAGGAAGTGTCCGGGCCACACCTCGTGGACCGAGGTGAAGAGCAGGTCCGCCTCGCCGGGCAGGTACTCGAGCTGCTCTTCCCGCGACCAGGACGGGTCCGGCGGCGCGATGTAGTAGACCGACGGGAGGTCGTGCTCGTAGGGGCCGGGGATGCTGATGTAGGCGAAGTTCCACCGCATGTAGGGCGGCGACTCCGCGACCTCGGCCTGCTCGGGCCCGGGGATCGTGACCAGGTCCTTGCTCTCGACGAACGTGCGCAGCGTCCGGAGCTGGCGGCGGGCGGCCGCGACGGGCCCCTCCTCGGGCTTGTCGCGCCGCACCCGCTCGACGCAGTCGCCCAGGGATGCCCCGGGAGCGAGCTGCTTGCAGGCCTCCTCGAGCGCTGCGACGTTGCGCTGGAGGTCCCGTTCCCCGATGCTCCGCAATCGTTCGAGCGGGACCTCGACCCGCTCGGTGGCCCGCAGCATCTCCGCGAAGCGCCCGGCGCCGATCGCGAAGCCCTCGGTGGCCCGCTTCTCCTCCTCCGCCAGCCACTGGTCCAGCTCGGTCATGGCGCGGACCGCCCCCTGGTTCGCCTCGCGCAGCTCCCGCTGGAGCGCCGGGTCGTCGACGTCCTTGAAGACGCCCGGCAC
>Ga0268386_10000145_pt1 | contig 41062 bp, 36 predicted proteins | sample RVTome_15_FD_200260 | JGI IMG/M metagenome (GOLD analysis project Ga0268386, IMG submission 200260) | Soil microbial communities from uranium-contaminated site in the Upper Colorado River Basin, Wyoming, United States - RVT150D86... ... | reverse complement strand
CTGACCCCAGCCGTGTTCGCCGACCAGTCTGTCGACCGCACGGCCCAGCGGCTGCGGGTCACGTTCATCGCCGGAAGGCCCGCTCCATCCGGCCCCCGGTGCCCGCTTCCGTCGCGACCCGCGGACCGAGCCCGACCCACTCCGCGTAGCCGGCCGCCCGCCGGCCCGAACCCGATCGAGAAACGCCGACGCCAACTCGGTCCCGTCCGGATCCCACCCCCCAACCCCACCAGAGGAGTCGGGACCAGCAGGCGCGGATGTCGGATCGGAAGATCGGGCAGCATCAGGAGACGTGGAGGTGGGGTCGGGCGGAGAGTCCCGGGACACTCTCAGAGGCCTCGATGGCACGCTCGTCCGGCCATCGAGGCCGACGTCCCGGGACTCTCCGCCCGACCCCACCGACCCCGACCCCGATCCTCCGCTCACCGAACCCTCCGCAGCTCGCCGTCCATCACGTCGACCCTCGCACCGCTGAGAACGTCCGGCACGTCGGCGGCGACGGCGGCCGTGACCAGCACCTGCTCCGCCTCGCCCACCAGCCGAGCCAACCGGTCGCGACGGCCGGTGTCGAGCTCGGCGAACACGTCGTCCAGCACGAGCACCGGGTCGTCACCGAGTGCCCGCAACATCTCGAAGGACGCCAGCCGCAGCGCCAAGGCGAACGACCAGGCCTCACCCTGGCTCGCGTAGCCCTTGGCCGGCATGGGCCCCAGCCCGAGCACGAGGTCGTCGCGGTGCGGCCCGACCAGGGAGATGCCACGCTCGATCTCGTCACGACGGACCCGACCAGTGGTCTCGAGCAGGGCAGCGGCCAGAACCTCGCGGTCGGGGGTGAGCACTACCTCGGGCCCGAGCGACGACTTGTAGTCGAGGCGCGCGTCACCCTTGGCGATGCCCTCGGCGACGGCGTCGTACGCCTTGGCGACCAGTGGCCGGAGCCCGTCGACCAACTCCAGGCGCGCCGCGAGCAGTTCGGCACCGGCCCGGGCAAGGTGGGAGTCCCAAACGTCGAGCGTGCGCAGATCGGGAACACCGCCGCCGCTCCGGCTGGCCCGGACGGCCGCGCCGGCGGTCCTCAGCAGGGCGTTGCGCTGCTTGAGCACGCGTTCGTAGTCGGCTCGTACGCCCGCCATGCGGGGGGTGCGGGTCACCAGAAGGTCGTCGAGGAACCGGCGCCGGTCGGACGGCTCACCCTTCACCAGCGCCAGGTCCTCGGGTGCGAAGTGCACGGTGCGCAGGAGTCCGAGCACGTCGCGTGGCCGTTGCACGGGGGACCGGTTCACCCGCGCCCGGTTCGCCCGGCCGGGTGTGATCTCGACCTCGATCAGCGTCGAGCGACCGGCCTGCACGACGGTCCCCCGCACGACGGCGCGCTCGGCGCCGAGCCGGACCAGTGGAGTGTCATGGGCAACGCGGTGGCTGCCCAGCGTCGCGAGGTAGCCGATCGCCTCGGCCAGGTTGGTCTTACCTTGCCCGTTCGGGCCCACCAACGCGGTCACTCCGGCCTCGAGCGGCAGGTCGGCCGCCGCATAGGACCGGTAGTCGGACAGAGACAGATGGGAGAGGTACATCGCGCTCCGGACCGGGTCATTCCCTGGTGTCGCCGGTACCGGACGTCGGGCCGGCCTCGGCGACCTCGGCCGCCCTCATCGCATGACCACCGAACTGGTTGCGCAAGGCGGCCACGGCCTTCATCGCCGGGGACTCGTCCTGGCGGGAGGCGAATCGCGCGAACAGCGCGGCGGAGATGACCGGAGCGGGGACGGCGTGGGTGATCGCCGCCTCGACGGTCCAGCGGCCCTCACCGGAATCCTCGACGTAGCCCTGGATGGCGCTCAGGTCGGGGTCCTCCTCCAGCGACTTCACCAGCAGGTCGAGCAGCCACGAACGGACCACGGTGCCTCGTGACCAGGCCTTGAGGACGCCGGGGACGTTGGTCACCACGTCGGTGGTGGCCAACAGTTCGTACCCCTCGGCGTAGGCCTGCATGAGTCCGTATTCGATCCCGTTATGCACCATTTTGGCGAAGTGTCCGGCTCCGACGGGGCCGGCGTGAACGAATCCCTCGTCGCGCGGCCCCTCCGGACGGAGGGCGTCGAACACCGGCAGCAGCCGCTCGATGTCGGCATCGGCACCGCCGGCCATCAGGCCGTAGCCGTTCTCGAGCCCCCACACCCCGCCCGACACTCCGCAGTCGACGTAGCTGATGTCCCGCGCGGCGAGATGCGACGCGTTGGCATGGTCGTCGGTCCAGCGCGAGTTGCCACCGTCGACCACGACGTCGCCGGCAGCCAGCAGGCTGGCGAGCTCGGCAACGGTCGAACGAGTCGGGCCACCGGCCGGGATCATCAGCCAGACTGCCCGCGGCGGCTGAAGCTGCTCGACCATCGCCGCGAGCGAATCGGCGTCGCGCTCCTGAGGGCTGCGGGCGTACCCGATCACGGTATGTCCGGCGCGTCGTAGCCGTTCGCGCATGTTGCCGCCCATGCGACCGAGGCCGACCAGGCCGAGTTCCATGGGTTCCCTTCCGTCGGCGCCTCGGAGTTTCAGCTGGACAGCCTGATCGGCATCGCCAGATACCGGTAGCCGGGAATCGGGTCGGCGTCGGCGTTATCGGCTCCCTGGATCACAGCCGGCTTGAGTGGTTCGGTGAACGAGAGGTGGGCGAACGGGGCATCCACGGCCTGAAGACCGTCGAGGAGGTACCCCGGATTGAAACCGGTGGCGATGGCCGGACCGTCGACCGAGCTCGGCAAGGCCTCGGAAGCCTGGGCGTCTTCGCCGCTACCCGCCTCCAGCACGACCTGGCCCTCTTCGAAGGTCAACCGGATGGGAGTGTTGCGTTCGGCGACCAGCGCGACTCGTTTGACCGCCTCGATGAGGTCGACCATCTGGACTCGCGCGACCGTGGCGGTCTCGGCCGGGAACAGGCGCCGGTAGTTGGGCACCCATTCGCCGTCGATGAGCCTGCTCGTGGTGCGTCGGCCGCCGGCCGCGAACCCGATCAGGCTGTCGTTCGCCGAGCCGGCGAGGGCAACGGTGACCTCGCCTTCGGTTCCCAGCGTCTTGGCGGTGTCGACGAGGGTGCGCGCCGGAACCAGCGCGATCGCCGAGACCTCTGGGCGAAGCGGCCGCCAGGTCAGCTCGCGCACGGCGAGGCGGTAGCGATCGGTCGCCGCAAGCGTGACCGTCTCACCCTCGATCTCGATCCGGATGCCGGTCAGCGTCGGCAGCATGTCGTCACGTCCGGCGGCGACGGCGACCTGACTCACCGCCTCCGCCAGCAGCGCTCCGTCGACGGTCCCGGACGACTCGGGCAGTTCGGGCAGCTCGGGATACTCCTCGACGGGGAGCGTCTGCAGCGTGAAACGTGCGCTACCGCAGGTGATCACGACCTTGGTGCCGTCGGAGGTCAGGTCGACCGGACGGTCGGGCAGCGAACGGCCGATGTCGGCCAGGAGGCGACCGGAGACGAGGACGGTACCCGGGTCGGCCACCTCCGCCCCGACCGTCACGCGTCCGGACACCTCGTAGTCGAACGACGAGAACGTCACGGCACCATCGGCGGCGTCGATCCGCAAGCCGGCGAGTACCGGCACGGTGGGACGGTTGGGCAGCGTGCGGGCGGTCCAGGCGACCGCGTCGGCGAGTACATCGCGTTCGAGCCGGAACTTCACCGCGTCACCGTCCTCCATACGGGCACTGCCCGTCTTGCCGTCGATGTCTCGAGCCGCTCACCGCCGGTCGGGGCACATACTTCCACGCGGCAATGACATCCGGACGGTCGGCGGCGGCGTCCACATTTCCCAGGTAGGGCAGATGTGCGTACTCGGAGATGAGAGTTGTCGTCACGTCATCGTCATAGCGCCCGTGGACGGTGTGGATACAGTGCATCTGCCCAGGTCGGGAGCATTGTGACCGTCCCCGAGCACTGTGGATTCGATGGTTGCCGGTAGGTGGACGCAGGAGCCGTGTCCACCGCTCGCCTGCCGTCATCCCACCCGGGTCCCCCGCTCGAGGCTCCCTGTCCACAGAGTTTTCCACAGGCTGTGTGAAGTGGATCACGACTGTCGTGCCTGCTGCTTGATCCGGTTGGTCAGTTCCGTCACCTGGTTGAAGACACTGCGCCGTTCGGACATCAGGTGGCGGATCTTGCGCTCGGCGTGCATCACCGTCGTGTGGTCGCGGCCCCCGAACTGTTGACCGATCTTCGGCAGCGACAACTCGGTGAGCTCGCGGCACAGGTACATCGCGATCTGACGAGCGGTCACCAGAACCCGGCTGCGGCTGGAACCTTGCAGGTCTTCGATGGTGAGTCCGAAGTAGGCGGCCGTCTGCGCCATGATGGTCGCGCCGGTGATCTCCGGACCGGCGTCGGTGGGGACCAGGTCGCGCAGGACGACCTCGGCAAGAGCGAGGTCGACGGGCTGGCGGTTCAGGCTGGCGAACGCGGTGACCCTGATGAGCGCTCCCTCGAGCTCGCGGATGTTGGTCGCGATCCGGCTGGCGATGTACTCGAGGACGTCCGGCGGGACGTTGAGGTGGTCCTGGTCGGCCTTCTTGGACAAGATCGCGATACGCGTCTCGAGGTCGGGTGGTTGAACGTCGCAGATCAGGCCCCACTCGAACCGGTTCCGTAGCCGATCCTCGAGCGCGGAGAGCTGCTTGGGTGGCCGGTCGGAGGTGATGACGATCTGCTTGGTCGCGTTGTGCAGCGTGTTGAACGTGTGGAAGAACTCCTCCTGCGTCTGGATCTTGCCCTCGAGGAACTGGATGTCGTCGATGAGCAGGACGTCCATGTCGCGGTACCGCCGCTGGAATGCTGAGGCCTTGTCGTCGCGGATCGAGTTGATGAAGTCGTTGGTGAACTCCTCCGAGCTGACGTATCGCACCCGCGTGCCGGGGTAGATCGTGCGCACGTAGTGCCCGATCGCGTGCAGCAGGTGCGTCTTGCCCAGACCGGAGTCGCCGTAGATGAGCAGCGGGTTGTACGCCTTGCCCGGAGCCTCGGCCACGGCTACGGCGGCTGCATGGGCGAAGCGGTTGCTCGAACCGATGACGAAGGTCTCGAACGCGTAGCGGGGATTCAGCCGTGACTGTTCGGCCTCGGAGCGGCGGGGGGGCTCGGGGACGGCATGGTGAGGTACATAGCCCGGGTCACCGAGACCAGGTGCCGGCGCCGCGCCGTCCACGGTCTCAGCGGGGTGGGTGTCGACCGCGGCGATCACCGGGACGCCTTCCTCAGCCGTTGGCGCGACGCTGACGGCCAGTCCGACCGGCCGGCCGAGGACCTGCCCCAGTGCCTCGACGAGGGCGGGACGCAACCGCTGCTCGAGTTGGATACGAGCGAAGTCGCTCGGAACGGCGACGACCGCGGTGTCCTCGACGAGGGTGAGGGGTCGCGCCTGCATGAGGAACGCGCGCTGCTGGGGACCGATCTCGGTACCGTCCAGCGAGGCCAGAGCGGCCCCCCATGCAAGGCCGAAGTCGCCGACCGGCTCGTCAGTCACGCTGTCTCCCCGTTGTCCTTGTTCCGACACCGGCGATGACCGAACGGTGCAGGTCGTACGGCGCCGCGTGACACGTCCACACGGTCGTCCACAGTGTGTGGAGCGTCTGGCCGATCCCCGGTCCGGCCCGGACAACTCAGCGCTGACCTGCGGAAACATGAGACCATCCGCTGTCGTGAACGCGTTGTGGTTGCCCTGGTCGAACCCGCGACGCTAACAACTCCGGCGCCTGGCATCAACCGCTGTCCACAGGATTCTCCGGTGTTCTCGGCGTGTCGCCGACGGCGGTCGGCGGCTGGAATGCGAGGGTAGCGGGTTCGGACCCGGCCGGCTGGATTCGACGACGGTTGGTGCGTCCGGTTTGACCCTGCCCTACCGATCCACGTACCGTGGATCGATCCGACGAGGGCTCCGCGGGCACGCGTGTCCGCGTGCCTGGGCGGTCGTCGGTCCCTGACTGATGTGACCCTCTGTCGACCCTCTGGAGCCCGGACGTGAAGCGCACCTTCCAGCCGAACAATCGCCGTCGTGCGAGGACCCACGGCTTCCGGTTGCGCATGCGCACTCGCGCCGGCCGGTCCATCATCGGCGCGCGGCGCCGCAAGGGCCGTGCCCGACTGTCTGCCTGAACCCGGCCCGATCGCCCAGCCTCGCGTGGGAGGAGTTCTCGTGCTGCCTCCCCAGAACAGGTTGCGTCTGACCAAGGAGTTCCGCGGCACTGTCCGCCATGGCGTACGCGTCGGTCGTCCCCTGCTCGTGGTGCACGCGGTTCCCGGGGTCGATGCCGCTGCGCTGCCCCGTGCGGGCTTCGTGGTCGGCCGCGCTGTCGGTGACGCCGTCGTCCGGAATGCTGTCCGCCGCCGGCTTCGCCACCTGGTGCGCGACCGTATCGAGCGTCTTCCCCCCGGCACGACCATCGTGATCCGGGCGCGGCCGGAGGCAGCCCGCGCGCCCCGTGCGGCGCTCGTTCGGGATCTGGACGACGCACTGGCCCGGGCCCTGGCCACCGACCGGTCGGCGTCGACCCGGCACGGAGCGCGGCCGTGAGCAGCCTGATCATCGCGGTGCTGAAGCTCTATAGGCTCGTCGTCAGCCCTCTTTACGGTCAACGGTGTCGCTATTACCCGTCCTGCTCGGCCTACGCGTTGCGCGCAGTCGAGATCCACGGGGCACTGCGCGGCTCGTGGCTGGCAGCACGCCGACTCGGTCGGTGCCACCCGTGGACACCGGGTGGAGTCGACCTGGTGCCGCCACGGCAGGCCTACCGGTGGTGGGGGATCGTTCCCGGCATGGATGGCTCGGACGACGCAGCCACACCACACCCCCATCCGCGCACGGGTACCCCGTTCGCCGACACGTCGGTCCCCCGAGGAGCCTGAGCACCCGTGGACACCCTGCTCTCCCCGCTGTACTTCCTGGTCAGCTGGATCATGATCGGCTGGCACTGGGTGTTCAGCGAGTTCCTCGGGATCGACAACGACGGAGTCAACTGGACGCTGGCGATCATCGGGTTGGTCGTGGTCATCCGCATCATGCTCATTCCGTTGTTCGTCCGGCAGATCCGGTCGCAGCGGAATATGCAGATGCTGCAGCCCAAGGTGCGGGAGATACAGAAGAAGTACAAGGGGGACCGGGAACGTCTCCAGCAGGAGACGATGAAGCTCTACAAGGACACCGGCACGAACCCATTCGCCTCGTGCTTGCCGATCCTGCTCCAGGCGCCGTTCTTGTTCGCCTTGTTCCGCGTCCTCGACGGCATCGCCAGGAACCGTCCGCGGGGCGCGTTCGAGTCCGAACCCGAGCTGTTCGAATCCGCCCGAGCCGCCGAGATCTTCGACGCTCCGCTGACAGCGACCTTCCTGGACGCACCGAACACCCAGACGAGGGTCATCGCGATCGTCATGGTCGTCCTCATGACGCTGACGACCTTCCTCACCCAGCGCCAGATCATGCGCAAGAACATGCCGAAGGAGGCGATGGAGGGACCCTTCGCGCAGCAGCAGAAGATCCTGCTCTACGTCCTGCCGTTGGTCTTCGCCGTCTCCGGCGTCTACTTCCCGCTCGGTGTGGTGCTCTACTGGTTGACCTCCAACCTGTGGACGATGGGTCAGCAGTTCTATGTGATCCGGCGGAATCCGGCTCCCGGCACGCCGGCCGAGGAAGCACACCGCCGGCGCATGGAGGCCAAGGCGAAAAAGCGTGGCGAGGCCGTGCCCGTCGGCCAGGTGGCCGAGGAGACAGCGCCCGAGCCGCCGGTGCGACAACAACCCAAACGCAACTCCCGTGCGCAGCGGCGCCGGAACGCCCAGCGCAACAAGAAGAAGACATGACCTCACCTGATTCGTCTGCGGTGACCGGTCCCCTGTCCGTTGTGAGGAGTCCGATGTGAGTGACGCTGTCCCGCCGCACCATCGCGACGCGCCCGAGACGGGTGCACCGTCGTCGCAGGCCGAGACGGCGGAGCAGGCGCTGGAGCCGATCGAGACGCCTGCTCGGGCCGAGGACGCGCAGGCGAGCCAGACACGTAGCGCCATGGCGGCGAGCACGACGACGTCGCAGCCGGAGCGCCTGCGAGCACTCGAGCGCGAAGGTGACGTCGCGGCCGACTACCTGGAGGGCCTGCTGGACATCGCCGACTTCGACGGCGACATCGACATGGATGTCGAAGGTGACCGGGCGATGGTCTCCGTTGTCGGAGCCGACGTGGACGAACTGGTCGGTGAGAACGGACAGGTCCTCGAGGCGTTGCAGGAGCTCACCAGGCTCGCAGTGGTCCGGGAGACCGGGGAACGCAGCCGGCTCATGCTGGACGTCGGTGGTTTCCGTGCGCGCAAGCGAGCCGACCTGACCGCGCTGGCCCAGCGCAGCGTCGAGGAAGCCAGGTCGAGCGGTGACCCGGTGCCGTTGAGTCCGATGACACCCTTCGAGCGCAAGGTCGTCCACGATGCGGTGGCGGCCGCCGGTCTGCGCAGCGAGTCCGAGGGCGAGGAACCCGAGCGGTACGTCGTCGTGCTGCCACGCTGAGGTCGTGGGTCGGACCGAGGACAGTACGCCGCAGTTGCGGCGTGCCGTTTCACGTGAAACGTCGCGTGATGCCTCGGCTTCACGTGAGGCCACTTCGTCGAGTCCTGGGGGTACGTCAGCGAGGGCCGCGATCGTCTTCGGCCAGCGGCTCGCACTGGCGCAGCGATACCTCGAGCTGCTAGCCGGTCCGGGGATCGAGCGCGGTCTGATCGGCCCACGGGAAGGCCCGCGGCTGTGGGAACGTCATGTGCTGAACTGCGCCGTGGTGCACGAGGCGCTGCCCATGGGCTGCTCGGTCGCCGATGTAGGTTCCGGTGCCGGGCTGCCTGGCGTTGTCCTGGCCGTGGCTCGGCCGGACCTCCACGTGACGCTGGTGGAGCCGTTGTTGCGCCGCAGCCGCTTCCTCGAACAGGTCGTCGGTGAGCTCGAGTTGCGCAACGCTGTCGTCGTCCGCGCCCGGGCCGAAGACCTCGCCGGACAGCTCGACGTGCAGGCCGTCACAGCCCGAGCTGTGGCGCCGCTGGAGCAGTTAGCCCGATGGACGTTCCCCCTGTTGTCCACAGCAGGCCGGCTACTCGCGCTGAAGGGCGCTTCGGTTGTGGACGAGGTTGCGCGGGCCGCACCGGCGCTGCGCAGAATGGGCGCGGTCTCGTGGGCGGTGCACGAGTTCGGTCGTGGGATTGTCGACCCCCCGACACGAGTGGCGGTCATCGAAGTCGGGCCTGCGGTGAGAGAGGCTGGGCTGCGACGACGACGGAAGGGTGGGAGATGACGGTGACCACCGCGGTTACCGGTCTGGGCTGGCCTGAGCCCGGTCGGTCCGCCGAGGAATCCGGAGTCGACCTGAGGCCCGATCGTGACATCGGGGACGGGCTGGGGTGGCCCGACAATGCCGACGATGGCGCCGGCCCGCGTCCGGACGAGGCGGGCTCCGCGTCGGCCCGAGCACAGCGGAGCCAGAGTCCGGCCGACACCACGACTCACCTGCCCGCGACCGAGTCGGCCCAGGTGCTCACGGCCACCGACATCGTCACTGATCGCATTGCCGAGGTCGGCGACCTTACAGACATCGACACACCCATCGCCCACCAGGCCGCGGCCGCGGTGTACGTCACGACCCGCCGTCGCGAACCGTTGCCGGCTCCTGCGTCGACCCGTGTCATGGTGGTCGCGAATCAGAAGGGCGGCGTGGGCAAGACGACGACGGCGGTCAACGTGGCTGCCGCGATGGCGTCCAACGGCCTGCGGGTCCTGGTGATCGACCTCGATCCTCAGGGCAACGCATCGACCGCGCTCGGCATCGACCACCACGCCGACATTCCCAGCAGCTACGACGTGCTCGTGGAGGAGACGGCCCTCGCCGACGTCATCGTCGCGGTTGATGGCATCGACGGGCTCTGGTGCGTACCTGCGACCATCGACCTCGCGGGCGCCGAGATCGAACTGGTCTCGCTTGTCGCGCGCGAGTCGCGCCTGCGTAAGTCGCTGACGGCGCACCTGGCCGCGCTGCCGGAGAACGCGTCATATGACTACGTCCTCATCGACTGCCCGCCCTCGTTGGGGTTGCTCACCGTCAACGCCCTCGTCGGGGGCGACGAGGTGTTCATCCCGATCCAGTGCGAGTATTACGCGCTGGAGGGCTTGAGCCAGTTGCTGAAGAACATCGACCTGGTGCGCGCCCACCTCAATCCGGTCCTTGCAGTGACGACGATCCTGCTGACGATGTACGACGGTCGGACCCGTCTCGCGGCCCAGGTCGCCGAGGAGGTGCGCCGCCACTTCGGCGAGACAGTCCTGCGCACGACGATCCCCCGGTCGGTCCGCATCAGCGAAGCGCCCAGCTACGGGCAGACGGTCATGACCTACGACCCCGGCTCGAGTGGCGCATTGTCCTACCTGGAAGCTGCCCGGGAGATGGCCGAGCGAGGCGCCAAGCCTTCTGCGGACCCGACCGGACACATCACGAAGGAGAACCCGTGAGTGAGCGTCGACGTGGTCTCGGCCGTGGCCTGGGAGCTTTGATACCGACCGCGCCTGCACGGGAGAGCAGGGACGGCGACGGTGCCCGCCGCACCCCCGTCGATGTCTTCTTCCCCGATCCTGCCGACAGCACTGCTGCGCGTGGCGACGGCGGCGATGTTCCACGTGAAACATCGGTCAACGGAACCGGCAATCGCGGCGGTGCGGAAGGGCCGGACGTCGCTCTCCTCCCGGTCGCCGGCGCGCGATTCGCTGAGATCCCCGTCGATGCCATCTCGCCGAATCCACGTCAGCCTCGCGAGGCTTTTGACGAGCACGCGATGGGTGAGTTGGTCGAGTCGATCGCAGAGGTAGGGCTGCTGCAACCGGTCGTGGTGCGAGCGCTGCACGATGGGCGCTTCGAGTTGGTGGTCGGTGAGCGCCGGTGGCGAGCAACGCAGCAGGCGGGGCTGGCGATGATTCCGGTCATCGTGCGCGACACCCACGACGACGCCATGTTGCGCGATGCTCTGTTGGAGAACCTGCACCGAGTCGACCTCAATCCACTCGAGGAGGCCGCTGCCTACCAGCAACTGCTGGATGACTTCGGCGGCACTCACGAGGAGCTGGCGACGCGGATCAAGAGGTCACGTCCGCAGATCTCGAATACCTTGCGACTGCTCAAACTGCCGCCCGCCGTCCAACGCAGGGTGGCTGCGGGCGTCTTGTCCGCCGGGCATGCTCGGGCGCTGCTCGGCCTGGCCGATGCCGCGGCGCAGGAGCGGCTGGCCCACCGCATCGTTGCCGAAGGGTTGAGCGTCCGGTCGGTGGAGGAGATCGTCGCGCTCGGTGAGGACGCAGCGCCGAAGCAGCGGCCGCAGCACAGTCCCAGGCCGGTCGCTCCTCGGCTCGCTGATATCGCAGCCTCCCTGTCCGAACGGCTGGACACGCGGGTCAAGGTCGACCTCGGCCGAAGCAAGGGCAAGGTGACGATCGAGTTCGCCAGCATCGACGACCTCGAGCGCATCGTCAGCACGATCGCTCCGGAGGCGCCCGGCGACGAAGCGGTCGAGAATCGCAGGTAGCAGCCAACCCTGACCGCGCGATCACACCGGTCGCAGGGCCGGCTCTGCGATGACGGTCCCCAGGATCCGCTCCACCGCCACGTCGACGCGCCAGTCGAGCGTCGAGCGCAGGTCGAGCCGCAGCCGGGGCCAGCGGTGATGAGGCCGTACGGTCTCGAAGCCCACGGAAGTCAGGTAGTCGGCCGGCACGACACAGCCGGGGCGTTCCCACCGAGCGTCTCCGAATGCCTCCACCGCCCGGAATCCCCGCTGCATCATGTCCTTCGCCGCGGCGTGGACCAACGACCGGCCGAGGCCGGCGCCCTGACGGTCGGGCCTGACGAACGCCGTGACGAGCAACGCCGCATCGGCGCTGACCGGGCTGGTCGGAAAGGTTGCAGCCCGCGGCACGAGCGCCGGGGGAGCGTACAGGACATAGCCGGCCGGTACGTCGTCGATGTACGCGAGGGCTCCGCAGGTGCCCCACTCGAGCAGAACGGCAGACACCCAGGCCTCTTTCTCCAGGGCCCGGTCGCCGGCTTGCGCGGCACGTTCTGCGGCGACCGCTCCGAGTTCCCACGACACGCATGCTCGGCACGGCTGCAGGAGGTCACCGAGGTTGTCCAGGGTCACAGGTTCCAGCCGCCGCCGAGGCGTGTGCACGACGACCTCCCTGCCGAGTGGTCAGCACCGGTCCGCACGGGCCGATAGCGCATCGTAGTTGTCCGGGCCAGGGCGCCACTTCTGCGACGCACGGAGGGATCAGGCGTCGGCCAGATCGCGCAGCCGCAGAGCACCGGTCTGCACGTCCTCGTGCGAGGGCAGGTAGACCCGTTGCACGGCGACGACGATCGCCTCGGCGACGACGTCTCGGAACTCGGGCTGGGCAAGGCGGGCGGCATCGCGGTCGTTGCTCAGGTATCCGAGCTCGACCTGCACCGCTGCCATGCGGGTGTGCCGGAGCAGATCCCATGTCCGGGCATGGCTTCGGCAGTCGACCAGGTCGGTGCGCGCGACGATCTCACGCTGGATCAGACCCGCGAAGGTCTCGCCGATCGCGCTGTTGGCGCCGGGGCGGTCGCTGCCGTAGAAGTACGTGGCCACGCCGCAGGCCATCGGGTTGGGGTGGGCGTCGACGTGCAGCGAGATCATCAGATTCGCACCCGCCTCGTTGGCGAAGCGGGCCCGGCTGACCTCGTCGAGTTCGTCGGCCATCACGGCACCGCGGGTCAGGTACGCCTGGACACCCGTGGCTGCCAGCCGACCCTCGACCCTCGATGCCAGGTCCTCGACGATGGCGGCTTCTTCGAGGCCGTGACCCACATGGCCCCGATCCGGGCCGCCATGCCCCGGATCGATGACCACGATCTTGCCGGGAAGTCGCTTGCCGGCCCGTCGCAGTGCCTCGAGGGCGCGCAGGTTGTCCGGGCGCCCTCCGGTGACGATCGGGGCCAGTCTGGCCAGTGCCTTGAACGTGCCCGGACCGCAGGTGCCGTCGGCCGGCAGGCCCACGTTGCGCTGGAACTCACGCAGGGCCTCACCCGTCCGGGGTCCGAACACGCCGTCCACACGTCCCACATGGAATCCCAGCTCGGAAAGCCGGCGCTGCAGTCCGAGGACGTCATCGCCGGCCTGCGGATTGGCCACCACGTAGGAGAGCAGGCGGTCACCCAGCCGCCATCGGGCCTCGTCGAGGACGCGGTAGGTCGTCGGTCCGACGACGCCGTCGGCGGTCAGCCCGCGCTCCTGCTGGAACTGCCGGACCGCCCGGTCGACGTCGTCGTCGAACGTGTCGGAGCCACCGTCGTCGAGCAGGCCCAGCTGGGCAAGCTTCGCCCGGATCTCGGCGACGGCCGGCCCGGTGGCACCGACCCGGTATCGCAGCGCGGTCATCGGTCGCTGCCGTCCCTTCGACGCGGGCTTGGCCGCATCGTACCTGCCTGCCCCTGGGCGAATCCCGGCCAGGGCAGCGGGCTCAGGCCGTGTAGTCCTCCAGCTCACGAAGCAGCGCGGCCTTGGGGCGAGCACCGATGATCTGCTTGACCACCTTGCCGCCGGCGAAGACGTTGAGCGCGGGAATCGACGTGATCCGGTACGCCGCAGCGGTCTGCGGATTCTCGTCGACGTTGAGCTTGACGATGTCGAGCTTGCTCTGGGTACCGGCGATCTCCTCGAGAACCGGAGCGATCATCCGGCACGGACCGCACCACTCCGCCCAGAAGTCGACCAGCACCGGCTTGTCGTTCTGAAGGACCGCCTGATCGAAGTCGGTGTCCGTCACATGCTTGATGCTGCCCACAGCGGGTTCCTTCCGGATCAGTAGGAGTCAGTGGTCGCCGCCAGCGCCACGGCGGGCTGCGAGAGTGCGCCGGCATCGTCGCTCGCAGCGAGGTAGCGCTCGGCGTCGAGGGCGGCCTGGCACCCGGTACCAGCGGCCGTCACGGCCTGCCGGTACGTGTGGTCGACCAGGTCGCCGGCGGCGAACACCCCGGCGACGTCCGTGCGGGTCGACGGATGATCGACGAGTACGTACCCCTCCTCGTCGCGTCGGACCTGGTGGGCGACGAGGTCGGAGCGGGGATCGTGGCCGATGGCGACGAACAGGGCCGAGACCGCGAGCGTGCTCGCCTCGCCGGTCTGCGTGTTGCGCAGAGTGAGACCGGAGACCTTGTCATCGCCGTGGATGTCGACGACCTCGGAGTTCCACACGAACTCGATGGTGTCGTTGGCGAAGGCACGCTCCTGCATGACCTTCGAAGCACGCAGTTCATCCCGGCGGTGGATGACATAGACCTTTCGGGCGAAACGGGTCAAGAAGGTAGCTTCCTCCATGGCGGAGTCGCCACCGCCGACCACGGCGATGTCCTGGTCGCGGAAGAAGAACCCGTCGCAGGTGGCACACCACGAGACCCCGTGCCCGGACAGGCGCTTCTCGTTCGCCAGGCCGAGCTCGCGGTACCGGGAGCCCATGGCGAGGATCACCGACCGCGCGCGGTACTCGCGACCGGAGGCATCACGGACGATCTTGACTGCACCGGTGAGGTCGACCCACTCGGCATCGTCGGTGACGAACTCGGCGCCGAAGCGTTCGGCCTGTGCGCGCATCTCCTCCATCAGCGCGGGACCCATGATGCCGTCGCGGAAGCCCGGGTAGTTCTCGACCTCGGTGGTGGTCATGAGAGCACCACCCCAGGTCACCGAGCCCTCGATGACGAGCGGGTGGAGACGTGCCCGCGCGGCGTAGACCGCAGCGGTATATCCCGCGGGCCCGGAGCCGATGATGATGACGTTGCGGACCTCGGTCACTTGGTGCCTTTCGTACTGTTTCGATCGGATTCGCGATATGGCCGCGTCCTGCTCGGCACAACGGATCCTATGGGTCCCGGCATTCCCGGTCCGCCGGCGTCACCCGGTCGGTACCGTCAACGTCGCGAGCGCGTCGGAGGCCGTCGCGTCGCAGTTCGGGAGCACCCAGCCCTGAGCGTCGTCGTCGGTGTCCGCCGTCGTGACGACGAGGACGGCGCCGGGAACGCCGAGGTCGGTCGGCGCGGAGCCGATCAGGTCTCGTCCGAGGTCGGACGCCAACGGTGCGCCGCACGTGCCGGCATTCTCCTGATGCGACGGAGTTTCTCCCGACTCATCCTGATCCGCCCGGTCCGATACGGCCCCGCTCGTCACGCCGCGAGCCACGATCTGCTGGATCTGCTCCGTCAGAGCGGTTCTTGCACTCTGCAAGCTGAAAGGCAGGGACTCGGGAGCCGCGCCGACATCTCCCCCCGCATTCGGCACCGCCTGCGCAGCATCGTCCGATGAGAGGTCCGTGCCGCCCTCGGCGACCGTCGTCTGGCTCTCGCCGGCGCTGTCGTCGCCGGAGCCGGTCCCGACGACGTAGCCGGCGAAGGCAACAGCTGCGACTGCCGCCGCCGCAGCGAGGACGGTCGGCATCCTCGCGCGCCACGGACGAACCGGCGTGACGTTCCCGGTCCGGCGGCGTGCCGGTTCCAGCTGCTCGCTCGCCAGCGCGTCATCGAGGCGGGCAGCCACATCGGCCGGTATGGGGAGCGCCGCGGGCTCGGCGGCAAGGCGACGGGACACGTCGGTGAGTCGCCGGTGGGTCTCGGTGCAGGCCGAGCAGTGGGCGAGGTGCTGCGCGACATCGGCCGCCATCCGGTCGGACAGGAGGCCCTCGTCGTACTCGGCGAGCACGACGGCACCGAGGTGGCCGCCGGTCATAGGGGCTCACCTCCTGATCCGTGGGCTGGCGTGGATGGGACGTCCGCCGGGGTCACCCGGTTCCCGCGCAGCGGGTCCCGGGAACCGTGCGACGTGAGCAGGGGGAGCAACCGGGCGCGGGCGCGGGCACACCGGCTCTTCACCGTGCCGACCGGGCAGCCCAGCATGTCCGCGACCTCGCTGACGGGGTATCCCTCCATGTCGACCAGCACCAACGGCACCCGCTGTTCGTCTGGCAGCGTCGCCAATGCGGCCTCGACGTCCAGGCGCAGCGCGGTCTGGGTGCCGGGGTCGTGCGCCGGGGAGGCCACGTCGAAGTCGTCGGCCAACACGATCGCCGGCCGGGCGGCGGTTCGCCGAACACGGTCGATGCAGGCGTTGACGACGATGCGATGGAGCCAGGTGGTGACAGCAGACTCGGCGCGAAAGGATCCGGCCCGGCGGAAGGCGTTGACCAAGGCGTCCTGAAGCGCGTCAGCGGCGTCTTCGGGGTTGCCGAGCGTCCGAATGGCCACCGCCCACAAGCGGTCGCGGTGGCGGCGCACGATCTCACCGAAGGCGTCGGGGTCGCCCTCGACGTGCCGCCGCATCAGCGTCGCGTCGTCGTCGGTGCCGATCACCCCAGCACCTCCGCCTCGGCCACGCCGCCGCGGAAGTCACCGTCCTGCGGAGGCAGACGCGTGAACCACACCAGGACATACCTGGCCGTCACGGGTGAGTCGAGGATGACCGGCAGCTCGGAGCCGGCGGAGTCGAACTCGGCCACCACGGTCCAGTCGTCGAGGCTCTCGGGCGCTTGCGTCCCACCGTCGGTCGGAATGCGGATCTCCAGCCCCGAGTCGTCACCGACCAGCGTCAGGTTCAGGCCGACCACGGGCAGGGCGGCTCCGAGGTCCAGGTACAGGCCCACGCCGGGCTTCTGATCCTCCAACGGGTCGAAGTAGTTCTGGGTGACCCAGGCGGTCTCCGGATCACCGTCGACCGCGAGTTGCGTGTCCTCGGGGTTCTCGTCCCCGCTCCCGTCGGGCGGTGGGTCGAAGTCGACTGCTGCCGAGATTGCCAGCGGTGTGGGCTCCGGGGCGGGTTGGGCGGTGGTCGGACTCGGCGTGACGGAGGACGTGGGCACCGCCTGGGTTCCGTCCTCGTCACCGCCACCGTCGACGGCACTGAGCAGCAGGTCCAGGCCCACGAGCGTGGCCGCGACGAGCAGGAGTGCGCCGGCCAGCACACCCACGATGCGCCCGAGTCGTCCCGCTGGCCGGCTGGTCGGCTCGTCGCGCAGACGCGCGGACGGGACGGCTGCGGTGGAGACCAACGGGATGGCCGGCGAGTCGAGCAAGGCAGGAGGCCGGTCGCTGTCGGTGCCGGTGTCGTCGAACCCGCCGAGCAGCCCGTTCACCCGTCCGGTCGACGCCCCCGAGGTGAGGGCGTCCACGACCTCCGCAGGGCTGCGCAGGGGAGTGGAGTGGTGCCGGGTCGCGTTGCCCAGGGTGCGGTCGGCGATCTCGTCGAGCAGGCGTGGGACTCCGTGACGGACCTGTCGCGGGGACGCCACGCGGCCGTCGATGGTCGGGGCCTCAGGCAGGCCCTGGCCGCCACCGTCGGGCCATCGTCCGGTGAGCGCCGCGTACAGCACGCTGCCCACGCCCGCGGCATCGATCACACCGGGGTCGCCGGCCGTCGCGCCGTAGACGGCTGCCTCCGTGGCGAGTCCGGCGACCTTCACACCGCCGTCCGGCGTGATCAGCACAGAGCCGGGCCGCAGCAGCAGGTGGGTGAGTCCGTCGCGATGAGCAGCCGCCAGCGCCTCCGCGACCTGGCGAGCCAGTGCGCCGGCCTGGTCAGGGCTCAGCGGACCGCCGGCAAGGAGCACCGTCAGGTCACGACCGGACATCCACTCCCGGACGACGTAGGCGGTGTCGTCCTCGATGTCGACGTCGAGGACCTGCAGGAAGCGCGAGTCCCGCACCTGGGCAGCCGCCCGGGCGGCATCGGTCACATCTGCTGCTCGCGGGTCATCGGCCGGCAGGGTCTGCACGAGCACAGGTCGGCTGAGCACGGCGTCGACAGCCCGCCAGGAGCGCACGCCGGCGTCCTCGTCGAGGAGGTCCTCGACTCGGTAGCGCCCGGCCAGCACGCGGCCGGGCCCGACGGCCGGCTCGCTCACGGCTCTCCCGGTGTCGAGTCGGGGGCGTCGTCCACGGCCGGCGAGCCGGCGACTGAGCCCCCGCCGGACCTCATGCTAGGCGGTCGACGGCGGACCCTGCGCAGGATCGCCGTCACGGTGTCGCGGATCGCCGTGATCCGCATCAGATACCCCAGCGCCACGTACAGCAGGAGGCCCGCCGTGCCCCCGGCGGCCAGGGCGACGAGGTCGCCGAGCCATCCGGCCAGTCCGTCGAGGGGACGATCCAGCACCGTGGTCAGGGCGTAGGCCGCCAGTGCGCCCACCGTCGCCGGCACGAGGAGGCGCAGGACGTACCCCACCAGCGGCCATCGCGGCATGCCGCCGATGCGGCGCCCCAACCGGCCGATGCTCACCGTGGCACCGACGAGGTAGGCGAGGCTGAAGCCGGCGGCCAGCAGCACGGTGACCCGGGTGGGCCCGGTCGTCGCGATGACGAGCGCCACGGCGATGACCGTGCCGGAGACCCACAGCTGGACGAAGAACGGTGTCCGCGTGTCCTGCAGTGCGTAGAACCCGCGCAGGACCATGTAGTGGACGGTGAACGCGATGAGCCCTGGCACCAGGGCGGCCAGCGTTGCCGCGAGCTCACCGGTGTCGTCCGTGGCGGCGCCGTGGTCGAACAGCAGCCGCACGAACGGGACCGACAGGGCGGCGAGCAGGGCCGCGACAGGGACGATGACGGCCAGGCACACCCGGATGGCGTCGGTCAACCGCTCGCGGACCAGCGCCAGGTCGCCGTCCGCCGCATGATCGGACAGCTGAGGAAGCAGCGCGGTGGCCAACGAGACCGTGATCACCGAGTGTGGCACCATCATGATCAACATCGCGTTCGCGTAGACGGAGTAGCCGGCGCCGGTCGTGCTGGCGTCGACGAGCGCACCCGCCGCGCCACCGGTCGCTGTCCTGACGACGAACAGGTATGCCACCTGGTTGACAAGCACGAACGCGATCGTCCACAAGCCGAGACGTGCCGCCACGCCCAGGCCGGCATGACGCCAGTCGGTCCGCAGGCGGATCCGGAACCCCGTTCGGCGGAGCACCGGCAGCAGGATCAGCGCCTGCGCTGCAACGCCCACCGTCGAGCCCAGGCCGAGCAGCAGCACCTCGGTGTCGGTGAAGGGACGGTCGGTGTTCGTCCCCATGACGAGGATGAACGCGGCGAAGACGGCGATCGCCACGACGTTGTTGATGATGGGTGCCCACATCATCGGACCGAAGCGGCCCCGAGCGTTGAGCATCTGCCCGATCAGCACGTACAGGCCGTAGAAGAAGATCTGCGGAAGACAGAACCGGGCGAACATGACCATGTTCTCGAAGAACGGTTCCAGCCGCGGCGTCAGGAACTCCGGACTGACGAATGCCCGGACCAGCCATGGCGCCGCCAGCACGCACACCACGCTGGCGACGCCGAGGACCAACACGATGACGCTGAACAACCGTTGGCTGTACGCCTCGCCGCCGTCGGCGTCCTCCTTGATCGCCCTGACGAGGGCCGGCACGAGGACCGAGTTGAGTACGCCACCGCCGACCAGGATGTACAACGTGTTCGGGATGACGTTCGGGACGTTGAAGGTGTCCGCAGTGACGCCGAGGCCGATCGCAGCGGCGATGATCATCGCGCGGGCGAAGCCGGTCAGCCGCGACACGACCGTGCCGGCGGCCATGACGGCACTCGAGCCGAGCAGGCCACGCCGGGCGGTCATGGTCACCGGGCGGTCTCCCGGAGGGGTTCGGGCTGGACCGGCAGTTCGACGTCGTCGACCGGGCGCCGGCGTCTGAGCACTCGGATCACCGCGCCCCCGAGGAACAGCAGCGCCGCGGCGCCGACGACGAACCAACCGATCCTGCCGTAGTCGGTCGCGTTGACGATCATGCGCTGGGCAGGCCCGAGCGGCGCACCGTCGGACGCCGTCAGCTGAACCGTCACCGGCACCTTGCCGTTCGTCGCCGCTTCGGCGATGACGTCGACCGACGCGTTCTCGCCCGCCTCCACCGGCTGCGGCGGAACCTGTTCGACGGTGATCCGGTCCGGGATGCCGGCGGTGAGCTCGAGTCGGACCACCACCGTGCGGTCCAGGCCGTTGCTGACAGTGAGCGGGAACCCTCCCCTGCTGCTGGACAGCGTCACGGACTCGGGCACGTGTACCGACACCTGGGCGAGGCGATCCCTGACCTCTGCGGTGGCGAGCCGGGTGTAGGCGACCCCCGCCTCCGGATCGTCGCGCCAGATGGACGCGAGGGCCCGCAGTTCGGCGATCTCGAGCTGGTCGGTCAGGGGGTCGGGCTCGGCCACCAGCGCCTCGTAGTGCGCCGTCTGGTCGCGCAGCTCGGCCACGGAGGCGAGGTACGCATCGGACAGCTCGCCGGCTGCGTCGGCTCGGGGACGGGGGACGACGAGGGCCGGCTCGGCGGGCGCGTCGAGGGTGGCGAGCGACGTCGCCGAGATCCAGGGGGTTGTCGTCCAGACGTCGAGGAGTGCCCGTGCGACCGCGGGGTCCGGTCGCCATCCGTACGGTGCCGCGGTGACCAGCGGTGGCGGTGAGTCGTCGGCGGCCTGGGCTTCGAGGCTGAGGAGGGCGGTCTCGGCCATCCAGCTCTGCCGGAGCCTGAGTGCGGCCGCCGCCGGATCAGGGGCGGTGAGGGCATCGCCGACCGCGGCCTCGAGTCCGGCGTCGAGGAGGACGGCGTCGAGCTCGCGTTCGCCGGCTCCCACCCGCGCGACCGGGCTGCCGGTGAGGGGACGGACGCTGTCGGCGGACAGGACGACGGTCCGGACTCCCGCCGACGCCAGCGCCGAAAGCGTCACCTCGTCGGCGATGCCTCCGGCGGGCCAGGCGAGGCCCGCACGTCCGACCGTCGGCCGCTCGGCGAGCCATTCGCGGGTACGTGCGAGCGCCCTCCGGGCGGTGTCGGACGCCGCGGCCGGGTCGGCCCGCGCCACCGCCTGCACGTCGGGGTTGGCATACGGCAGGATCGACGGCTGGTCGCCGTCGGTGGCGATGGCGAAGGCCTCTCCCCAGGCCACGGCATCAGCCGCACCGCGACCCTCGCTGGTCGAGCCGTCCGCGCCGGCGACCTGGTAGCCGTCGGTCATGGTCTCGGCCGTGCCGAGCAGATCGGGGTCGACGACCCAGCTGACCGGCGCGTCACCGGGGGCATCGACCAGCGTGGACAGGGCGCCACCGGGAGAGATCTGATCGGCCAGGCCCTCACCGGTCAGCGCGCCGCTGGGGAGCAGCGACGGCTGCGCCGCCAGCGGCCACAGCAGCGCCACGGAGATCGCTGGTAGCGGATCAGCACCCGCCAGCAACGGGACGACGGTACGCGAGGTGTCGACCGTGAGCCGGTCGCCCGGCGAGTCACCGTCCACCCGGATGTCGACACCGACGGCGTAGACACCTGGAGCCGTGAAGTCCATCGCGTCGACCGGGACCTCCAGGCGGTAGTCAGCGGCCTGTCCGGGCGGGAGCGGGTCGGCGAGCGGGTCGAAGTAGTCGATGTGACGCTGGCCCCGCGCCACCCGCGGGTCGGTGGGGATCGCGCGGACGTCGGCTCTGTCCGTCAACGGAATCCGGCTGTAGCGCAGCAGGGCCTTGACATCGTGCAGCGGTTCGTCCCCGGTGTTCTCGACCGTTCCGGCGAGCACCAACGTGTCACCGGGCTCGGGTGCGGCCGGCTCGACCGTGTGGAGGAAGGCGCGGACCGCCGGAGCGGCGTCGGCGTCCGTGGTGTCCTGCGCCAGTGCGGCGGGCGCGGTCAGCAGGCCCGCCGCGACGACGAGCAGCGCCGCGGGCAACGGGGACGAGCGCCTCACGTCGCCCTCGCCTCCCGGAGTAGATCGGGCAGGCGGTCGAGCAGGCGCCGTTCGGAACCGTGGCGCAGCCGGCTCACCAGTTCGTCGAGTGGCACCCAGGCCACCTCGCTCACTTCCACGTCCTCCGTTCCCAACGTCCCGCCGGTCGCCTCCAACAGGTAGTGGTGCACGGTCTTGTGCACCCGACGGCCGTCGGCGACGAACCAGTACTCGATCGGCCCCAGGGCCGACACGATCCGCGCGTGCAGCCCAGTCTCCTCCCGAATCTCACGTACGGCCGCCTGCTCGGTGCTCTCGCCCGGCTCGACGTGGCCCTTGGGCAGCACCCACTCCAGCCTGCCCCGCCGGTCGATCCGGCCGATCAGCGCCGCTGTGGTCGCATCACCGACACCGTCGACGACCAGACCGCCGGCCGATGTCTCGCGGACCGAACGCAGCGTGCGTCCGTTCGCGCCCTCGGACGTCCCGCGTCGTCGTCTCCCGGCACCGTCAGCGGATCGGGACGGGAAGGAAGCGCCGGGCACCGTCCAAGGGTATCCGCGCGGCCGACCGACACCTGACAGCGCGGCCGACCCCCGGCTGCCGTGGACCGATCAGCGCTACTGCCAGGCGCCGATGATCAGCGCAGCGACGATGATGCCGAGCGCGTGGTAGCCCGCGTTGATCGCGCCCCACACCATCGGCTTCGGTTTGTTCGACTCGAACGTGGCCGTGACGAGGGCGATGGCCAGTGCGAACCCGATGGCAACCACGACCCCGAGCACGAAACCCGCACCGACCGTGTCCGTGCCCGTGGCCTCGGCGAGCATGCCGAGTGCGACCGCGGACAGCACGCTTCCGACCAGGGGAACCACGTAGATGCCCGCACCCGGGCGTTGGTCGTCGGCGGGGGTCTCCATCCCGCCGGCGGCCATCCAGGACTTCCCCATGACCGGCGGCGCGTACCAGAGCGCGCCGAGAACGAAGTACGCGAGTGCTGCCACGATGACCGCAAGCCAGTTCAGCTCGCCAAGGACGTCGAAACTCATACCGTGCCCTCCACGTCCGCCGACAGAGCGCGTGCAGCGTAGTCCTCGCGGTCCGGTTGTGAATAGATCACTCGCGGGCGTCGGCAGCCGTCCGGCCGACCCGTACCCTGGTGCGTCGTGACCGAGCCACCCACGGGCGGGACGCCCAGTCGGGCAGCCCTCAGCGACGCTCAGCGCAGGGCCGTACGGCACCTGCTGCGGGTCGCCCCTGTGGCCGACGAGCTCGGGGCCGCGTTCACGGCCGCGGGTCACGAGATCGCACTCGTGGGCGGCTCCGTCCGCGACGCTCTGCTCGACCGGCTCGGGTCCGATCTCGACCTGACGACGTCGGCCCGGCCCGAGCAGACCGAACGACTGCTGTCGAACTGGGCGGACTCGGTGTGGGACGTCGGCGCCGCCTTCGGCACCATCGGTGCCCGCAAGGGCGGATTCCACATCGAGGTGACGACCTACCGGGCCGACGCGTATGACCCGTCCAGTCGCAAGCCCACGGTGTCCTTCGGCACGTCGATTCTCGACGACCTGGTCCGGCGCGACTTCACCGTCAACGCGATGGCGGTCCGGCTTCCGTCCCACGAGTTCGTCGACCCGCACGGCGGCCTGGCGGACCTCACCCGCGGGGTCATCCGTACACCGGCGACACCCGAGTCGTCCTTCTCCGACGACCCGCTGCGAATGCTCCGGGCGGCCCGGTTCGCCGCTCAGCTCGGCTTCCGGGTGGCTTCCGAGGTCGTGACCGCGATGGCGGCCATGGCGGACCGGATCTCGATCATCTCCGCCGAGCGTGTCCGGGACGAGCTGGCCAAGCTGCTGCTCTCCGAGCGGCCCGTGACCGGCCTGCGCCTGCTCGTCGACACCGGGCTGGCCGACCGGGTGCTGCCCGAACTGCCGCGGCTGCGGATGGAGATCGACGAGCACCACCGGCACAAGAACGTCTACGAGCATTCGCTCACCGTGCTGGAGCAGGCGATCGACCTCGAGCCACGCCTGCCGGACGGAGCGCCGGACCTCGTGACGAGGCTCGCTGCCCTGCTCCACGACATCGGCAAGCCGAGGACCCGTCGGTTCGAGCCCGGTGGGGGTGTGAGCTTCTACCACCACGACATCGTCGGAGCGAAGCTCGCCCGGAAGCGGCTGACCGTGCTGAAGTTCCCCGGCGCGGTGGTGAACGACGTGGCCCGGCTGGTCGAGCTCCACCTGCGCTTCCACGGGTACGGCGGCGGCGACTGGACCGACTCCGCCGTGCGGCGTTACGTGCGGGACGCAGGGCCGCTGCTCGACCGACTCCACGTGCTGACCCGGGCCGACTGTACGACGCGCAACCGCCGGAAGGCGCTGACGCTGGCGAGGGCGTACGACGACCTGGAGGCCCGGATCGCACGACTGGCGGAGGCGGAGGAGCTCGCAGCCATCCGTCCCGACCTCGACGGCAACGCGATCATGCAGATCATCGGGGTGTCACCGGGACCGGTCGTCGGCCGCGCCTACCGGCACCTGCTCGAGCTACGTCTGGACCGAGGACCACTCGACCCTGCCGAAGCCCGGGAGGAACTGCTGCGATGGTGGGCCAGCCAGCCCGAGAATGCCGGCTGAGCGGAACTCGTGTGGGTGAACCATGACTGGGCCCCGAACCCCACCAACCGTTCAACGATCAGGCGGAGCCCACTCGCGCAGGCTCGGCCGGCCTACTCCGCCGCTCGCTCGAGGCGACGCGTCCGTCTGCTGTCGTGGCGCTGGCCGGCGCGCTCGGAGGTCGCGCGTGCGTACAGGAACGCGGTCGCCGCGTATCCGGCCGAGACGATCGCCACGACCACGTACGACTTGCCCGTCGGTGGCAGCGACAACGCGGCGAAGGTGGCAGCGGCGACGAAGGTCACGTTGAAGAGGACGTCGTAGAACGAGAACACTCGGCCCCGGTAGGCGTCCTCGACGGTCTCCTGGACGATGGTGTCCACGACGATCTTGATGCCCTGGGAGGCGACACCGAGGAAGAAGGCCGCGACCAGCACGGCGGGAACGGTGAACAGGGCGCCGGGCACGATCCCGACGACGGCGGCCGCCGCCAGCAGAACCGTCACCCACCTTTCCTTGCGCATGCGGCGGGCCGCCACGGGGGTCGCCACCGCGGCGGTGAGGAACCCGGCCCCCGAGACTCCCAGGACGAGTGCCAACGTGGCCAGGCCGGCATCGACATCGGCCGGCTCATGGAAGTAGTTGCGGGACAGCAGGATCATCGCGACGGTCGAGATGCCGTAGAAGAACCGGTGCGACCCGATCGCGGCGAGTCCCCATGCCGCCGGTCGCCGTTCCCCGACGTGCCGGGCACCGTCGACCAGGCCGGCCATGACCCGCCGGACCGCGACACGTGCCGACGGGCGGGCGGGATCGTCGTCGGGGCCGAGCTGGTCGCGGCCCAGGGACAGCGCGAGCAGGCCCGCCGCCAGGTAGAGGCCGGCCGTGGCCACGGCGAGCACGGCATCCGAGGACACGGCTTGGCGCACCAGGAATCCGAGAACCGTGCCTGTCATCGCGGCGGCGGTGCCGCTGGTCGGGAACACCGCGTTGGCCATGACCAGCTCGTGTCTGGGAACGACATGCGGAACCGCCGCGCTGAGCCCGGCCAGGATGAACCGGTTGGCCGACAGCACCGCCAGCGCGGTGGCGAACAGCATCGGGCCGCCGGCACCGCCGACGAGTGCCGCAGCGACGAGCAGCACCAGACCCGCCCTCAGCAGGTTGGCCACGAGCAGGACCTGGCGCCGGCTCCACCGGTCGAGCAGGACGCCGGCGAACGGCCCGACCAACGAGTACGGCAGCAGCAGAACGGCGAAGGCCTGGGCCGCGGCCGGCGCGGTGGCATGGCGCTCGGGCGAGAAGAAGACGTAGGACGCCATCGCGACCTGGAACACGCCGTCGCCGAGCTGGCCGGAGACCCGAACCGCGAACAGCCGACGGAAGCCGCGGCCGCGCAGCACGATGCGCAGGTCGGTGAGGAACCCGCCGGCCAGGCCCATGAGGGCCAGCCTAGGGCCCGGAGGGCGCCGGTCAGCCCTGGCGGACGACCGCCATCGCGTGCTCGACCAGCCGGACCAGCACGTTCTTCACCGACTCGCGTTCGCGGGCGTCGGTGACGACGAACGGCACCTCGCTGCTCACCTGGAGGGCATCGCGTACCTCGTCGACGCCGTGCTGCAGCACACCGTCGAAAGCGTTGATCGCGACCACGAACGGGATGCCCCGCTGTTCGACGTAGTCGACGGCGCCGAAGCAGTCGGCCAGCCGGCGGGTGTCTACCAGCACGACGGCGCCGATCGCGCCCCGGGTGATGTCGTCCCACATGAACCAGAAGCGGTTCTGGCCCGGCGTCCCGAACAGGTAGAGGACGAGGTCGTCGGCAAGGGTGATCCGACCGAAGTCCATGGCGACCGTGGTCGTCGTCTTGTCGGGGAGCATGGACAGGTCGTCGACCGGTGTGGACGCCTCGGTCATCAACGCCTCGGTGCGCAGCGGTTCGATCTCGCTGACCGCTCCGACGAGCGTCGTCTTGCCGACGCCGAAACCACCGGCGACGACGATCTTGACCGAGAGGGCGTCCTGGGTGGCGCGTGCGCCACCGGAGACCTCAGAGTCGACGAAGGCCATCCCTCACCCTTTCGAGCACACTCAGGTCGCGTGCAGGCTCCACCGCTCCGGCGTAGGCCACATGGGGATCCGCGACGTGGACGAGGCCTTCGACCTCGAGATCGGCAACAAGCACCCGGGCCACTCCGAGCGGCACCCGGACGATCGCGGCGACCTCCGCCACGGACCGTGGTGCGTGGCAGATGCGCAGGATGCGCTCGCGCTCGGGCTCCGGGTCGATCCCGTGCGCACGGCCGGCCTGGGTGGAGGAGACCAACGCCTCCAGCGCGGTCTCCTGGACCGGCCGGGTGCGGCCACGGGTGGCCAGATAGGGGCGGACCCGCCCACCATCCGGCGCCGTCACCGCACTGCTCCCGCCCCGACCACGCTGATCACCCGACGCGGGCCGCCGGGCTCAGAGCGGCGCCGACGCGCTCGACGAGCAGCGCCATCTCGTAGCCCACCTGACCGAGGTCCGACCCGGCGGCCGACAGCACCGCCAGATGGGCGCCGTCCCGGATCGCCATGACCAGGAGGTACCCGTTCGCCATCTCGACCAGCGTCTGCTGGACCTGGCCGGCGCCGAGGATCATCGAGGCACCGATGGTCAGACTGGCAAGACCGGACACCACGGCGGCGAGTTGCTCACCACGCTCCCGTGGCATGCCCTGGGAACCGGCCAGGTGAAGGCCGTCCGCTGACACCACGACGACGTGCGCGGCACCCGGGGTCCGGTCGACGAACCGCTCGAGCAGCCAGCTGAGCTCCTCATTCGAGGCGCTGGTCACGGATTGCTCCTCTCGGGATCATCTGGTCGCTGGGGTACCCAGCCACCGGTCTCCTGGCGGCCGCGGTTCACGCCGCGCTGCAGGTTGGCCAGGGTGGAGGCCACCTTGGTGGCGTCCTTCTCGCCGACGGCGGGCTGGGTGGCGGGAGCGTCGCCGACCACCTCGGTGATCGAACCCGGCACCAACGTGGCACCCCGCCGCCGCACCGGCAGGCCGGAGGCGCTGTACGCGGGCTCCTCGACCACCGGCTCGGCGCTGGGGCGGTCCGGCGCCGGCTCGCGCCGTGTGACCGGTGCCCGTCCGAGCTCCTCGCGGTGGGTGCGACGGGCGCTCGCGGCCTCCTCGGCGGTGCGCAGGGCGGCCGCCGCCCGGCGCCAGCCTTCGTCAGCCGGACTGGACCAGTCGATCGGGCCACCGCCCCGCCGGAACCAGGCCGACCGCACCGCCTCGTAGATCGGAGCGTCGGCCTCGGGTAGGGGCGGCTCGGGTGCGCGCAACGAGCGCTCCGGCTGCCGTTCCGCTTCGTCGTGCGACCGGGGTGTCCGGGTGGGCAGGCCGTTCGCACCGACCAGACCGTTGACCGGCTGAACCGGCCGCGCCGGCGGCTTCGCCTGCGACGGAGGTGTCGACGGCGGCCGGGACGGCGACGGTGAGCGGTAGGAGGGCTCGATCGGGCGCGGGGCCGGTGACTGTTCGACCGCGCGGCGGACCTGCTCCTCGATCGGGACACCACCGAGCAGCGGCGACGGGGCCTGCGCACCGACTCGCGCGGGCGCAACCCCGTCGGTCGTGTCGAGCGGAGAGACCACCAGGTGGGCCGGCAAGTCGACCTGTGCGACTGCGCCGTTGAGCTCGCCGGCGACCAGGCGGACGACGATGCCGTGCCGGGAGGCCAGCCGGGCGACGACGTAGAGGCCCAACGTGCGGGACGCCGCGACGTCGATGTCGCCGGGTTCACGCAGCCGCTCGTTGAGGGATACGAGCTGGTCGGCGGGGATGCCGAGCCCGGAGTCGGCGACCTGGATCCGCAGTCCACCGCCGAGGAGTGGCTGGCTGGTGATCATGACCGGCGTGGACGGCGCGGAGAACTCGGTGGCGTTGTCCAGCAGCTCGGCCAGCAGGTGGGCCACGTCGTCGACGGCGGCCGGCGTCACGAGATCGGTCGGCATCACGCCGAACTTCACCCGCGGGTACTGCTCGACCTCGCCGACGGCGGTACGGACGACGTCGAGGACGGGCGCGGCGGTGCCGGTCCGCCGCATCTCCTCGACGCCGGCGAGGACCAACAGGCTCTCGGCGTGTCGCCGGACTCGAGTGGCGAGGTGGTCGATGCGGAACAGCGTCCCGAGCTGGTCGGCGTCGCGCTCCTGAGCCTCGAGATCCTCGATCTCGCCGAGCTGGCGGTCGACCAGCGACTGGGTACGGCGGGACAGGTTGACCACGATCGTGTCGAGGTTCTGGCGCAACAGGGCCTGCTCGCCGGCGACCCGGACCGCCGTGGAGTGAACCTCGTTGAACGCGTTGGCGACCTGACCGATCTCGTCCCTGCCCTCGGGCTGAACGGCATCGCCGACCTTGCGGATGACCGCCGGACCGTCGCTCTGGATCCGGGACACCAGCGCCGGCAGACCGGTGTCGGCCGTGCGCAGAGCCGCCCCGCGCAGCCGGCGCAGCGGACCGATGATCGATCGGGCGACGGCGGCCGCCAGGGCGACCGTCGCGGCCAGGACGACGAGGATTCCGACCGCAGTGGCGCCCGCCGCGATCTGCGAGCGGGTCGCCGTGCTGGACGCCTGCTCGACGATGGTGTCGGCCAGCCCGGCCTGGATGTCGCGCAGGACGTCGATGCGGCCGGTCGCCGCCTCGTACCACTCCTCGGGTGTGGCGTCGGGCTCCTCCCCGCTTGCCAGTGCGCCGGCCCGGACGGCGGCGACAGCCCCGAGTGTTCCCGGCACGCTCGAGTAGTAGCGTGCGCGGACCTCGGGCTCGGCTGTGGAGATGAAGCGGGAGACCAGGTAGTCCTGCTCGCCCACGGAGATCGCCTCGCGCTGCCGCTGCTCGTCGGTGAGTGGGTCGCCGGACGCCAGGACGTGCGCGAGCAGTGCCCGCTCCACCGAGGCCGCCTCCGTTGCTCGCGCCAGCGAGTCGAGAGTGTCGACGTCCACCACGAGCCCGGCATCGGTCGAGCCCGTCCCGCTGGCCTTCACGAACCGGAGCAGCGCCTCGACCATCAGGTTGTAGTCGTCGACACCGGGCTGGTCGAACGGCTCGAGCACGATGTCGCGTGACCCGCGGTAGGCGTCGAGCAGGCCCAGCTGGACCTCGGTGCTACGGCGGGCCTCGACGACGGTCGGGTCGATGTCGTCGTCGGGCAGCTCACTCATCTGTTCGGTGAGGGTCGCGATGGCCTCGTCGGTGGCGTTCCGCGCATCGGCGACCGCTCCCTGCCCGGTCGCACCGATGTCGAACAGACCCGAGACATCACGTTCGTCCTGCAGCCGTTCGGACGCTTCCAAGGCGGCGACCGCGACCCGAGCGTTGCGCTCGACGCCGCTGGCCGCGCTGGCCCGGGTGAGGGCGTCGCGGAAGAGGAACGCACCGAGGATGAGAGCGCCCAACAGGGGGAGCAGGACCAGCGCGCCGACCCGCGATCGCACACTGCGGTCGTGCAGGAAGGAGCGCCAGAACGACGAGACCCTCGGTTGGTGCGTCGGCCTCGCTGCGTCGGGTTGATCAGCCGCGGTGGGGCGCTCGGTCGCGTGCGCCCGCTTAGCGACGCCGGTCGTGTTGCTCCGGTGTCCTCGCGGGTTCCGCGTCATCGGTTGGTCCTTTCGTTCTTCCCCCGAACGGGCGTCGTCGACCGCGCACGGCCGCGGCTACGCCGCTACGGCTGTGCAGTGTCACGGCATGAGACGGTAGATGACGCTTCCCATCAGAACCGCATCCTGTCAATAGCTGGACAGTCCGTGAAACGCGAGGTGGACGCTCTAGGGTGCCTGACGATGCGCTAAACCCCCAAACCGACCATTCCGCGAGCAGGCGTCCCAGCCGTCGATCGCCCGGCTCGTGCGTCCGGGTCGACCACGCGGATGGCGCGGTCGACCCGGGTCAGCAGCACGATTGCCGCGAAGTCAGCGCTCGACCTCCCCGGCGATGAACCTCTCGACCAGATCGCGGGCGACGTCGTCCGAGTACTGCTCCGGCGGCGACTTCATGAAGTAGGACGACGCCGAGAGGATCGGACCACCCACGCCGCGGTCCTTGGCGATCTTGGCCGCGCGGATCGCGTCGATGATGATGCCGGCCGAGTTGGGCGAGTCCCACACCTCGAGCTTGTACTCGAGGCTCACCGGTACGTCGCCGAAGTTGCGCCCCTCGAGCCGGATGAACGCCCACTTGCGGTCGTCGAGCCACTCGACGTAGTCCGACGGACCGATGTGGACATTGCGCGGTGCGATCTCGTCGACGAGCTGGGAGGTGACGGACTGGGTCTTGGAGATCTTCTTCGACTCCAACCGCTCACGCTCGAGCATGTTCTTGAAGTCCATGTTGCCGCCGACGTTGAGCTGGTAGGTGCGGTCGACGGTCACTCCGCGGTCCTCGAAGAGCTTGGCCAGCACGCGGTGGGTGATGGTCGCGCCGATCTGCGACTTGATGTCGTCACCGACGATCGGCACACTCGCGGCGGTGAACTTGTCCGCCCACTCCTTCGTGCCGGCGATGAAGACGGGCAGTGCGTTGACGAACGCGACCCCGGCGTCGATCGCGCACTGCGCGTAGAACTTCGCGGCCTGCTCGGACCCGACCGGCAGGTAGCAGACGAGGACGTCGGCGCGTGCCTCGCGCAGCGCCGACACCACGTCGACCGGCGCCTCCTCGGACTCGGTGATGGTCTGGCGGTAGTACTTGCCGAGCCCGTCCAGAGTGTGGCCGCGCTGCACGGATATTCCCGTGGCCGGCACGTCGCAGATCTTGATCGTGTTGTTCTCGCTCGCGCCGATGGCGTCGGCGAGGTCGATTCCGACCTTCTTGGCGTCGACGTCGAAAGCGGCGACGAACTCGACGTCCCGGACGTGGTAGTCGCCGAACCGGACGTGCATCAGACCGGGCACCTTCTGCGCCGGGTCGGCGTCACGGTAGTAGTGGACGCCTTGGACGAGCGAGGCGGCGCAGTTGCCCACACCGACTATGGCTACCCGGACCGAAGTCATCGGTTCTCCTTCCACTCTGCGGGGCGGGACGGCAGGGCGCCGGCCCTGCGGCGGGGCGTAGCCGCCCGCCGCGCTGTTAGCGCTGCGTTCTCGGTCGTGCTCGGCTCTTTCCCCCGCCGCTCGAAGCCTTGCGCCGTTGTCGGCTCGTCGCTCCTTCCGCGGTCGACCCGCCGGGTCGGCCGTTCTGCTGGGTCGCCTCGCTCGACGGCGATGAGCTCGTCGAGCCAGCGGACCTCACGTTCGACCGACTCGAGCCCATGGCTCTGGAGCTCGAGCGTGTAGGCGTCGAGGCGTTCCCGGGTCCGCTGCAGTGCCGACCGGAACTTCTCCAGGCGCTCCTGCAGGCGGGTGCGGCGGCCTTCGAGGATGCGCATGCGGGTGGCAGCATCGGCCCGCGCGAAGAACGCGAAGTGGACCCCGAACTGCTCGTCGTCCCAGGATGACGGGCCGGCCTGGGCGAGTAGATCGGCGAAGCGCTCCTTGCCTTCCGGGGTCAACTTGTAGACGATCTTGCTCCGGCGTCCCCCCAGATGCGCGGCGGCGGCCTCGCCGGGGGAGTCCTCGGCGAGGAAGCCCCGGTGCACGAGGTCCTTGAGGCAGGGGTAGAGGGTGCCGTACGAGAAGGCCCGGCCCCAGCCCAGCAGCGCGTTGACCTGCTTGCGGAGCTCGTAGCCGTGCATCGGTGCGTCGTGGAGCAGGCCCAGGACAGCCAGCTCCAGCGCATCGGCACGCTTTCTCACGCGGTATGCTCCTCCGGCGAGTCTCGGTTCGATGTATCGAGTCGATACATCGAATTGATACGCTGGAGACGATAGTCCGGCGGATGCGTGATACGCAAGGACGCGTCCCGACGCTCCCGACCAGTTCATCTGGGCAGTCATGGCTTGGGCCGTGCACGGGGAAGCGTCGTAGGCTGCCACCCGGTGCCGCCTGACCCGTAACGTCCCCTACCGAGCAGAGATCCCCTGTGACCAACGAACGACGACGGCCGGCCGGTACCCACCGAAGGGTTGCCCCGGCGTCGCGTCCCTCCGCTGACCCGACGGCCGTGGGCCGCCCCGTCACCCGACCCGGGCCCGGGGTGGAGCGCAGTGTCCGTGGCGGCTCCGGCTCCGCCGGTTCGTCGACGAACGGAACGAAGGGCCGGCGGGCGCGACGATATGCGGCCGAGGGGAGCCCCAGTCACGGCTGGCGACGGTGGCTGACCTGGAAGAAGGTCTCGCTGGCGGGCCTGGGGCTGTTCCTGCTCGGGGTCCTCGGTGTGGGCGTCGCGTTCGCCATGACCGATGTGCCCGAGGCCAACGACTTCTCCACCTCGCAGGCGACGATCGTCTACTGGGCCGACGGCGAGACCGAGTTGGGCCGGTTCAGCGCCGAGAACCGCGAGAGTGTCGCCATCGAGGAGGTCCCCGAGCACGTGCAGCAGGCCGTCGTCGCCGCGGAGGACCGCAGCTTCTACGAGAACGACGGCTTCGATCCGGTCGGCATCGTCCGTGCCGGTTGGGACAGCCTCAGGGGAGGCGAGATTGCCGGGGGCGGCTCGACCATCACCCAGCAGTACGTCAAGAACTACTACCTGACCCAGGAGCAGACCATCACCCGGAAGGTGAAGGAGCTGTTCATCTCGGTCAAGATCGACCAGCAGCTCGAAAAGGACCAGATCCTGCAGGACTACCTGAACACGATCTGGTTCGGGCGCGGCACCTACGGCATCCAGACCGCGTCCACGTCCTACTTCGGCAAGAACGTCAGCGACCTCACGCTGGAGGAGGCCGCCGCGATGGCGGCGATCCTGCGCAACCCCAGCAGCTACGACCCGACGCTGTCGGAGGAGAACCTCCAGCGCTTCACCCAGCGGTTCCGCTACGTCCTCGACGGAATGGTGGAGGAGGGATGGCTCGAGCGGGCCACCGCCGACGCGCTTGTCCCGCCGCAGGTCCTACCGGAGCAGAAGAACAACACCTTCGGCGGCCCGCAGGGCTACCTCCTCCAGCAGGTCAAGAACGAGCTCGTCGAGATCGGTATCGATCCGGCCGAGATCGAGACCGGCGGCCTGCGGGTCACGACGACCTTCGACCAGAATGCCCAGACTGCCGCCGTCGAGGCCGTGAAGGCGGAGGCGCCGACAGAGAACGTCGAGCACCTCCACATCGGCCTGGCCGCGGTGCGGCCGGGCCACGGCGGGGTCGTCGCCATGTACGGCGGTCCCGACGCCGTCACGCAGAGCTACAACGACGCGGTCGACTCGATCCCCCAGGCGGGGTCGACGGTCAAGCCGTTCACGCTGGTCGCCGCGTTCGAGAACGACGTCTCCCTCAAGCACCGGTTCTCGGGGAACTCGGGATTCGAGGCTCCCGGCCTCGGCAAGCCGGTGAACAACGAGAGCGACCGCGACTACGGCGACAGCGTCGAGCTCCTCTACGCGACCGAGAACTCGATCAACACGGCCTTCGTCGACCTCACGATGCAGCTCGGTCCCGAGAAGGTCATGGACGCCATGGTCCGATCCGGCCTTCCCGAGGACGCACCCGGAATCGTCGGCGAGAGCGGAGTGCCGAACGGCCGGATCACGCTGGGTACCGCGTCGATCCCACCCGTCCAGATGGCGGACATGTATGCGACCCTGGCCGCGCAGGGCAAACAGGCGGACTGGTTCACGGTCGCGAAGGTCACCGACCCGTCCGGCGGCGTGCGCCACGAGGTCGAGCCGGAGCCCGAGCAGGTCATCGAGCCCGACATCACCGCCGAGGTGACCTACGCGCTGACCCAGGTGGCCGAGAACGGAACCGGAACCGTGGCACAGGATCTCGACCGCCCCGTCGCGGCCAAGACCGGGCAGGCCGAAGACCTCGGGTCGTGGTTCTCGGGGTACACGCCGCAGTTGGCGGCCTCGGTCGTCTACTTCAAGAGCGACTACGCCAACGGCGGCTCGATGCTCTCGCTGGACGGCACCGGGGGTGAGTCGACCTTCACCGGCGGCAAGTACCCGGGGCGGACCTGGACGGCGTTCATGAAGGGCGCGCTCGAAGGTGCCGAGGTCCTGGAGTTCCCCGAGCGCCCTGACCTGGGAAATGACCCGAGCCCGACGCCGAGGCCGACGGTGGAGACCTGCCCGCCCGGTACCGAAGGCACCCCGCCGGACTGCACGCCGATCGAACCGAGCCCGACCGAGGACCCCGAGGTCGACGTCCCCAACGTCGTCGGCATGCAACAAAACGAAGCCGAGCGGACCCTCCGACGGGCCGGCTTCCAGGTTGCGGTGGAGACCGCGGAGACCGACCAGGCGCCGCCAGGGCAGGTCGTCGACCAAGGCCCGCCGGGTGGGACGACGGCACCGCCCGGCTCCACCGTGACCATCGTCGTCGCTGTCGAGGCCCAGCCGGAATCCGTCGACGTCCCAGATCTGGACGGCATGACGAGATCCGAGGCCGAACAGACGCTCAACCAGGTAGGACTCGTCCCGAACTTCATGGGGAACCCGCTAGGCGTGGTCGTCACGCAGAGTCCCCAACCCGGCGAGTCAGTCGAGATCGGCTCCACCGTGGACGTACGTTTGGGTTGACCCGGGCGGGAGGCTACGGCAGTCCACCGAGCTCGCTCGGTACCTTCGGACCGGTGAACTCCCCGATCGCACTGCCGAGTCGCGACGACCCGCTGGTCGCCGCCGCCAGCGAGGCGGTGGGTGGCCCGGTCGGCCGGCGCGCCGCACCCGGGCAGGGATGGTGGGGTCCGGTCCGGGTCGCGCTCGCCGTCGCGTGCATCGTGCTCGGGCTCGGCGTACTCGCGGACGCCGGCTGCCGCAGCGACCAGTGGGAGCGCCGAGACGACAGGGCGATCTGGACCGGCCTGTGCTACAGCGACGTGCCGTTCCTGTACCGGGAGCGAGGCCTCTCCGACGGGCTGGTGTACCGCGACGTCCCCGTCGAGTACCCGGTACTGACCGCGGCGGTGATACAGGCCTCTGCATACGTGGCCGGAACCCCCACCGATGCCGGTGACTCGAGCGACGCTGCGGCGGGGCAGGTGCTCGCGGAGAGCGTGCGCTTCTACGACGTCACCGCAGTGTTGATGGGGTTGGCCGCGCTGGTTGCCGTCGTTGCGACTGCCCGTACGGTTCCCCGCCGACCGTGGGACGCGATGCTGGTGGCTGCCTCGCCGGTGCTGCTGCTCACCGCGACGATCAACTGGGACCTGCTCGCCGTCGCGCTCACGAGCCTGGCGATCCTGGCATGGACCCGGGACCGGCATGCTCTCGCCGGCCTGATGATCGGGCTCGGTGCAGCCGCGAAGCTCTACCCGGTGCTCCTGCTCGGGCCGATGCTGGTGCTCGCCCTGCGGGCGGCCGACCGGCGTCGCGCTCTCGGTGACTACCTGGTCACGCTCGGCACGGCGGTGGCCGCCTGGGTGGCGGTCAACCTGCCCGTCTACCTGTGGGCCCCCGACGGCTGGCGGCTCTTCTTCACGTTCAACAGCGAGCGAGGTGCGGAGCTCGGCTCGCCCTGGTATGCGCTTGAGCTGCTCGTGCCCGGCCTGCTCCCGGACCGGATCGAGCCTGTTCTGCTCACCTCGGCCGTCGTCCTGCTGACGGTGATCGTCGTGCTCGGGTTCGCCGCACCGGAACCACCCCGGCTGGCCCAGTTGACCTTCCTGGCGGTCGCCGCCTTCCTGCTGGTCAACAAGGTGTGGTCACCGCAGTACGCGCTCTGGCTGCTACCGCTGGCGGCGCTGGCCCGACCACGCTGGCGCGACCTGCTGATCTGGCAGGCCGCCGAGGTGCTGTACTTCGTAGCCGTGTGGTGGCATCTGGCGACGCTGTACGACAGCAGTGCCCCGTTGATCGGATCCCGCGGCTACGCGGCGGCGACGGTGATCCGCATCGCCGGGCTGGCCTGGCTGGCCGGGGTCGTCGTGCGCGACATCATGCAGCCGTCGTCGGATCCGGTGCGAGCCTTCGTTGATCATGGCGAAGTGGGCCGTCCAGGGGCCTCTGCGAGCCCCGCTTCGCCATGATCAACGAGAAGGTGACGACGCCGCAGCGTCCCGGGCCGGTCGAGCGCAGCCGAGCCTGGATTGCCCGGCAGCCGTCCTCCGACCGTGACGCCCTGCTGGTGTGGCTGGCCAGCCGCGGCTCGGTGTGGGTGGTGGCCGGTGCCGTGGGCTGGCTGTTCGCGACCGAGATCGGCGTCCAGCCGTTCCTCGACCGGTGGCAGCAATGGGACTTTCACCACTTCTGGGGGATCGCTCTGTACGGCTACGGTGGCGAACCCACCGGCGTGCCCAACGAGGCGTTCTTCCCCGGCTTCCCGGCTCTGCTCGCGCTGGGCGCTGCCATCGGGCTCCCGCATGTCGCCGTCGGGCTGCTCGTGTCGTTCGTCGCCGGCGGCGTCGCCGCCGTGGCGTTGGCCCGGCTCGGCGATCTCGACGGCGGGTCCGGCGTGGGCAGGCTGGCGGTCCTCATGTGGGTCTTCGCTCCGCCGGCGATCTTCCTGGCTGCTCCGTACACGGAGTCTCTGTTCCTCGGCTTTGCCATCCCCGCGTGGCTGTGCGCCCGGAGGGGGATGTGGGCGTACGCGGGCGTGCTCGCCGCGGCCGCGTGCACGGTCCGGGTGAGCGGCGTGTTCCTGCTCGCCGCGCTCGGTGTCCACTGGCTGACCTCCCGGGAGAGGCAGTGGAGGGACCTGCCGTGGCTGCTCGTGCCCCTCGTGCCGCTGGCCGCGTGGACGGCCTACCTGCGCGTGACGACCGGTGACTGGCTCGCCTGGCTCGACGCACAGGCCCAGGAATGGAACCGCGAGTTCACCGTGCCCTGGACGGCGTTCTCCAACACGTGGGACGCGGGCTTCGGCGGCACCCAGACCCCGGGCTTTGCGTGGATGTTCCGCGCCGAGATCGTCGCGATGGCGGTCGGCGTGGCCTTGACCGCGGCGCTGCTGATGTGGCGCCGCTGGGGGGAGGCCACCTGGGTCGGCCTGCAGGTGATCGCGTTCGGGACCTCGTTCTGGTACTTCTCCGTGCCCAGGGCGACGCTGCTCTGGTGGCCGCTGTGGATCGCCCTGGCCGTCGTCGCGGTCCGCCGACGGTGGGTGCTGTGGGTCTACCTCTGCCTGAGCGTGCCCTTGATGGCCGTCTGGGCGGCGGCGTTCCTGACCGGCCGCTGGGCCGGCTAGACAGGGCGGTCAGGTCCACACGATGCGGTCGAAGGTGGTCGTGGTGAAGCGGACGTCGATGTCGATCTCGTCGCCGACGGCGGGCGGATCGGTACCCGTGGGAAGCCAGATCAACGAGCACTGCATGTGCGGGGGTTCGGCGAACCACCGACGCTTGCCGGCGACGTGATACGGGGACAGCGCATACCCCAACCCCTCGAGGACACCTGTGCCCACCGACACGGCGCGCTGCCGTAGGGATGCCGCAGGGGACGGAGCCGCGAGCGCGACGCCGTGCGCCGTCCCGCCGGCGACGACGAGCAACACGCCATCACGCGACGCGCGGCGCTGGCGGTAGCCGTACGGCTGCCCGCGGCGGACGGCGTGCACGTCGAGGATGCTGGCCCGGGCGCGGAAGGCCGAACGCTGGCCCAGCCAGAGGGCCGTACCGACACGGAGTCGGATGTCGGCGGAGGTCTCGGCCGCGAGGGTTGTGGCGTCGCTGCGGTCGAGATGGCTGAGCCAGAGCCGGTGGCCCTCGGAACCCGATGTCGCGACGAACAGTCGCGCGAGGTCGCGCGCCTGCGCCAGCCGGTCACCGGTCAGCGGCAGATGCAGGGCCCACCCCTCGAAGCGGACCCGGTCCAGGAGCGACACCGCCTGCCCGATCTCCGTCGTCGCGATCCCATGACGACGCATGCTCGTCAGGACCTCGACGACGACACGTGGCCGGCGGTCACTCTCGGCGAGGTCGCGGAGGTCGGTCAGCCGGGAGACCGTGTGGACGACGCGGCCCTCGTCGACGAGGTCGACGTCGAGCGTCGGTCGCCACGGCGACAGCACGAGCACATCGCCGGGGAACGGACCCGTGGCCGCTGCGACCTCCTCATAGGTCCCGACGGCAATGGTGTCGATGCCGAGGGTGGACGCCTCGGCCGCCAGCACCGAGTTGCCGAAGCCGTAGCCGCTGCCCTTCGTGACCGGCACGATCCGGGTCGCGCCGGCGACATACGTGCGCACGTGGGCGCGCCACCGGTCGGCGTCGATCTGCAGGGTCAGCGGCACCGGTCAGCTCCGCCGCTTCAGGTAGAGGTCGAACGCGGAGTAGAGCACCTTCGAGATCGGCAGATCCCACTCGCCCGCGTACTCCACGGCCTCCCCGCCGGTTCCGATCTTGAAGCGGACCAGGCCGACCTGGGGGTCGCTCTCGTCGAGGGTGTCGGTGATGCCGCGCAGGTCGTAGACCTCGCATGTGTCGGCCAACGCGTCGCGGATCATGCGCCACTGGATCGCGTTCGAGCCGCGCACGTCGCGCTTGTCCGTCGACGAGGCACCGTACGAGTACCACGCGTGGACCCCGACCCGGACCATCGTGGTGGCGGCGACGAGGTCGCCCGCGTGCCTGGCCAGGTAGAGCCGCAGCCGCTGCGGGTCTTCGGAGGTCATCGCCTGCCACATGCCCTCGAAGTACGAGAGCGGGCGTGGGGTGAAACCGTCGCGGCGCGCAGTCTCGGAGTAGAGACCGTGAAAGGCAGGCAGATCGTCGTACCTGCCGAGCTCGGTCGTCACGCCGGACCTGTCGGCCTTCTTGACGTTGCGGCGCCAGAGCTGGTTGAACCCCTTGAGCAGGTCGTCCTCGTCCCGGCCGGCCAGCGGTACCTGGACGACGTGACGAGGCTGGCCGACGGAGAACCCGCCGCCGCCGGCGGGCGGACGCCAGCCCAGCGCGGCAAGCTGGCCGGAGAGCGCCGTGCCCGTCGGCTCGACGACATCGGGCTCGACGTCGTGGAGCCGATGGACACCCTCGTCGGCCAGCGCAGCCTTGATCGTCGCCGCACTCCACCGGCGTGTGACGACCGGCGGTCCGCAGCGCAGGCCGAACGCACCGCGTGCTCTGACGTGGTCGACGAGAGGGTCGAGCAGATCCGCGAGAGTGCCCGACGCCACCGCACCCGCCCAGTCGAGCGCCGGGCCTTCGGGAACGTAGGCGAGGTAACGGCGAACTCGCGGGGCCTGCCGGTAGAGCACGAGGCCGACGCCGACCAGCGCGGTGCCGTCGAACCAGCCGATCGACTCGGCGCGCCATTCCCGCTTCACCTCGCCCCACGCCGGGGTCTGCAGAAAGCTCACCGACGGGCGGGCGGCGATGGCGGCGACGTGATCCGCACGGGAGATCTCGCGCACCTGGAGGGTCACGGTGCCAGAGCGTATCGGGGTGTCGCCCGGGCACGGGCTGGCGCTGCGGAGGGTGCGGCCGCCGCGACGCGGCATCCCCGTGCCACGGCTCTCTGTTGGGTCTCCGCCGCGCCATCCCGTGCCCGGCGCTGCGCGGGCTCGTGGTCAGGTGCGGGTTCCGCGGACCTCGAGCTCCAGGACGACCGTGCGGCTGACCAGGACGCCTCCGGTCTCGAGTGCCGCGTTCCAGGTGAGGCCCCACTGCTCACGGTCGACCTCGGCGCGTGCGCTGACGCCGGCGACCTGCCGACCCCAGGGGTCGACGCCGGCGCCCTCGACCGTTACGGCGAGCTCGACCGGCCTGACCACGCCGCGGATGGCGAGGTCGCCGGTGACGAGGAACTCAGGACCGCCGAGGTGGCGGATGCTCGAGGAACGGAAGGTCATCTCGGGGTGGTTCTCGACGTCGAAGAAATCGGCTGAACGCAGATGCCGGTCACGGTCTGCCGCGCCGGTGGTGACCGTCGCCGTCTTGATCGTGACGTCCACGGTCGACTCGGCCGGATCCGCACCGAGGATCACCGTTCCCTCGACCTCCGGGAACTGGCCGCGGACCTTCGTGAACACCATGTGCCTGGCGACGAATCCGACGTTCGTGTGAGCCGGGTCGATGGTGAACGTCCCTGCTTCGGGGAGGGTGACACCGTTCCAGTCACGGGTTGCTGCGATGCTGACCTCAGTCATACGGATCATGGTCCTTTCACGTCGAGTAATGGTGTTGCCGTAGCAATGTTCCTCAAGAGGATATTCCTCTAAACAACATTTGTTACACTCAGGTACATGCGCTCCGAGGCGTTCGACGACCCACGGCTGACCGCCGTCGGGTTGTTCATGGAGGCGCACCAGGGGCTGATCACCAAGCTCACGCCGCGCTTTCAGGAGCACGGGCTGTCGCTGACCGAGTTCGAGGTGCTGCTCAGGCTCGCCCGGACGCCGAACCAGCGGCTGCGAATGAGCGACCTGGCGGCTCAGACGAGCCTGTCCACCAGTGGCATCACCCGGGTCGTCGACCGGCTCGAACGTGACGGCCTGGTCGTCCGCGAGAACTGTGACACCGACCGTCGCGGCACCTGGGCGCGGATCACAACGGTGGGCACCGATCGGGTCGGTACCGTGATCGGCGGCCACCTCGACGACGTCGAGAACTGGTTCACCGGGCTGCTGGGCCCCGACGAGTTGCGCGCCATGACCGACGCGCTGCGCGTGGTACGGGATGCCGTGCACCCGGACGCGGTCGCCGG